>Ga0182024_10015363_pt1 | contig 14680 bp, 14 predicted proteins | sample P32metaG_FD_120480 | JGI IMG/M metagenome (GOLD analysis project Ga0182024, IMG submission 120480) | Permafrost microbial communities from Stordalen Mire, Sweden - P3-2 metaG (Illumina Assembly) | ecosystem: Environmental > Terrestrial > Soil > Wetlands > Permafrost | place: Sweden: Stordalen... | reverse complement strand
GGCACCGACCAAGAGCAAAAGCACGGCAACCGCACTGCCAGCCCACAAGCCTTTCCTCGAACGTCTCCCTGATTTCGCCTGTTCCAATGCCTGGATGACTTCCGCCATCGTCTGGTAGCGGTCCTCTGGCCGTTTGGCGACCATCTTCTTGAACACGGCATCCAGGGCCGGGGGAACTTCAGGGCGAAGCTGACACAGCGATGGCACGGCACTTTCCTGATGGGCCAGCACCTTTTGGATAACGGTCTTCCCTTCATAAACAGGCTTGCCGGTCAGGAGGAAGAACAGCGTGCAGCCGAGGCTGTAGATGTCGGAGCGACGGTCAGCTTGCCGGGGTTCGGTCGTTTGCTCAGGGGCCAGGTAATCCACCGTCCCCATCAAGGCTTCGTCGCCAGCCGGTGGACGGAACCTGGCCAATCCCAGGTCCAGGATTTTCACCATGCCGTCCTGGGCCAGGATGAGGTTTGCAGGCTTGATGTCGAGGTGGACGACGCCTTTTGCATGGGCGTATTCAAGTCCCCTGGCGGCTTGCAGGGCGTAATCAATGGCCTGGCTGACCACGGGGAGAGGTCCGTGTTTCTGGACATGGTGGAAAAGGTCGCTGCCCTCAACGTACTCCATCGCCAGGAACGGAGTACCGTCGCGTTCCCCAGCGTCGAAGGCGGTGACGATGTTCGGGTGCGTCAAGCGAGCCGCCGAACTGACTTCCTGCTGGAATCGCTGAACAGCCTCTGGCCGGACAAGGGCCACCTTGGGGAGGAGTTTGAGGGCGACCGTTCGCTCCATGCGGCGATGAATGGCCCTGAAGACCCGGCCCATGCCCCCTTGCCCTATCTGCTCCTGGACGGTGTATTCGCCGAATTCGAAGGGCAAGCTGGGTTCATTGTCTGCCGTCTGAAGGTCGTTCTCCGGGTCCGGTTTCAGCAGCCAATCCATCCCTTTCAATGCTTGGATGTGCCCTTTGAGTTCGTCGAGCAACTCCGGGCAATCACGGCAAAGCTCTTGCGCAGGGATGTCCTGGCCCTGGCGGTAACGCTCCTCCCACTCGGCCAGGATGTCCCAGAGTCGTTCGTCATGGGTTTTCGCCGTCATCGTGAAACACCTTGTACAACCGAACCCGTGCCGCCTGCCAACGTCGAATCACCGTGCGAACGGCAATGCCGAGGATGTCGGCAGCTTCAGCCTGGGTCACTTCTCCGTACCAGAGCAGGTTGAAGACTTCTCGCTCATCCTCCGGCAACGCCTCCACCTGCTGGTGGAACTCCGTCCATTCAGCCAGGTTGCAGGGGTTTTCGGAATCGTCCGCCTCATCCTTCCTTGGCCTTTGCTGGCCATCGAGCCGGGCATGGTGCTTGGCCAGGTCCAGAAGCTCCCGGCGAATCTGTACGCCTGCCAAGCTGTAGAAGTGCCGCAAGGACTCCGGCGTCACGTCGGCCAGTGCCCGGTACAGCCGCATCATCGAATTCTGGAGCACGTCATCGGTCTGTTCCCAGCTTCGGACCAGCGGGTAGCCCCGGAGCATTCTCCTGGTCAGCTTCCGCAGCCGTTCGCAGGCATGGCCGCAGAGTTCTTGGCGGGCCTGGCCGTCACCGGCCTGCATCAGGTCCAGCCAGAACTGGAGTCGCGTCGTCGTGTTGCCTTGGGTCGCCATGGACCCAGTTTATTGAGCGATGGCGTTGCCCTCTACCTATCCATGCGATGGACGGGGCTGGAAGGTGACAAAAAATACCTCGACCAGTGGAATTTCGGCTGTCGGTCGGGTAGATTGTTGGGTGCGGAAAGCACTGTGCTGACCGTAAGATGCGATGAAAATGGAGAACGACCGGAATGACCCGTGGCCGGAGAATCGGTTGCGGTGACAACTTGAAGACGCATATTTTGTGCGTCAAGACCTGCTTTCGGACGAACCGCCAAACTGAGCCGCAAGGCTCTTTCAGAACAGAAGCAGTCTTGGCCGCTCCCGCAAGGGAGCGACGCCAAGCTGTTCTGTTCTACGCCTTGGCGGGCGTGTCTGGAGCGGCGAGGTTGTCGCTCCTTTTTTGTTGCGCTGACAAGGATTTTCGAGAATTGCTGTCACTACTTCGGTCTGGCGGTCGCAATACACGGTAGACGCCGAATTGTGCCGTTGTTTCACATTCACCGATGCAGGAGGTTTCCCGTGACCATTCAATTCACCTGCTCTACTTGCAAAAAGACGTTGAAAGCCCCTTCCGACAAGGCTGGTGCAAAAGTAGTCTGCCCAGGTTGCAAGAAGCCTTTGCTGGTGCCGTCTCCACGGCCAGCGGCTCCGCAACCGCCAGCCCTGAAGAAGCAAGCGACCACCATTCAATTCAACTGCCCGACTTGCAAGAAGGCTCTCAACGCCCCTCGTGACAAGGCAGGAGCGAAGGTAAGCTGTCCTTCCTGCAAGACGCCTTTCCAAGTGCCAAAGAAACGGACAACGGACCTGAAAACATCGGAAATGAAGAAGCCGACTGCTCCCTCGTCTCCACCCGTCGCCGCCAACCGCCCCCGACCGAATCCTACCCTGGCACAACGACCAGCCGCCTCGGCGAAGCAATCCAATCGACCAGTCGGCAGGAGCAAGGCGGCTATCGCCATCGTTGCGGTTGCCGCCGTAACTATCGTCGCCGGAATTGTCGTGGTCGGGGCGGTGTACATGAACTCTGGTACGCCTGAGAAACAAGTGGTTGAAAACAAAGAAGAGCAACCGGCAGGGCAAGTTGACGGAGAGTCAAAGAAGGACGCGCCGAAAAAGCAACCAAAGGACAAGACGATAGAGAAAAAGCAACCGCCAACTGAGCAACCGAAGGATAAGGGGGCGGAAAAGAAGGAGCCACCCGCTGAACAACCGAAGGACAAGGTGGCCGTCAAAACGGAACTGCCGATTGAGCAGCCGAAGGACAACGCAAAGGATAGTAAAGGAACGCCTGCTGATTCCAAGGTCGATTTCTCCACAGTTGACTACTCGTATGACTTTTCCAGGGTTGGCTACACGTATGACTTCTCCAAAGTTGAGTTCACGAAGGGTCCAGAAGGCCAAGTATTGGAACAATGGAGTTCAGAGGAGCGGCAGAACAAAGCGTCGATTAAGCCCTTGGGCAGCAGCCCAATGAAACCGGAGGAAATAACTGATTGCGCTTACAGACTACTAGGAACGTTTCTCAAACGCCACGCCGAGGCCAGGCCATTCTTTCTCAACCTGGCGAACAAGAACAAAATCCCCTCCGTCTATAAACAGAAGTCGTTACGACCCGACATAACCGATTTCACCTTCCGGGGACAGATTGCGAACGAAGAAATGGCTAAAGCATGGATAGACCTGATGCGGGGCAAAATGCCGCCCCATTTCGAGTTCTTGGCCGATGGCAAACCAGTCGAGACGAGCGCCCCAGGAGAAACAATCGGCGACCCGTTTCGTTTCGTGGAACAAGGCTATTATGCTGAGAGAAAGCTGACGCCAGATGACATCGCCGATACCGCTCGCCAACTGTTCAACGAGTGGCGTGGACGCTATCCCAAGGCCCATAAACTCTACCTCAAACAGGTTAAAGTATTGCCGCCACTTCGGGTAAACCCATTGCGACCGGACATTACCGATTTTAGGTATCTAACCAATGCCACGGTAAACGAGGCGGTTGTCCTCAACAAACAGCAAAAGGCTTTTCTAATCCTGCTCGATGGTGAACCAGTGACTGGTGAACTTTACTCGCTAAATGCCAAGGAGGTCCACTTCAAACGGGCAAAAGAAGACAACACGTCTAGGTTCGAGGCTTCCAAGGTCAAGGCGGTGCTGACCGACAATGGCACGTATTTCTACAGTGGGGAAAACAACTCTTTCATCAACCTACACACCTGTCTCCCCTACCAAAATGATGGGAAACTGCTTCGCCCAAAACAAACGCAACTCGAACCAAAAGGCTGGAAGACCGTCGTGCTCCTCGCTTCCGGTCAGCAAGTAGTTGGGGCATTTTATGAAGAGAATCCTGCCTTTAAGCAAATACAGTTCACACCAGCGAAGGGAAAAATGGTCAAAATGAAAACCGCCGACATCAAGGTGGTGCAAACTAATACGGACATTTACTTTCCAAATCCCGACAAGAAGGGCTTTGGTTTCATCGGCCTGACATCCCTGCGTGACTTCATCAATAAAAAAGAGGCAGAAACGTCAGAGGAAGCCAAGGCTACTGCTTGGTTGCAATTGACGGCTGGCGAAATGCCTTCAAACGTCGAGTTCTTGGATTACCGTGGCAAGACCGTTGACGTGAATAAGATGTTTGTGCGGCACGGTCGCACTAAAGGAGAGTATGTCACCAAAGGCGAGAGTTCCATCGCATACGAGGAATTGTGGTTCAAGGGGCTAAAACACGGCCCGTCACTCTACTATCACCGTAACGGCAAAAAGAAATCTGAAGAAATGTTCGTGAACGGCAATCGTCACGGCGTACACAAGCGATATTTCGATGACGGACGACTGCAAGCAGAAGTGCATTGGGTTGACGGGAAGAAACATGGACTTGAAAAGACGTTCTATGCCAATGGCGGCAAGGAACTTGACCATGTGTATGTCAATGGTGAACCTCACGGCATTTTGGTGGACTACTTCGAAGACGGGACAATAAGAGCGGAAGTCCATTGGGTTCAAGGGAAGAAACATGGCACTGAAAAGAGGCTCTATGCCAATGGTAAGATGCAAAATGACCACGTTTATGTCAACGGCATGGCTCATGGCATTCTGATGGACTACTTCGAGGATGGCACATTAAGGGCAGAGGGACACTGGGTTCAAGGGAAGGAGCATGGACCGAGAACGACATACTATTCCAACGGACAAAAGGAGGAATATCGCGTCTTCGTCAATGGCTTAACTCAGGGGCGTGCCCTCGGCTTTCACTCTAATGGACAACTGGCTATTGAGTTGGCCTGTGACAAGGGAAAGGTGACAGCTAGGACTCAATGGTATGACAATGGAGCGAAGGAGTTCCAAATGGGTTTCGATGCTTTCGGTGCCCAAGGCGTCGCAACGTCGTGGTATCGCAATGGCAATAAGAAGGCTGAGGGAACGTACACGGATGGCAGGCGAGTGGGGTTGTGGACGTGGTGGGACGAAGGCGGACAAAGGGTGAAAAATGAAACGTATCCGAACAGCCTAGACATTGCAAAGGAAGGAACCCCAAAGGGTGGGTGGGACGACCGTAATGGCCCCGGTGAGCCAAACAACCAGGAGACGCCCGGTTCTATCACCAGCAAACGGAAGGTTGGGGCCACTGTCGGCGTAACAGTCCGCGATGAAGATGGGTTCATCTGCCATTATCAGTGCAAGTGCGACAAGTGCGGTTACGTTTCACCGACAATCCACAGTGGTGAAATTCCAGCATCGAGTAGCGCATATCTGAAAAGCAGTTGGTTCTGCCCTAAGTGCAAACATTTGCAGGACCTGCGGATTTATGGTCAGTAGGTATTTCTCTGAGTGGCCAACACGACCCGTTTGTGATGTGGTGGCTGCCAGTCGGATAGCAAAGGATGTTGCGGTGATTGAATAATGGAGCTACCATGACGATTCAGTTCGACTGCCCGGCGTGCAAGAAGGCCCTTCGAGCGCCGGACAATATGGCGGGCAAGTACATCAATTGCCCCCTTTGCCAATCGTTCGTCCCCGTGTCGTCTTCGCAAGGCGCGGGCATGAACCTGGAGGAGCCATCCGGCCCTCCTCCCATCGAGTCAATTCCTCAGTGGTATTTCGTCAAGAATCAACAACAGGTTGGCCCCATTCCGTTGAACCAACTGGGTCAACTGGCCGCAACCGGGCAACTCGGCCCAAACGAAATGGTTTGGAGGAAGGGCATGGCGGAATGGACGATTGCCCGGAACGTGAAGGAATTCGGAAGTTTCCAATGGACCAGTCCGCCGCCGATTCCACGGGCCGCACCCTTAATCATGGCTGAGCCAATTGACGAAACGGAAACCTACGACGTAGAAAGAGTAAACGTCCTAGAAGTCCAGGAAGCATCCCTGTTGGAACGGCATGACGACGGAGCCAGGCAGCAGTCGCAGCCAGTTGAGAACATTGAGCCATCCCGCCCTTCCCCGTTTGACCGCCTCCGAAAGACATTCCCTGCGTTATCAGGATGGTCGGACAAGAGGTTCAAAATCGCTGGGGGAGTCGTACTTGTCAGTATTCTGGCGTGCCTCGGTGCCATCACGTCGATTATGGAGGACAGGACAGTAAGAAAAGACCTCCATGAAGCCCATGAACTTTGGGCAAAAGACCGTAAGTCCGAAGCGGTTGCGAAATACAAACAGGTCCTGGAGAAGTACAAGTATAAATCGTCCGTGAAGTCCGAACGCCCCACAATCCTGCAACGGGTTATTGACTTTGAAGCGGACCAGGGTGATACGAGTGCGGCGAGAAACCTCATTGAGAAGGCCGACAAAGAGCAGATTTCGGTCCAGTTGACTTCCCCGAAGGCAAAGGAGCTAGTCGCTCAGGTCCAGAGGGAGCGACAAGAGCAGGAGGCTGCTGCAATAGTTCAGAAAAAGAAACAAGACGAAGTTGCAAATGCAAAGAACCGATTTGGCCCTCCACGACTAAGCAATGACCCAGAAATTGCAGCGGCCAGAATCGCATGTCATGCTTTTTTGAGTGCGGTTGAATCAAACAACGGGGCGCAGGCTTACAGCTTATGCCAAAAGGACAGACAAGGGCAAATATTCACTGATGCCAGTGACCCTTCAGATAGGGATGCCCACGGAATTGCACACGTTTCGTCACTAAGAGGGTTCTGGTTTGCTTATGCTGGCTATCATCTTTCTCACACCATTGATAAGGAAACCTTGTTCATAAAAGGCTCAAGGGTTATTTTCGAGGGAACGTATTGCCACGTCAATGACAGCACAGGCGCTCAGTCACAGAGGTACAAGTTTATACTTGAAGTGAGAATAGTCTCTTTTGGTCCAGATGCGGGTCAGTGGTTAATAGATAACTACCAAAGAAGAGATTAGTCACGGCGCAGTTATCGCAGCACATTTCGGTAACCTTTCTTCAATCCAGGTCAACCATGATTCGCTTCTCCTGCCACGGTTGCCAGATGACTCTTCAGTGTTCTCCGGCTCAAGCTGGCGTCATCGTGGCCTGCCCTAAGTGCAAGCGCCAAATGAAAGTGCCTTCTTCGGCTACAACCGTTCGCCCCACACCACCGGCCCCTCTGCCAGAACCTGGTCGAAACGACGTGATGCTTGAGGAGATTCTGCCGAAAAATGAAAGCCCTCTCAGCGAGTCATCTATCCCAGTGTCTGGTTCACAAGGGGCAGACATGATTCTGGCGAACGGGCCATCGACTCTTCCAATCAACTCGGTTCCTCAGTGGTATCACGTCAAGAATCAACAGAAGGTTGGGCCAGTTTCGCTGAACCAACTGACTCAACTGACGGCGAACGGCGAACTTGGGCCGGACGATATGGTGTGGCGAAAAGGCATGACAGAATGGACTATTGCCCGAAACGTCACGGAACTCAACTACGCTAAATGGACTAGCCAACCAATTTCAGACACTCCACCGCCATTCATGGTCGAGCCGAATGAAGAGGAGGACGACTTTGAGGTGGTAAAGGCGGAAGTTGCCTTTGCATCGCCAGCTTCGGTTGAGTCGGGGGTAATCCAAGGAATCCCTGTTGAGGAGGTAATTGAAGGACAAGCACTTCCACTGCCGGAATCAACGGGGCGGCGAGCGAAAGACGAGGAACAAGCTATTCGGTCTTTGGGACAGTTATTCGGAAGGGGACGAGATGATGATGGCGACAGACGGTCGAGCCGGTCGTCAGAGAAGTTACCGAAAAGAGAGAAAGATGAGGACGATACACGTCCTGCAAAACCGAGAAAAACCAGTCGTTCTAATAGAGAGGGACTAACAATGCTTGTCAGTTCCGGGGGCATCAATGAAGAATATGAAACGCTGGGCGTAGTGACGGCGTTCGCAAGTGTAGGAGAAGGTTTTTGGACTGGAAATCTCAATATACAGAGCGTTTATGATACCGCACTGGCAACTCTAATTGGGAATGCTCAGCAAGTGGGCGCTAATGGCCTTTTATTCGTGAATTTCCAAGGTCGTGATGCTGCCGTAGCCGGAATTGTTAAGGCCAAACGAGGATTTGAAGTGTTCGCTTGGGGGACAGCGGTGAAGATAAGCTGAACCGAACTAATGGGCGCTCATTTTCCTTCTCCTCGGCCCCCGTTTCCCTCCAGCAGCTTGTTGCACGCCTTGATGATGAGCCGCTGAGCGTCCAGCAGGATTGCCGCCGCCTCCTCTGGCGTTTTGCCCTTCTCCTGAAGTTGGCGAATCTGGCCGTTGACAAACTGGTCGTGGCTGGCTTCGAAGAGGAACCTACGTTTGTCGCTCCGTATCTGCATCCAGGGCATATTGGGCTTTTCGGGCGTTGCCTCAGTCCTGGCGTAAACCAAGCCTCCTTCATCAATCCAAACGCTTTGCCTCCTGGAGAGAATAATGCAGACTCTCACGCGATGCTTGCGGGCATAATCGCAGGCGAATGCCTCGGCTTGCTCTGGTGTGGTGATGTCGCCGGGCGTCTTCACGCTGCCGTAAACGGCTGCCATGTACCGGACAACCAACTGAATTGGCACAATCTGGCTTACCCAGGCGTCCCAGGCTTGAAGATGCTCCTGGCGGTCCTGTTCGATGAGCCGCTCGACCGTTGGGTAGTCGATACCCAGGGCGTCGGCCAGGGCTGCCAAGAGGTCGTCCGTGACGATGCCTTCCCGCTCGAATCGGGCAATGCGGTTCGCCCCCTTTGAGATGTTCCGGTAGCCGACAATCCTGGCGAGTTGCCCACGGGAAAAACCCTGGCCCGTTCGCTGCTCATAGAAGTAGTTGCCCAGATGATTCATGGCAAACACCCTGATAGCCTTTGAGGAAGGCGGGTTTGCCGCCTTCATCGTCGCAACCGTGTGGCTGCCGCTTCTTTTGCCACCGTGCCCAGGAGGGCTGGTTGGCCCGGCGTCGTCGGGGAAAGCATCCCTCAGCCGGTCGTGATGAAGTCGCCTGAATTATACGGGCGAGTGACCAGGGCTAACCGTACATTCCTGGAAATTCAACGCCTTCCAGTTCGGAGGCATCGTTTTCAACTTGCTCGGCCAAATCTTTCAGGGCCTGATTATCGCCTTCTGTGTCCTCGTTGTCGTCAGACAAGAAATCCGCGATGGCCTCGGCAGCCGTCCTGAGCTTGTTGGCTGCTTCATCGGCTCGTTTGCTTCGACTGGACAGGTCCAGGGAAGGCAGGAAGAGAACCGTTATATCTCCGGCCTCGGCAGGAATATCGGGGAGGCTGAAGTTCTCAAGGGCATCTGCTGCTTCCTGACGACGCTGGCCCACATCTCCTTCCTGTAGAGATTCTGGCGTGTTGTCGAAGGCTTCCCGCATCTCCTCGGCCAATTCGGTAATCGTGTCGAAGGCTTCCTCAATCAGCCCATCCACCGACACTGTGTACCGCTTGTTCCTCAAGGCGAAGTAATCGTCCCTGGCGGGCAATGGCTTCGTTACCTTGAACCTGGCGTGTTCCCTCCGCTTTCTGGGCTGAGGCTCAAGGTAATCCCGCAGGAGACGCTCAAAATGGGCGTCATACTCCTTCTTGAGAGCAGTTCCGGTGACAACCTGGTTCACTTCAAAGGGCATGGTTCATTCTCCGTCGTTTCACTTGAACCTGGCAAACTCCTCTGGCTTTTCCAGAGCCAACAATTTCATCCGGGCTGCAAGACGGCACAATGCCTCATGATACTCTTCCGAAAGATGGTCGCCGCTCGCTTGATGTCCGAACTCATGCGTGAGCAGGGAGTCTATTTCCAGCGTGACGCCTTGCTCGAAAAACCTATGCCCAAGCCGGAACAAGTTAAAGTGCAAGTCGCCGCCAGCGGCGTAACAGGCTGCGAAGTAGTTCGTGGTGTTGACGAACGTAACCGTCACCGGCACTTGCATCAGTTCTTGGCCGAGGAACACGGCGTAGTCGGCGATGTTCTTCATGCCAGGCGTCCACTTCTCCTGCGGGATGATGGTGACATCCTTGGCATCGGGGTCTTGGCTGTACGGCTTCGGCGAGGGACAGAGTTTGCCAGCCGACTCGATGGCCCCTGCCTTCTTCGCATTCTTCCACTCCTGGGGCGAAAGCATTGGCCCGTAAACCAACTGCCCGCCCTGGGCCACAAAGTTCTTGCCCGCCTCCTTGTCGTTTGGGTCGAAGGCTGCCCGTTTTTCGCCAAAGCGGAGGTCAAGCACCTTCTTGATGGCATCTTCGGAGCAATCTTCCGACGAGCTTGCCTGCCGTACCCAATCGGTGTTGGCATCATCTTCCGTGAGCCGGTCGTGCATGGCGTTGAGGACCAAGGTGCGGACAGTCCGCAGGTATGCAGGCTTGACGTTGTTGCGGTCGCGGTTCAGCGGGATTTTCTGGGCCACGCTGACGTGCCATTTGTCGCGGCTTTCAACGATGGGCAGGCCCATTTCGTACAAGTGGGCAACCTCACCCGGTAACGGCTCGTAGAGGCTCACCAGCGTCTTTCTGGTTGTAGGACGCATGACGCCCTTGTCGTCGGCAATCTGCGTCTCCAGACTGGCCTGGAAAGTGTGGATGGCCGTCCTGGGCATGAGCCGGTCGCCGTTGAACGTCACGGCGATGCCATCGGGCAGCAAAAGGGAGCGAAGGTAGTCGCAGACCAGGACGTATTCCTCCTGGGTCATCTTCATACGGCCCTGGAAGATAGAGCCACGTTCACGCTTGGCTGGTTTCTCGATGCGGCCCTTGTCCGGGTGGAACACGACCGTTCCCTTCGTCGTGCAGATGCTGGCCTGCTCGCAGACGGCTAGGACGAGCTTTTCGCCGAGGTTGAATTGGCCCCTTTTTAGAGGGTCGGCCCGCTTGGCACTCGGAGCGAATAGGGTCCATGCGTGACTGAAATTGACAAAACCTTCTGCCGAGTCGTCCTCGACCGTGAGGTCAGCCAGTTCCTGCCCAGGGACCATCGCCAGCGTCACGTCGATGCGGGTGACGCCTGCTTCGTCCAGGGCGTTCTGGACAAGCTCGCCCACGAGCCTGCCCTTGCCCTGCTCCTCGGCCTGGCGACCCAGGCCAGCCTTATCCACATTGAACCATTGCTTACTCATCGTCGCCTCCTTTATGCCTTGTGATGTATTGCAAAACCTGGGCAATCAGCATTTGCTGTTGCCGATAGTTGAGCCGCCCGTCGTACGCTTTGCGAAACGGCTCCAGGGCGTCCCAATCAAGAGGCTCCTTGTTTTCCTTCTTCGCACGCTCGGCCAGTTCCCCGGCCCGGTCGATGGCGTTGTGTTCGGCGTTCCATTTCACCACGTCCTCTTCGCAGGCCCAGCGGCCCTGATAATCGGCGGTGCCGCTGTAGACGCCGCCCTCGGACTTCTCGAAGGAGTAAATGGCCCCAGGCTGAGCGAACGCGATGTTCTTGGTGCTGTGCCCTTTTTTCTTCTTCCCATATATCTGGTGCCTTGCTGATTCTTCCTTGAGCGGCTCGCCGTTATTGTCGATGCCGGTCAAGTCGTACCAGACGTGCTGCAAGGGCTTGCCACGCTCGTTTTCGCAGCAGCGAAGATAGAGCAGCGTGATTCTTGGTTTGGGTTCCGTGTCAGGCATCGCCAGCCCCTTCGAGGTAATGCTCCCGGTCGATTTCGTCGTAGTCCTGTTCCAAGTCAGGACACTGTTCTTCCAGTTGTTCCGCTTCCTTGTCTTTCATGGGGTCTCCTGTTCTTGGCCTTGGTTTTTTCCCATGCCGTTTACCAGTACGGCTTACGGTTGTAACGGAGTCGTTACGGCTCTCCCTCAACCGGGCGAAAGGCCGTGATATAAAGCTGGAACTGGCCCTCCTCCGTGATGGCGAAACCGTGGCCGGGATTTTCGGCGATGTAGTCCTGCAACTGCCGCTTGAGTTGTTGCCAGGTCAGGGCTGGTTCCCATGTGTGACCCAGGCCGGTCTTGTCCACAAACCAGCTTTCTTCCGTCCGTTCCCAGCCTTCCGGGTCATGGTCGCCCAGATTCGGGAAAGGGAACGGGGGCCAGTTTTCAACGTTCTCCGGGCCAGCAGGCACAAAGGGTTTGTCGCCGCGCTTGCGGGCCTTCTTTGCCGCTTGCTGGTTCATGTGGTGGATGACTTCGAGACTGAACATGATTTGACTCCTCTCTGCTTCAGGGTTTCTTGCCACTGTTCCTTTTCAGTACGGCTTACGCATCAAACGCTCGGTGCAGCGGCAGCGGTCGCCGTGGCGAGTTTCTTCATCGCCTGGAGGAACGGGGTCAGATGCTTCTGGTTTTGCCCCTTGAACTCAAGTTGCTCGAAGTTGGGGAAGTCCTTTATCGGGGACTCCAGTGCTATCCCGCTACCGGCAAGTGCATCGCTGAGAGAGCCAGATAATCCGGCAATCATCGTGTTCCAATCGCCGACCTCACTCGCCAAGGCTGCCGGGTTGTACTTTCCACTGTGGCGGCGGTACGTTGGCTTGCGGCCAGCTTCGGTGGCTTCCTTCCAGTCGTCCGAGTAGGTGCTGGGACCATATTTGCCTTCATCGTCCACCTTGACTCTGAGGCCAGGCAGCTTTGCCATGCGGTCGAGCAAGGTGATGACGGAAATATGGCAGCGAAGGAAATTGGGGATGCCGCCACACGTCGGGTCGCTGGCGTATTGCGTCTTGCAAAAGGACTCCCACTGCCAGCCCGCCAGTTTAGTCGGCACCTTCCGCATCTCGTTGAAGGCAGCCGGGGAGCGGGTGAAGGCGTGGTGTCGCCTACAGTGTCGGTTCCACTTTTGCCACGAGAACTCATGCCATCCGAAGCCATCATCCTGGGTGACAACCTCAAACCGTTGGTCGTCCTCTGGCTTGTATTCCCATTCAACCTCGGCGGGGTAGAGGCACAAGCCGACATTGGCCGGTTCGCTGCCAGGGCCAGGCCAGGTATTGAAAGCGATGATGCGGGTCGGATTGACCGTCTGACTGATGCGTTTGTTCCAGGGACAGGTGACGTGTTTCCCCGCCTGAATCATCAGCCAGAACAGGCTTTCGTTCTTTTCGTCGCCGTTTTGCAGTCCTTTTCGCCGAGGCTCAGTAAGGCACTGCTTGCCCTTGAGGTCAACGATTTCGCCCACTTCTTCAAACGGCAGGTCCAAAGCAAGCTGCCGCATCTTGTGGACCGTCAGCTTGGCGTTTTCCTGGTCGGATTTCAGGGTGTAGTGAATCGTCAGTCCCATCGTGATTGTTCCTTTCAGTATTCGTCCGGCAGCAAAAGTGTCGTTGCGGCCCGGTGGCCCGTGTCGTCCGTGGCCTCGGTGATGACCCACAGTTTGACGCCCTTCAATGTCTTGTAGGCCGATAAGAGGCGGCTTCCGTCCACGACAGCCTGGTCGTTCAGTTGCCAGTCCTCCGCGTCAACGATGCCCCAGTTGCCCGAAGCATGTTGGTCGAGGAAGAAGTCTGCCGTTTGCCCGGCTTGTTCCATCGCCTCAATGGCTCCGGGCGTGGCGACGACTTCGCCGAGTTGAAATTTGGGAGTTACCATGTTCATTGTCTCTCCTTCTGTCGTTTTCCAGTACGGCTTACGCGGGAATGTGGGAGCAAACGCCACGTTTTGACTTTGCCAACAGGAACGTCACCGCATCACTCGCGGCTTTCGCAATGCGAAAAACCATGCTGCTGTCTTCGCTCATCATCCTGAGCCAGTGTTTCAGGTAGACTGAATAGTTGCTGCGAGGGTCGAAGTTGATGTCGTTCTTTAGCGGCGGTATTCCGCAGGCTGCACAAAGGTACGCCGAACAGATTTCACTACGCCACTCGCCCAGTGCATAGCGTTCCTTAACACTTCGCCCTGGGTCAGCGAGCCAGCCCATCTGGGCTTCGCTGTAATGGCAAAGTTCATGAAAGGCGGTTGAGTAGTAGCCTTCTACACCGGCACGGCCATGGCGAAATTGTTCCAGCAAAGGTAAAATGATGTAATCAAGCGGCGGTCGATGGTATTGAGCTACGTCGCAATGCTGTTCACGAAAATCGGCTCCGATGGCTTTGATGACCTTTTCTGCCTTGATGTTCCTGCCTTCTTTTGTCCACAGGTGAGTGCCTTGAGCGTCGGTTGCGTCGGTCAATGATTGGACGTTCGGAACACGACGCAGCCTGCCAAAATCGCCGCCTACGCAGTCCGAGTTGTAGACGAGGCATGGTTTGTCGGTTGCCGTGCAGACTTCTACGCCTTTTGCATTGGGCAGCAGTCTGCCGCCCAGCAACTTCCATTGGGCTTCCGTGCCCCACCATTTCGAGACGTGCTGTTGTTCGACATCACCGATTCGCAGCAGGATAGGGTTGATGTCCCGGTACATGATGCCCGTTAGGACGTTGACGGGCATGGTTGATACAGCGTCCGTCCACGGCTGCTGCCAGGGGACGACCGACTTGCTCTTGAGAACCTCGATGACTTTTCGGTTGATGTCGTCTCGCATCGTCATGTGAGCCTCCGGTGAGCCAGACACGCTGAAAAACCTACTTTTCCGGCGAAATTATCTTGCTGACGTTACTACTTTAGAGTGGTTTAACTTCAGGAGTTCAATGGTTGATAACAAACAGAAGAAACGCGAATATTACCTACGCACAAGAGAAAAACAGTT
>Ga0182024_10015362_pt1 | contig 14681 bp, 15 predicted proteins | sample P32metaG_FD_120480 | JGI IMG/M metagenome (GOLD analysis project Ga0182024, IMG submission 120480) | Permafrost microbial communities from Stordalen Mire, Sweden - P3-2 metaG (Illumina Assembly) | ecosystem: Environmental > Terrestrial > Soil > Wetlands > Permafrost | place: Sweden: Stordalen... | reverse complement strand
TCGGGAATCATCCTGAACCGCGAAAAGGCCATCATTACCGGCCCCAGTTCCGCCATCGCCGCAACCGTCACATCCGGCGACTTCGACGGCCCGGTTCTCACTTCTGTACGGGACTGGCGCACCAGGCAGGATTCGAACTGTCGAATCCTGCGGTATTACCGCTGCGCTAGAGGCCCAGTGCAAAAGCAGTATCTCACCGGAAGCTTGTTGAAGCGTAGGTTGCCGATCACACGGGCAGACGAATGGCCGCGCGCAATCCGCCGAGCTTGCTTGAACTGAGCGTGAGATCTCCGCCGTGGGCGCGGGCGATGTCGCGCGCGATGGCGAGGCCGAGCCCGACGCCCCCTGTCTGCAGGTTACGCCCCTCGTCGAGGCGGTGAAACGGGCGAAAGGCTTCTTCGCGTTGCGCTTCGGGAATCCCCGGGCCGTCGTCGTCGACAAGAATCTCGACAAAACGGCCGTTGAGGGCGATCGCGACATCGACGCGCTCTCCGTGCTTCAGCGCATTGTCGATCAGATTGATGGCGCAACGCTTGAGCGCATTGCGTTTGATGGCGAGCCGGATTCCCGATTGCGTGGCGACGTGCAGACGGTCGCCGCCCGCCGCGCGCGCACTTGCCGCGGCGAGCGCCGCCTCGGTTACCACCTCGCCGAGATCGGCGGCCTGGGCCTCCTCCCCCGAATCGCCGCGCGCGAAATCGAGATATTCATCGAGCATGTGCTCCATCTCGCTCACATCCTGGAGCAGGGACGCCGTGTCGACGTCCGGTCCCATCATCGCAAGCTGGAGGCGCAGGCGAGTCAGTGGTGTCTTGAGGTCGTGGCTCACTCCGGCGAGCATTTCGGTACGCTGCTGCACGTAGCGGTCGATGCGCGCGCGCATGGTGAGAAAAGCCTGCGCCGCCTTACGCACTTCCGTCGCGCCATAGGGCTTGAAGTCCGGCACGGCCCGGCCCTTGCCGAATGCTTCGGCCGCAAGGGCGAGTCTTTCGATCGGCTTCACCTGGTTGCGCAGGAAGAGGATCGCCACCGCAATCAGCACAAGCGAGGAACCCACCATCCACAGGATGAAGATGTCGGCATTCGATGCCACCACCTGGTCGCGCGGAATCTCGATTTTCAGCACGCCGTCCCTTGCCTGCACGCTGAGATCGACAACGTTGCCGTTCGCATTCGAGGCGAATGGGTGGGCCGCGCCCAGCCGGTTGGCAAAAACGGCGTTCACCGCATTCTTGAGATCGATGCTCGAATGCCGATAAGGCGCATCGAGCCGTGCGCCCGGCTGGAGCGAAATCCCAAATCCGAGCGCATGGGCGGCCATGCCGAGCAGCTTCGTCCGTTCGGCGCCCGCAGGATAGGTTTCGGCGAGAGTGGTCAGGAACGCAACATCGCCGGCTACGCTGTGCGCCATGCGGCGCGTGACGATATCGTAGTGGCGCACGAAGAAGGCATAGGTCACGATGCCCTGCAGCACCACCATCGGTGCGATGATGATAATGAGCGAACGACCGAAGAGTCCGCGAGGCGACATCTGTTTAAGAAGACGGAACGGTCGCAGCCGAAACATGAGAGTTCAATCCACACGATCGGGCACGAGCACATAGCCCACGCCGCGAACGGTCTGAATGTACAGCGGCAGCTTTGGGTCGTCCTCGATTTTTCGCCGCAGCCGCGTGACCTGCACGTCGATGGACCGCTCGAGTGCGACGCCAAGCCGGGCACAGAGATCCATGCGCGAAAACGGACGCCCGGCATTGGCGGCAAAGAGCTTGAGCAGAGCGGATTCGGAACTGGTGAGACGCACGGGTCGGCCCTTGCGCCGGAGCTCTCCCCGTTCGGGATCGAACATCGCCTCCCCCATCTTCACTTCGCGGTGGGGCGAGCGCGACGGAATGGTCGTGCGGCGCAGCAAAGCCGCGCAACGCAGAAGCAACTCACGTGGCTCGAAGGGCTTGGCAAGATAATCGTCCGCGCCCCGCTCGAGACCGGCGATCCTGTCCTCCGGCTCGCCGCGCGCCGTCAGCATCAGGACCGGCGTGTGGGAGTGCGCGCGCACCGCCTTGGTCAGATCGAGTCCGGACTCGCCCGGCATCATCACGTCGACGATCATGAGATCGAAGGCCATGCTCTTCATCAGCGCGCGGGCCTCGGCGGCATCGGCTGCGGCACTCACGCGATAGCCGTTCGAGGTGAGGTAGCGCTGCAAAAGGGCACGCAGCCGCACATCGTCATCGACGACCAGCAAATGGGAATCTCCGGCGGCGGAATTCATTTCGCTTGCTTAGATGCGCCGGGGCGCACATATAAATCAAATACCGGGACCGGCCGTCCCGGCCCGCCGTCGGCGAATCGTGCCCTGGACATGGCGCCGAATTTGTCCCTCCGGCGGCTTCGAAACAAGTGCAAACCGCACGGGGTCTCCGCATGACAATCATTCCCTTCGACGACCGCGACGGCTCGCTCTGGTACGACGGCCGCCTGGTGCCGTGGCGCGAGGCGAAGACACATGTGCTGACGCACGGACTACACTACGCCTCCTCGGTCTTCGAGGGGGAGCGTCTCTATGCAGGTCAAATCTACAAATTGGCCGAGCATACCGCGCGCCTGTTCGAATCAGCGCGGATTCTCGACATGGAAATTCCGTACACGGAAAAAGAGATCCGTGAGGCCTGCATCGAAGCCGGGCGCGTGCAGGGCCTCGACGACGGATATGTGAGGCCCGTGGTCTTTCGCGGCAGCGAGATGATGTCGGTTGCCGCGCCCAAATCGAAAATCCATATCGCTATCGCCGCGTGGCCCTGGCCGTCCTATTTCAGCCCCGAGGAGAAACGCAAGGGCATCCGGCTGATGGTTTCGGAATGGCGGCGTCCGGGGCCCGACATGGCGCCGACGAAGTCGAAGGCCGCCGGTCTCTATATGATCTGCACGCTGTCCAAGCACATGGCGGAAGCGCAGGGCTACGCCGATGCGCTGATGTACGACTATCGCGGTCTGGTCGCTGAGGCGACGGGCGCCAATGTGTTCTTCGTCAAGGATGGCGCGTTGCATACGCCAATTCCGGACTGTTTCCTGGACGGCATTACGCGCCGCTCCATCATTGCGCTCGCCCGGGCGCGCCAGATACAGGTCGTCGAGCGCTATATTAAACCGGAAGAAGTGTCGGATTTCAGCGAATGTTTCCTTACCGGCACCGCGGCCGAAGTGACGCCAGTATCGGAGATCGGTCCCTACCATTTTGCGCGGGGGCGCCTCACCGATGCGATGATGGATGACTATGCGAACGAAGTGCGCGGAAACGTCAGGACTCCCGCCACCTGATTGCAGCATCCGCGTCGGACTCTTTCGCCTCGACCCACGCCGCGTCCGCTCCGCGATGTTCCTGCTTCCAGAAGGGGGCGCGCGTTTTCAGATAGTCCATGAGATATTGCGCCGCTTCGAACGCGGCTGCGCGGTGAGCGCTTGCGACGGCAACAAAGACGATGCGGTCGCCAGGCGCGAGGCGCCCGATCCGGTGTATCACGGTCACGCCGAGGATCGACCAACGTGTCTCCGCTTGCTGCACATGCCGCGCGATCTCGCGCTCCGTCATGCCCGTATAATGTTCGAGCGCGAGCGCGTCGAGCCCGTCATCGCCGCGCACCAGCCCTGTGAAGGAGACAACGGCGCCAATATCCGTTTGGCCGGCCACAAGCCTTTCACATTCCGCCCCGCCGTCGAAATCGGCGGTCTGGACGCGTATCGTTTTCATCCGCCCGTCACTGGCGGAAAAAAGGCAAGTTCGTCCTCGTCGCGAAGAGGCGCGTCGAAACGGACATGTTCCTGGTTGAGTGCCGCGCGCAACCGGTCCGGCTCGGCAAAGGCTGCCCGATAATTTGGGCCCCGGTCGCGCAGCACCTCGATCAATTGCGCGATCGTGCGCACATGGGCGGGAAGTGCAAAGCTCTCGTCGCCGCGGCCGATCTTCTGTCGCACCCAGGCAAAATAGAGGAGCGTCACGCCGGGCCTCCGGTCCGCGGCGGAGGCGTTGCGCGGTCAGGCCGCGCATAATCGAATCCGGCGCGGAAATAAACGTATCCCGTGTAGACGGTCAAAGCCGCGGCGATCCACAAAAGCGCATAGGCAAGATTGATCGCGCCGGGCGCAATCTTGTCCGCCAGAGGCCCGAGAATCATCGCGCCGATGGCGATCATCTGGAGCACGGTTTTCATCTTGGCCACCCGGGTGACGGGCACGCTGACCGCGACTGTCGCCAGGAATTCGCGGAGACCCGAAACCAGAATCTCGCGGGCGAGGATCACGAGTGCAGGGATCAGTTCATAGCCGGAGATCACTCCGCTCGCGACCAGCATCATCAGTGCGGCCGCGACGAGGATCTTGTCGGCAATCGGATCGAGCATGCGGCCGAATTCGGAACGCGCACGCAATTTGCGCGCGGCCAATCCGTCCAAAACGTCGCTTGCTCCCGCGATGCAGAAAATCACGAAGGTTGCGAGCCGCGCCGTCTCGCCGGGCAGCGTGAAGGCAAGCGCAAAGACCGGCACCAGCAGGATTCGCAAGAGCGTCAGCGCGTTGGGAAGCTGTATCATGCGGGCAGTTTAGAGCTTTTTCGGATTGCGATAGCTCTCTTTATATTGTCATGGCCCGCGCAAGCGGGCCACCTAGATGGGAGCGGCGTGCGTTAGGCGTGAAGACTGGGTGGCCCGGTCTCCGCTGTCGCGTCGCCGGGCCATGACAATCTTTTTTTCATCCAATTTGAAGCCACTGCTCAGCCGCTCGGGTGGAAGAAATTGTGGATTTTGCGGGCCAGGGCGCCGCTGATGCCGGCTACGCTCTCGAGATCGGCGAGACTGGCGCCGGCTACCGCACGAGCCGAACCGAAATGCTGGAGAAGCGCGCGCTTGCGCGCCGCGCCGACACCCGCGACTTCGTCGAGCGGGTTGGCGCCTAAAGCCTTGGCCCGCTTCTTCCGGTGGGTGCCGATGGCGAAGCGGTGCGCTTCGTCGCGCAGACGTTGCAGGTAGTAGAGCACGGGACACTTCAGATCGAGACGGAACGGCGCACGGTCCTTCAAATGGAAGTGTTCGCGGCCCGCATCGCGATCGGGCCCCTTGGCGACGCCCACGAGCGCGACATCCTCGACGCCCAGATCCTCGAGCACGCTTTGCGCGACCGCCAGCTGGCCGGGACCGCCATCGATCAACACGAGGTCGGGCCATTTGGTCCTGCTTTCTTCCGATTCCTTGACGAGCCGCGCAAAGCGCCGCGTCAACACCTCGCGCATCATGCCGTAATCGTCGCCAGGCGCGAGATCGGTCGATTTGATGTTGAACTTGCGGTATTCGCCTTTCTCGAATCCGTCCGCTCCCGCCACGATCATGGCGCCCACCGCGCTGGCGCCCTGGATATGCGAATTGTCGTAAACCTCGATCCGCCGTGGCGTAGAATCGAGGCCGAACGCTTCGGCGACTCCATCGAGCAATTCGCGCTGGGCGCTGTTCTCCGCCAATCGGCGCGCGAGCTGCTCGCGGGCGTTCTGCAGCGCCATGTCGAGAGTCTCGCGCTTCTCGCCGCGTTGTGGGACAAGAAGTTCGACCTTGCGTTCAGCTTTCAAAGAGAGCGCTTCGGCGAGCAATCCGCTTCCCGACATCGACTCCGAGACGAGAATCAGCGGCGGAGGCGTGCGCTCGTCGTAGAACTGCCCGATGAAAGATTCGAGCACGTCGGCGGTGGCAAGCTCGCGGTCCGCGCGGGGGAAATAGGGCCGGTTGCCCCAGTTCTGTCCACCGCGGAAGAAGAACACCTGCACACAGATCTGCCCGCCCTGCGCGTAGGCGGCGAACAGGTCGGCGGTGTCGAAGGTGGTGGGATTGATTCCCTGATGCGACTGGATATGGCTCATCGCCTTCAGCCGGTCGCGCAGCCGCGCCGCACGTTCGAAATCGAGCCCGTTGGACGCCTCGTTCATTTCCAGCACAAGCCGCGATTGCACATTGCGGCTCTTGCCCGTCAGGAACGCTTCCGCCTGGTCGACCAGCTTTCTGTATTCGCTGGCCTCGATCCGTGCCGTGCAGGGCGCACTGCAGCGCTTGATCTGGAACAACAGGCACGGCCGCGTGCGCGATTCGAAAACGGAATCGGAGCAGGAGCGCAGAAGGAAGGCGCGCTGCAAGGCGCTGAGCGTGCGGTTGACGGCGCCCGCCGAGGCGAAGGGCCCAAAATAGACGCCTTTCGTCGCCTTGGCGCCGCGATGCTTGAGAAGCTGGGGAAAGGGGTGGTCCTCCCTGAGCAGGATGTTGGGGAAGGATTTGTCGTCGCGGAAGGAGACGTTGTAGCGCGGCCTGAGGCGCTTGATCAGGTTGGATTCGAGGAGCAGCGCCTCGGTTTCCGATGCCGTGGTGACGAACAGCATTTCGGCCGTGTCGGCGATCATGCGCGCGATGCGGTCGATATGACCGCCCGTTTTCACATAGGAGGCGACCCGCTTCTTCAGGCTCTTCGCCTTGCCGATATAGAGCACGCTGCCCTTGGCATCGAGCATGCGATAGACACCCGGCGCGTCCGGCAGCGTCTTCAGATAGGTCTGAATGCGCGCTGGGCCTGAAAGCGCGAGGGTCGCGCGCACTTCAGCCGATGGCGGAAGGTCGGTCATCCGGAAAATATAGCATTGCGCCGAACGAGACGCAGAATGGGCGCTTGAGCGTGGCCGCAGCGAACTCCCGGACCTCGTTGCACTATGGGTTGGTCGGCGGTAACTTTACGGCTATGCAACGGCCAGTCGTTTCGCGCGACCCCGAAATCATGGGCGGGGCAGCCGTGTTTCGGGGAACTCGCGTCCCCGTACAAACCCTGCTCGACTATCTGGAAGCCGGAGACTCGATTGACGAGTTCCTCACGGGATTCCCGTCGGTGACGCGCGAGCAGGTCGTCGCGTTTCTTCAAGACGCAAAAGATCGCCTTCTCGATACGGTTTCGTGAAGGTCCTGCTTGATGAATGCGTCGATTGGCGGCTCGCACGCGCCATCGTCGGACACGAGGTAAGAACCGCTCGTCAGATGGGATGGACGGCCATCCTCAACGGCGAACTCCTCGCCCTCGCTTCTCAAGAGTTCGATGTCTTCGTGACGGTCGATCGAAATCTCGCGTTTCAACAAAACGTGAATTTGCTGCCCATTGCGGTTGTTGTGTTTCGCGCCAGAACCAATCGGCTGTCAGACCTCGTGCCACTCATTCCCGATCTCCTCATGGCGATCGATGAGGCACAGCCAGGTACGTTGAAATTTGTCGGGAAAATCAGACAATCAGGCGACGTTGAATGGACTGGCCCGCGATCATGAGACGCCGTAATAGCTGATTGGTTCGGAAGCGCAGTTCATGCCGCCTGATCTAAAGCCAACTAATAAAGGAGATTACGCTGGTCTTCGAGTGAAATTTTCACGCCAGTATCCGCTAACCGCGCCGTCAATCTGGGTGCCAGCGACGGGTTGGTCGGATACTTCCGGCCATTAAATCGCAATATCGCGGTGTATCCACGCAGAATACCACCACCTTGTACATGCATCGCGATGTCATTCCACCCATTGGTTCTCGTTGGCAGTACTAGGATCGGAAGGTTGACTAGGGTAAATTTATCGACGACTCTGAACGAAGAGCCAGTTGGTTCCAGAAGCAGCGCTGTACACCCGCCGCTCACACCAATTTCTACCGGTTATATAAACAAAAGTTGTTTGCGTCTTATCGCTCAGAGAGATTAATGCCAGTGAATATCGGGTTGTCTTGTCATCAGAGCTATGTAAATAGTGAAGAAGGAATCGTTTGACGACGACTTCGCTCAACTCACTTCCGGGGGCCGTGCAGATCCCAGTCAGCAGGCCAATAAATAGTGCGCGTTGAAAAACTTGGCGACGCAATATCAATTCTCCGTTGTCTGCAATGGCCTGGAAGAACTCACACGCCGTTCGATCTCGACGCCGGCAGATTCGGCGCCGGGGACAGCGTGGAGCTTCTCGACCCGCACGCGCACGCATTTGACGCGGCCGTCTTCGAGACACGCTGTGGCGATGGATTCCGCGAGCGTTTCGGCGAGATTAACGTGCCCCTTCGCGACGAGCGCGCGGATGCGCAGGGTGATTGCTTCGTAGTCGACCACGCGGTCGAGCCTGTCTTCGAGCGCAGCAGTATCCTCTACCGCCATGTCGACATTGATCCGGATGGGCTGGTGTTTGGTGTGTTCGTGGCCGTGAATTCCGATATGGGCGAGCAGTTCGAGATTGCGGATGAACACCCGGCGGAGTGCGGCCGCGGAATCAGCAAAAGGATTCGAAGCTACGGCGGTCATGCTGTTGCTCTCGAGAGAAAGATAATCGGCACAATATTTTCCTCCCCCAACGTGAGGGAGGTGCCGAGCCCCCCGGTCCGCGCGAAGCGCGGCCGGAGGATAAACTCCGCGAGGCGGAGGGGGGTGTCGCCTGCAGGGACGTCCCCCTCCGGCCCTTCGGGCCACCTCCCCCACGATGGGGGAGGAAAACAAGCGGCGCATCCATGATTACTCATTCCACGCCACTCACGTCGGGGGTTCGCCAGATCAGGTGCTGGCCGCCGTCCACCGCGATCATCTGCCCGGTGACCGCGCTCGCGGAGAGAAGGTAGCGCACGGCATCGCATACATCCTGGGGTTCGGCGCCTGTACCCAGAACAGTTGCTTCGCGCTGGCGGCGGAAATTCGCTTCGCTTTGCCGAGCACCAATCATGGTGGGTCCGGGCGCCACGGCGTTGACGCGGATTTTGGGCGCCAGCGCTTGCGCAAGCGTGGTATTCAGCCAGAACAAAGCCGCCTTGCTCGTGCTGTAGGAGAGGAATTGTGGCGTCGGTTTCAGCACCCGCTGGTCGATGATGTTGACGATTGCGCCGCGTGCATCGGGCGGAAGTTGGCGCGCGAATTCCTGCGCGAGTACAAAAGGCGCGCGCAGATTGACGGCCATGTGGCGGTCCCACGACGCACGCGAGGCGCTCGCCCAATCATCGCTCTCGAAGATCGAGGCGCTGTTGACGAGGGCGGACAAAGGCCCCTGCTCCATGACGGCGCGGCCGATCAGAGCGGAGGTCGCGTTCTCGTCGGCGAGATCGGCTTTGAGGAGCGCCACGCGGCGGCCGGTATTGCGTACGGCGTCTGCCGTTTCCCGCGCATCGGGTTCGGACTGGTTGAAGTGAAGCGCAATGTCCCAGCCGTTTCTTGCGAGATCGAGCACGATCGCGCGTCCCAGCCGTTTCGCGGCGCCGGTGACGAGAACGAATTTTGGCTCGAGTGCCACCGTCATTTTTTCAGCTCACGAATCCAACGACTCGCTTGACGTCCGCGAGAACTGGCGCGGAAAGCGCGTGTGCCTTTTCGGCGCCGCGGCGCAGCAGGCCGTCGATCTCCGCGGGATCGGAGAGAAGACGTCGCATCTCGGCGGCGATCGGCGTCAGTTTCGCCACTGCGAGTTCCGCCAGCTCGTTCTTGAAACTCGAGAATTGTTGCCCCGCGAAGCGCGCGATCGTGGCGTTGCGCGACTCGTCCGCCAACGCCGCGAAAATGTTGACGAGGTTCTCGGCTTCCGGCCTTCCCTCGAAGCCTTTCTCCGAATCGGGAAGCGGCGCAGGATCGGTGCGGGCTTTGCGGATTTTCTGCGCGATCGCATCGGCGTCATCTGTCAGGTTGATGCGCGAATAGTCGGACTCGTCGGATTTCGACATTTTCTTTGTGCCATCGCGCAACGACATGACGCGCGTCGCCGTGCCCGTGATCACCGGCTCCGGCAGCGGAAAGAAATCGGGCGCGTCGAAATCGCTGTTGAATTTCTGCGCGATGTCGCGGGCAAGCTCGAGATGCTGCTTCTGGTCCTCGCCCACGGGCACATGCGTGGCCTTATAGGCGAGAATGTCGGCCGCCATCAGTACGGGATAGGTGTACAGCCCGACCGAGGCACGCTCTTTGTGCTTGCCGGACTTCTCCTTGAACTGCGTCATTCGGTCGAGCCAGCCCAGCCGCGCCACGCAGTTGAAGACCCACGCAAGCTCCGCATGCTCATGGACCTGACTCTGGTTGAAGAGGACGGCTCTGGCCGGATCGACGCCCGATGCGATGTATGCCGCCGTTACCTCGCGCGTTGCCTGCGCGATATCCTTTGCATGGCCATAGCCCGAATCCTGCGTCAACGCGTGCATGTCGACGACGCAGTAGAGGGCGTCCATGGTTTGCTGAAGCCGCACCCAGTTCTTGAGCGCGCCGAGATAATTGCCGAGATGCAGCGTGTTGGTGGGCTGCATGCCGGAAAAAACGAGCGGCTTGTGCGATGGCGCGGTCATATGCGGTTCCGTTGCGGGCCGCGCCTTATCGCCGAGCCGCAGAGGCCGTTCAAGTGCGGTGCGCCAGCGATTGCAGCAGGCCCGCCTCGATGGCCGCAATCCGTTCGGTGTTGGCGACCTTGTGGCCGAATTCGTCGCGGACATAGAAAACGTCGACGGCGCGTTCGCCATAGGTGGCGACGATGGCGGAGGAGATCGACAGCCGCTGTTCGTAGATCGCGCGCGTAACGTCGAAGAGAAGGCCGGCCCTGTCCGCGCCTTCCACTTCAATGACGCTGGCGGCGGCGGAGGCCTCGTTGTCGAAACTCACGCGTGGCTTGACCTGGAACGCTTCGGATCGCCTTCTGCGTCTGGCGATCGCGGCCATGTCCGGCGCATCGCCTTTCAACATTGCCGCGATCGTTTGGTGCAGCCGCGCAACCCGGCGCGGCTCCGCAAATGGTCTGCCTTCGCCGTCCTGCACCGCGAACACATCGAGCGCGAAACCATCGTCGGTCGTGAACGCCTTGGCCTCGACAATCGAGCCCCCGCAGATGGCGATGGCGCCGGCGATCTGCGAGAACAGTCCGGCGCGATCGGGCGTGCAGATTGCGATGTCTCCCACATCGCGCCGCGCGTCGAACTTGGCATCGAGCGCGACCAGATCGCGCCTCTCCTTAGCCCGCCGTCTCAGCCGCGCGTGCCGTTCGAATTCGTCGTCGTCGAAGGCAAGCCAGTAATTGTCGTGGTGGTAGGAGAGCGCGTCTGTGCGCGCCTCTTCGGGCCAGTCGGCGAGACGTCGCGACAGCGCATCCCTGGCCTCGGCGATGCGCGCCGCGCGTGCCGGGGTCGCGGACGCGCCGGACATGACTGCGTCTGCCTCATGATAGAGTTCGCGCAGCAGCTGCGCCTTCCAGCCGTTCCAGACGCCGGGTCCGACCGCGCGGATATCCGCGACGGTGATCACGAGCAGGAGCCGCAGCAGCTCGGGCGATTGCACGACAGAAACGAAATTCCGCACCGTCTGGGGATCGGAGATGTCGCGCCGCTGCGCAGTGTCGCTCATCACCAGATGATTGCGCACGAGCCAGACCGTTGCCGCGGTGTCGGCGTCTGAAAGGCCGAGGCGCGGACAAAGCGCCTGGGCGATTGCAGCACCTGCTTCGGAATGATTGCCCTGCAAGCCCTTGGCGATGTCATGGAGAAGAACAGCGCAGTAGAGCGTTTCGCGGGATTTGATGCGGCCGACGAGTTCGCTGGCGAGCGGATTGTCCTGCCTGAACTCGCCGCGCTCGATCGCAGCCAGAATTCCAACCGCCCGAATGAGATGCTCGTCGACCGTGTAGTGATGATACATGTTGAATTGCATGAGCGCGACGGCGTGGCCGAACGCCGGTACGAAACGGCCCAGGACGCCGGTCTCGTTCATCCGCCGGAGCGCCCGCTCGGGATCACGGCGCGAGGTGAGAATTTCGAGGAACAGCCGGTTCGCCGTCCGGTTCTCGCGCAATTCGTCGGCAATGAGATCAAGCGAACGCGTGATCGTGCGCAGCGCGTGGGGATGGACGTCGACATCCTTCACGTCGGCGACGTGAAAGATTCTGATCAGATTGCACGGATCGCGCGCGAAGGCATCCTCGCGCGCATTGAGCCGCCCGTTCTCGACGAAGAAATGGTCGCCCGGGGCACGAGTTTTCAGGAACCCGGGCACCAAGCGTGACAACGCAGGTCTCTTCTTCCTGTTCTGCTCTTCCAGCGCCGCGCAGAAGATGCGGGTGAGATCGCCCACATCCTTGGCCACCAGAAAATAGGCGTGCATGAAGCGCTCGACGGCGCGGCGCGGGCTCGCATCCGCAAAGCCGAGCCGTCGCGCCATCTCCGGCTGGATATCGAAAGTCAGCCTTTCCTGCGCGCGGCCTGTGGCGCAGTGGAGCTGACAGCGCACGTCCCACAGAAACGCCTCCGCCGCGTGAAAAATCTTGTATTCTTCGTGCGTGAAGACCGCGTGATCGACCAGATCGGCTGGATCGTCGACGCGATAGAGATATTTTCCCATCCAGTAGAGTGTCTGCAGGTCGCGAAGGCCGCCCTTGCCCTCCTTGATGTTCGGCTCGACGAGGTAGCGGCTCTCGCCCTGCTTCCTGTGGCGCACTTCGCGCTCGGCCAGTTTGGCTTCAACGAATTCCGGTCCGCTCCCGCCGGCGATTTCGGCGAAGTAGCGCTGGCGCAAGTCCTGCCAAAGGGGCGCCTCGCCCCACACGTATCGTGTCTCCAGCAGCGAGGTGCGAACCGTCATGTCCTCGCGGGCAAGCCGGATGCAATCGCCGAGAGATCGCGTTGCGTGGCCCACCTTGACGCCCAAATCCCACAGCATGAGCAGGATGAGCTCGATCACGCTTTCGCCCCACGCCGTCTTCTTGAAGGGGCGCAGAAAAAGAAGATCGACGTCTGAACAGGGTGCGAGCAGTCCGCGGCCGTAACCGCCCGTCGCAACAATTGCGAGACGTTCCGATTCCGTCGGATTCTGTGCGTAATAGAAATGCTTGGTGGCGAAATCGTACAGAACCTGGATGAGCGCGTCCTGCACGCCGCACAGCGCGTGCGCCGCCGCCATTCCCGGCAAATCGCCGTTGTCGATTCGGCTGTTGATGCGTGTCCTGGCTTCCTGAAACACAGGTTTTATGTGGGCAAGCGCGGCTTTGCGCCGCCGTTCCTGGTCAGGCTCGGCGTGCGCGAGCGCGGTCAGGTTTCGCCTGAGCGCTGTTGCGTCGAGGAGATCCGTATGAGCGGGCGTCTGGTAACCCAATGCCTGTTCCGCCTGACCTTGCGGTCATCAGACGGCCCGCAGCCGTCGAAGGCAAGCCGCCTACATTTCGGGACGGATGCTCGGCGGATCGTCCGGCGCCAGCCAGCGATGAACGAGACCAGCCAGGATTGCCCCCACGAACGGCGCCGCCCAGAAGGCCCAGAGCTGTCCGACCGCCCAGCTGCCCTGGAACAGCGCGACCGCCGTCGAGCGCGCCGGGTTCACGGAGGTGTTGGTGACGGGAATCGAGATCAGGTGGATCAGCGTGAGCGCGAGCCCGATGGCGAGCGGCGCAAAGCCGAGCGGCGCCTTCGGCGATGTCGCGCCGAGCACGACCATGAGAAACATGAAGGTCATCACGGTCTCGCAGACGAGACAGGCGAGCAGCGAATAGCCCTGCGGCGAGTGTTCGCCATAGCCGTTGCTCGCAAAGCCATTCGAGGCGTCGAAGCCCGCGGCGCCGCTCGCGATGGCGTAGAGAATGGCCGCACCGACGATGCCGCCTGCCACCTGCGCGATCCAGTATGGAATCAGATCGCGCACGGGGAGCCGCCTGGCGGTGCAGAGGCCCAAACTGATCGCCGGATTGAAATGGGCGCCGGAAACATGGCCAAACGCATAGGCGCCGGTGACGACGGTCAGGCCGAAGGCGAGCGCCACGCCTTCATAACCGATGCCAAGATTGGGCACCGCCGCGGCGAGCACCGCGCTGCCGCAACCTCCGAGTACCAGCCATCCCGTCCCCAGGAATTCGGCAACCAGCTTGCGCGCGATGTCCATGATGCGCCCTCCGCGAGCAACGATTATGGAATCCTAGCCGAAGACCCCGGCTTCAGCGAGTCGTCTGCGCGCGCGCCCACGCGAGGTAATCGTCGTTGCCGTCTTCGATGGACAGGACCAGAAAACATGGCACCGAGTAAGGATGAAGCGGCCGGGCTGCCGCAATCGCACGCTCCACCAGATCGCGCCGCGTCTTGACGAGGACGGCGGTCTCCGGAGCCGTCTCCAGCTTGCCCTCCCATTCGTAGATCGAGGTCATCGGCGGGAAAATGTTCACGCACGCGGCGAGCTTTGCCTCGACGAGGGCGCGGCCCACCCTCTCCGCCGCCTCGCGGTCGGGAAAGGTCGAATAAAGAAAGACGAACTCGCTTTCGCTCACAGGTGACAATCTCCACTCCAAGGCTCCGTGATCGCCCCAATCATGGAGGGCATCATGGCGCGCGTCACGAGCGCGGGTAGAATCTTTTCTACCGCAATGCTGGCGCAGCTTGCCGAACACGGCGTCGAAATCCTGGGACGCAACGATGACGATCCCAACGGCCGCTTCGCCTGGTTCCTCGACCCCGCCAACATCAAGATCGAGCTGTGGGAACCGAAGAAGTAGGTGAAGAGCTATTGCGAACCCTGAGGCTCAAAGGACCCCTCACCCGCGCCTGAACAGAATTGATTGCACGTAGCTGCATCCCTCTCCCCTTGTGGGCTACGGGATTCACACATCTCGCAGGCTCCATCCATGCTTGATGGCGTGGAATTGGGTTAGGCCCCTGAGCAT
>Ga0182024_10015361_pt1 | contig 14681 bp, 15 predicted proteins | sample P32metaG_FD_120480 | JGI IMG/M metagenome (GOLD analysis project Ga0182024, IMG submission 120480) | Permafrost microbial communities from Stordalen Mire, Sweden - P3-2 metaG (Illumina Assembly) | ecosystem: Environmental > Terrestrial > Soil > Wetlands > Permafrost | place: Sweden: Stordalen... | reverse complement strand
CTGGGGGGACTTGGTCAGTGAATAGCGCCCGCACACCCGATCAAGGATAGGACCGTCCGATATAGCCGCTCAGCGCCGCGCTATAGGGTTTCGGTTCGGATGACGCCCGGCGATCTATCACCCGCGGGGGCGTAATGGGCGAGCATCTCGTCGTTCTTCATTCTGCGGTGCGGGTCTGCGCGGGCTATAGCCGCCATGATGCTCCGTCGATTCTGTTGGATGGCTCATCGGTGGCGCGCGAGACCGAGCACGGCCGCGCGATCACCTCGCAGCTGACGCGCCGCCACCGAACGCTCGAGGAGGCAGTCGACGCGGCAGGCTTTGCGCTCGGCACCGCGGGATTGTCCAAGGGCATCCGCCGCCAGGCACGCGCGGCATGCGAGGACTACTTCTACAGCCGGCTCGACCTGACGCCGAGCCACGAGTTGGGCGGACCGGGAGAGACCGTCAACTCGCTGGAGCCGATGCCTGAGCCGATGTACCGCGCACTGGAGCATGTCGTCGACCTTGTCGTAGACGGCGAATACGAGGAGCTCCGCGCCGCGTCTGGCGATCGGCTCAGAGTCGAGGACCTGCGCCGTCGCGTCGAGGACGACTGCCCCGAGTCGCTGGTGCTGGCGCCGCGCGAGGTCTACCAGGTCGAGGCGATCACCAAGTCCGATGATCCGGACCTCCCGGGCTGGGCTTACTTCCTCGACCTGTGGACCGAGACCGGCCCGGCGCGCCTGCACATCGAGGGCGAGCTCGAGGAGTCCGGCGAGCGATTCACAGCGACGCTGAACGACATCCTGCCCTGACCCGCCGCCTTCCCGGCCACCCTTTCGCGCTCGCGGGCACTATTAAACGCGGAAAGCCCACCCATAGGTGGACTCTCGGCCATCAGAAGATCAGGCGGCTCTCGCGGCAAGGGGACGTTCAGATGAAGGTCTCGCCCTCTGGTTGCCATCGCTATCTGACCCTGCCAGCGTAGCGCACCCCGCCCGTCTGGAGGACTTGACGGGGGTGCGACAATCGAACACATGTTCGTAGCGGGTCCCAACTTGCCTCACATCGCTTTCGCCCGCGCTCAAGCGGCGCTAGACGCCGCCGATCTGGGCTGGATCCTCGAGCACGAGACGCAGATCAGCATGAATCTGGAGTACGAACGCGGGGTTCTGGAGCTGATCGAGGAGCAGGATCCAGAGCACAAGGTGAAGGGCTCGGCCGAGTTCGTCGAGCGCGTCGAGGCGCGGTGTGATCAGCGGGAGCTTGGGCGATGAGCAGGGGCGAGCGGAGCCGCGGGGATAATGGTGGGCCGCGGATCGTGTGCGTGTACGTTCCTCGCTTCCAGCTGCGCGTCGCGGCCGGCGGCTCCCAGGATTTGCTCGAACGGGCGCTTGCGATCGCGCCCTCTGGTGGGGGCACAATGCCGGTCGGCGAAGTCTCTCCGAGCGCGCAGGCGCAGGGTGTGCGGGCGGGCATGGCGCTCAGTGAGGCGCTCGGGCGCTGCCGCGAGCTCGAGCTGATCCCCGGCGATCCGATCAAGGTCGCCCGCGCGTGGGATCAGGCCGCGCGGGCCTTGGAAGGGATTGGTGCGCAACTGGAGCTCGCCCGCCCCGGGCTCGCTTACTTCGTCGCGGATGGCTTGGAAGGGCTCCACGGCGGCGAGCGGGGGGTGATCGCCGCCGCCGGGGAGGCGCTGCGCCGGCCGCCAAGGATTGGTGTCGCGCCAACCCGGTTCGGTGCGTTGGCTGCCGCGTTGGAAGCCCGCTCCCGTCGGGCGCGAGTGATCGGCGATCGAGAAGCTCGACGGTACCTCGCCGCGCGGCCGGTATCTGTCCTTCGCTACCGGCCCGAGACGGAGCCGCTCGTCCCGGCGCTGGAACAGCTTGGGGTGCTCACCCTTGGCGACCTCGTGGAGCTCGGTGCGGCAGCGATCACTGACCGCTTCGGCGCCCTGGGCGGCCTCGCGCGGCGGCTGGCGCTCGGGCACGACACGCCCCTACAGACGCGGCGCGTCGAGGACCGGCTGGAAGAGTCGATGGACCTCGGTGAGGCGAACTCCGGGCTACTGCTCGAGCGGACGCTGAGCGTGCTCGTCGACCGGCTGCTTGCGCGGCCCGAGCGACGGGGCCGCACGATCCGTGTGCTCGTGATCTCGGCACGGCTGGTGGAACGCGGTACCTGGTGTGAGGAGGTGGTGTTGCGCGAACCTATCTGCGACGCCAAGCGGATCGTGCTCGCGCTCACTGCACCGCTGGGCCAGCTGCCCGCACCGGCCACCGCGTTGGGATTGGCGGTTGTGGAGTTCGGGCCGGTGACGGGGGATCAGACGAGCCTGCTCGACGGGGAGCGTCGCGCGCGCGACGAGCGCCGCCGCAAGGCCGTCGCGCAAGTGCAAGCGCTCGCGGGTCCTTACGCGGTGTTGCGTGCCCTGATCGTGCAGGCCGACTCGCCGCTGCCCGAGCACCGCAACCTGCTGACGCCGTGGGTCGGATGAGACGGCTGGTTTCTGCGCCCGGGCCGTTGAACGCCCCCAAGCCGATCCGGGTCCAGGTCGACGGGAGAGGCAGGCCGATCGTCGTGGGTGGGGAGCAGGTCGAGCGCTTCATTCACGACTGGTATCACCGGTTCGGGTGGTGGAGGGATGACCCGTCGCGCCGCCGCTATTACAGGGTCGATACCGTCACCGGCCGGCACGTCGTGGTGTTCCGCGACATGTTCACCGACGGGTGGTTCAGCCAGCAGGCGTGAGCAGAGTTGTCTGGCCCTCCGCCCTATGTCGAGCTGCATGCGCACAGCGCCTACTCGCTGCTGGACGGCGCCTCCACACCGGAAGAGCTAGTCGCGCGGGCGGGAGAGCTCGGGCACACAGCGCTGACACTGACCGACCATGACTCGCTGGCGGGGGCGATGGAGCTCGCGATGGCCGCCCGGGACTCCACAAACGGGGAGCACCCGGTCCGTGCAATCTTCGGCGCCGAGGTCACCATCGCGCCTCCACCCGGGACCCAGGACGGAAAGCACCAGCACCTCACCCTGCTCGTCCGTGACGGGACTGGCTGGAACAATCTCTGCCGGCTACTCACGCGCGCGCACGCGCACACACGCGATGCGAAGGATCGCCGCGCCAGCCAGCCGTCGATCTCGCTGGACGGCGTGTTGGAGCACTCAGGCGGCCTGGTCTGCCTGACCGGCTGCCACGAGCACGGCATCGAGGACGAGTCGACCGCGCGACGCTTGCTCGATGCGTTCGGCCCCGACGCCTTCCGCGTCGAGCTGCAGCGCCCCTATGCCGCTTCGGACCTGGAACGTAATCGCGCGCGCGAGCGCCTCGCGCGGAACCTCGGGGTGCCGACGGTCGCGACCGGTGACGTGCACGCGCACAGCGCCGCGCGGGCGTGCTTGCAGGACGCGTTCACCGCTATCCGTCACGGGCAGACCCTCGATGCCAGCGAGGTGCAGCTGCGCCCCAACGACACGCATGTGCTCGCCACGCCCGCGGGGATGGCGGCGAGGTTCGAGGCCTTCCCGGGCGCCGTCGCGGAGAGCGTGCGACTGGCGGAGACGCTGACGTTCGATTTGACCTCGGACTTGGGTTACCGCTACCCCGGGTCCGAAAACGCGGATGCGGCGCGGGAGCTGGCGGGGATCTGTCACGCCGAGTTCGCGCGCCGCTACCCCAGCAGCTACCGCCGTCGCGGCGAGGCCGCCGCGCGCCTGCAGCAAGAGCTCGAGCTGATCGGCACGCTTGGCCTGGCCGGGTTCTTCGTGCTGCATTTCGAGATCCTCGAGCTGGCGCGCCAGGTCGCGTTCGAGGTCCGCGGGACGGATTCAGCGCGAGCGTTGCTGCCGCCCGGCCGCGGGCGAGGCTCCTCTGTCTCGTCGATCGTTTGTTACCTCGCGGGGCTCTCGCACATCGATCCGATCGAGAACGACCTCGCGATCGGCCGGTTTTTGCACGAGGACATCGTTGGAACGCCGGACATCGACATCGACTTCCCCAGGGATATTCGTGAACCTCTGATCCCGCGGATCTCCGAGCACTTTGGCCAGCAGCACGCCGCGCTCGTCGCGACCTACCCGAGCTTCAAGGCGAAGCGGTCGATCAGAGAGCTCGGCATGGCGCTCGGGCTACCCGCGGCCGAGCTCGACCGGGTCGCAAGGGGCTCGGAGGGTTGGGGCGCCGAAGGCACCGTGGCCGAGGACATTCGGGTCGCGCTCGGCCCCGAGCGCCTGGAGCACACCCGTTGGAGGTGGCTCGCAAAGCTCGCGGATGAGGCCTATGGGCTGCCCCGCTATATCGGCCAGCACCCCGGCGGCATGGTCATCTCCACCCGGCCACTGGTCGACTGCGTCCCGATCGTGCCCTCGGCGATGCAGGGACGGCAGATGGTGCAGTGGGACAAGGACTCCTGTTCGGACGCCGGCTTTTTGAAGATCGACATCCTCGGCCTGGGGATGCTCTCCGCGGTCGAGCGGTGCGTGGAGCTGATCGCCGAGCGCACCGGCGAGCGGGTCGACCTCTCCCGCATCCCCTTCGATGACGCGCCGACTTTCAAAGCGATCCAGGAAGCGGACACGACCGGCGTGTTCCAGATCGAGTCCAGGGCACAAATGGGGTCGCTGCGCCGCACGCGTCCCATGACACTCGCGGATCTCACGATCCAGGTCGCGCTCGTCAGACCCGGGCCGATCGTCGGCGGCGCCGTGAACACCTACATAGAACGCCGCATGGCGCGGCTCCGTGACCCGACCTACGAGGTCCCGTTCCTACACCCATCCCTCAGACACTGTCTGGCTGAGACGCTCGGGACGATCGTCTTCCAAGACCAGGTGATCGAAGTCGCTGTCGCGTTCGCGGGATTCACGCCGGGGCAGGCCGAGAGCCTCAGGCGCGCGATGAGCCGCAAGCGCTCCGTCGAGGCAATCGAGGCTCACCACCTGCAGTTCGTCGTCGGCGCGATGAAGACCCACCCCGACGTGCAGATCGAGCTCGCCGAGCAGGTCTGGGACATGGTCGCCGGCTTCGCGGGCTTCGGATTCCCGAAGTCTCATGGTTCGGCCTTCGGTCTGCTCGCCTACCAGTCGACATGGCTGCGGGTGCACCACCCTTCCGAGTTCCTCTGCGCATTGCTCTCAGAGCAACCGATGGGGTTCTACCCGCCGGACGCGTTGATCCACGAGGCCCAACACCGCGAAGTGATCATCCTCCCGCCCGATGTCCTGCATAGCGAAGCCGAGTGCACCGTCAACCAGGCCGGCGAAATCCGCGTCGGCTTGAACTACATCAAGGGCGTGCACGGCGAGGACATCGACAGGCTGATCACAGCCCGAGGTACGGGCGGCGACTTCCGCAACCTGGCGGACTTCGCCGCCCGCGCCGACCTCACCACGCCGACCCTCGAACGCCTCGCCTGGTCCGGCGCCTGCGACCTGCTCGCCGGCGACGATCGCCACGCGCGGCGCACCGCACTGTGGCAACTCGGCGTCGCACGGCCCGCCCTGAAAACCAAGGGCGGCCAGCAGCTCGCACTGGAGCTACCCCTGCCCGATGCACCCGCCCTGGACCCGCTCACCGACTGGCAGGCGATGATCGCCAACTACACCGCCACCGGCATCTCGATCGACCGCCACCCGCTTGCGCTTCTCCGCGAGCAGCTGACCGACGAAGGCGCCCTCTCGACCGCCGACCTGGCCGGGACCCGCCATCAGAGCCACGTGAAGATCGGGGGATTCGTGATCGCCCGTCAGAAACCCCAAACCGCCAACGGCATCATGTTCATGTTGATCGAAGACGAGTTCGGAACGCTGAACGTGATCGTGCCGCAGAAGCTGTATGAGAGGTACAGGACGCTCGTCCGCACCGAGCCGATCATCCGCGTCGACGGCATCCTCGAGCGCCACGCCGACGGCGGCGGCGCAATCAACCTCCTCGCCAAGTCCATCAACCGCCTCACCCCCCAGTTCGGCGACGTCGGCGCCACCGTCAAGAACCTCCACAAACCCAACGAGCCCACCACAGGGGCCGAAGACTTCGCCGCCGTCGCACCCCTCGCGATGAACTTCGCCCAAGGCCGGCGGCGATGAGCTGCCGAGTGCATCGCTGGTTGCACGTCATCCGGTTGCTGCCCTAGCTTCGCGAACAAATGTTCGATGACTCGGCCACACACGCCTTTCTCGGCCAGCTCAACCCTGAGCAGCGGGCGGCGGCCACGTACTCAGGCGAGACGCTCTTGATCTTGGCCGGCGCCGGGACCGGGAAGACCACGACGCTATGTAGTCGAGCAGCGTGGCTGATGGCGGAAGGGATGCCCGCGGAACGGATGCTGCTGCTGACGTTCGCGAGGCGCGCGGCCGGTGAGATGGTCGAGCGCGCACGGACGTTGGCTGAGCGGGTCGCCCCCGACGCCGGCCGGATCGTCGGGGGGACCTTTCATTCGGTCGCCCACCGGATGGTCCGCACGTATGCCGGCTCGCTTGGTCTCGACGGCGGCTTCGGTGTGCTCGACGCGGGCGACGCGGCGGACCTGTTGGACATGGTCCGGCAGGAAGAGGGTCACGCTGAGAGTGGCCGGCGGTTCCCGCGCGCCGGCACGATGCTCGACATCTACTCGGGGACCGTCAACGCACAGCGGCCCCTCACAGAGATCGTGGCCGAGCGGTTTCCCTGGTGTGAGGAGCACGGGGAGGCACTGGCTGCGATCTTCCGCGCGTACGGTGCTCGCAAGCGCGTGCTTGGCGTGCTCGACTTCGACGACCTGTTGCTCTACTGGCGCGCGCTCCTGGTCAACGAAAAGATTGGTCCGTCGATCGCGGGCGCCTTCGATCACGTTCTGGTCGACGAGTTTCAGGATGTCAACGGGCTGCAGGTTGACATCGTGCGCAACCTACGTCGAGAGCATCCTGGGCTGACCGGTGTTGGCGATGACCTCCAGGCGATCTATGGCTTTCGCTCGGCGAGCGCTCGGCACATTCTCGAGTTCCCCGAGCAGTTCCCCGGCGCTCATGTTGTGAAGCTCGAGCAGAACTATCGCTCGACCGCGCCGATCCTGGCGGTCGCGAACGCCGTCGCTGAGCAGGACGAGAACGGCTATCGCAAGACGCTGTGGACGGAGCGTGAAGGTGGCGAGACCCCCGAGCTCGCGTTCCCGCGCGATGAAGCCGAGCAGGCAAGAGCAGTGTGTGAGCGGGTGCTGGCGGCACGCGAGGAAGGCACGGAACTGCGCGAGCAGGCGGTTCTGTACCGCACCAATCACGACCCGGTGCTGTTGGAGGTGGAGCTGAAGCGGCGTGACATTCCATTCGTGAAGTACGGAGGGCTGAAGTACCTGGAGGCCGCGCACGTCAAGGACTTCATCGCGCTGCTGCGCCTGGCGGACAACACGGCTGACGAGCTCAGCTGGCTACGGGTAATGAAGCTGCTCGAGGGAATCGCCGCCGGTCGCGCACGCCGGGTGCTCGATGCGCTGCGAGGCGGGGACGGTGAGGGAGTGCCGCAGCTCGAGCGGTGGTCCGAGGCTCTCGAGCACGTCCCGCCGAGCTCGCGTGAGCAGGCGACTGCGTTGATCGAAGCGCTCCGGGCTACCGGCGCGGGTTACGTGGACGACACGGAGGCTCAGGTCGGGCGGTTGTGCGAGGCGATCAGGCCGCTGATCCGCCTGCACTATCCCGACGGCGCGTTGCGGGTCTCAGACCTCGACCAGCTGGTGCTCGCTTCCCGGGGGGCCGAGGACATCCGTCATTTCGTCGGCGGGCTGGTGCTCGACCCGCCCGCTTCGAGCGCCGACTTCGCGGGTCCTCCGCATCTCGACGAGGACTACCTCGTCCTGACCACGGGGCATTCGTCGAAGGGCCTGGAGTGGGAGACGGTGCACCTGATTGCTGCGTACGACGGCAACTTCCCAGCGGACATGAGCACCGGCACGGAGGAGGGGATCGCGGAGGAGCGCCGCCTGTTCTACGTCGCGCTCACCCGGCCGCGCCGCAGGCTGCACGTCTACGTCCCGGCGCGCTACTACCACCGCCCACAAGGCCGCGACGACGCGCATGGCCTGGGCCAGGCCTCGCGGTTCCTGACCGAGACTGTCCAGAGCCTGTTCAGCATTACGGGAGGCGGAGAGACCGATGCCCTGCCAATGGCCGTCGCGTTGCCGGAGCAGCGGATCGAAGTATCCACAGATGCCCTGTTCGCCTGACAATTGAACGGCGCTATTTCGTTCTTCGAGCTGAGGCTCCGGTGTTAATTTACGCGCTTGCTTCGATCGCCCACATGCCAACGATCTCGTCACTCCACTGTTCCCAAGTCATCTGGATTGTCTGGCCCCAGGTCACGACGAGAGGTCCTTCCGGTGTGAAGCCATCGACAACGGCATCGTGGATGCCTGGAGTTTCGATGGTCATCAGGCCGAAGCCATCGTTCGCTACGAAGCTGAACTCAACGATCATCGCCGTGTAGTCGCGCACGCCGTTTTCTACGTCTTCCTGGTCAGTCGTCAGGCGGTCGAGAGATGTGAGATCCACTCCATCGATGCCCGACTTTTTCCAGTACGACCACAACGCGCTCTGCGCCAGGCCACGTTCCGCCGTACCGCCGGCTTGCGCGAACTCATAGCCGATCACCGTTGGATCGTCTTCAAGGTCAAGCTTGATCTGCTCCCAGTTCGCCGCAGCAGCGAACGTGCAGTCGCCGAGGGTGGCCGGAGCTACATTGCCCCAAGTCTGGAAGGAGTCGCCGATCGGTCCGTAGTCGCATCCCGGACCGGCGGTGCAGACGTCCAAACCAGGGATCGGAGGCGCCGCGGCGACACTTGCCGGTACTTCTACTTCGGCGTCCTTCGATCTTGCGTTCTGGTTTCCGCTATGAGCCTCGATGTAGACGCCCCAGCCGTCAGGACCTGTCGAGGTGTTAGCCGGCGCATGGCGCTTGTAGGTGATACGCCCAGACGAGCAGTTGACCGTCCGCGAAGCTCCAAGCCCAGACGCATAGATCGTGCAGGTCACGGCGTGCCGCACTCGGGCGGTGACCGTGAAGACCCCGCCGCTCGATGGGAGCACCCTGGGCGTAGCCGAGATCGAGACGAAGACGGGCTTGCTGGCCACGGCAGACGATGCAGCCACCATAGGGAGCGAGCAGACCAGAAGCGCGATCGAGGCGATTCGCCAGCGTGAACCGTGTCGCGTGCGAGACGTGCTGCCAATAGGGCGGGGATGGCCAAAAGCGCGCGGCATCACGGGATAGTCTTCTCATCGGCCCAGCCGATCGAGGACATGAGCGCCCAGAGAGAAGTTCAGCGAGAGCCGCGGTCGTCAAGCCGACTTCGGGTGCCAGCCGCGGCCTTTCTTCTCCAGTTTGCCCTCTTGCTCTAGACCTGGGAGAACCCTGTAGAGATAGTTCTGCTTGATGCCCATCTTCGCGGCCAGCTCGGGGACCGTGATGCCGGGCTGGCCTTGCACGAACGACAGCGCCTGAGCGGCACGCGTGCCACTGCCTTTGCGGCGTCCCCCGCGGCGAGCTTTCGTCGGGCTTCCGACTTTGCCGGCCGGACGACCAGCTTTTTTCCCGGACCCGGCCGGACGTCCTACTTTTTTGCCGCTGCCCTTGGGACGACCCGGTCCTTTTTTGGGAACCGCGACAGCTGGTGTCGCGGCCGCTGTGACCGCCGAGGCGCCGGTGGCCGGTGTGTTCGTCTGAGCCGCTTTGGGCCGACCTTTGCCCGAGCCGCGCGGACGTCCCGCTCCTTTTTTGCCGGCGCCCGAACCGGGCGGGCGTCCAGGTCCACGGCCACGCGTGACCGCCGCGACGGCAGTCGAGCCGGCGTTAGATGCAGCCGAGCCGATCACCTCCAGGAGGGCCTCCCCGGCGGCCTCGAGGCGGCGAACCTCATGCACGACCGGCTCGAGCTCCTTTAGCCGATCGGTAATTTCGTTGCGCTTCGTCTCAAGGAAGTCGGTCACGGGCAGTCCTCGCTTTCGGGTGACTTGAAGCAGAAAGGTATACAGGACCGAGCACGTGGCTACTCGAACGCTGACCTACCTCTTCAAGACGAAGCCCTTGGTCGTGCTGACCGATGCGCCGGCTGCGGGCATGAAGGTTCCCTTCGCCGTGAGCTTCAGGGTCTTGCTGTGCTCGAGGAGCCTCCTCCCGGTGGCCGTCAGGAGGATCTTCAGCTTGCCGCTCCCGGCCGCTGCAAAGACCAGCCGACCGGAGGCGACGACGATCGGCCTGGGCTTGATATTCGCGGTCAGCCCCCCACCGATTGGGAGCGCGAACCACGAGATCCTCTCGATGCCAGGCTCGAGGGCCTCCAGAAGCTCGCTGTAGCTCCCCAGCTTGAGGAGCAGCCCGATCTTGCTTGCCTTGCCGCTCGGCACGAGCTGCCCATCGAGAAGGGCCAAGAGCCGGGTCGAGTCGACCGCCGGCGGACCGGCAGCCTGCCCGACGGGGGTGTGCCCGGCAGACCCGCTGCTCGCCCCTGCGCCTGGAGAGCTTCCATCCGTTGAGGGCCCCGCCGTCGCGCTGCTCACCGGTTCTGCGAGGGGGGTGGCGGTGACTGTCTGCGGGGTGCTGGCGCGGTTGTAGTCGATGCGGTACTCGTAGGTCCGTTCTGTCGGCGCGATGCAACGAACGGGAATGACGGCGCCGTTCAGAGCGTTACCAAATTCGCCGGTGACGGCGACGGCCGAAATAAGCGTGGTTACGGGAAGCGTGTTCGCCGATGGGCATTCGTGCTGGCGATCCTCGTGATCTATGAGGCCCAGTTCTGAACCGCCGAGCATGACCAAGCCGGTAGAGCTCAGCTCGTTGTATTGAACAGGCGGTTCGCCGGTGGCTTCGACCCGAAAATCCATAGAGCTTGCAGGATCGAGGATCGCATTTGGGAGATAGGCGACGCCCTCTGGCTCAACGACTGAGCTCACCGACGTCAGCGGCCCGGTCCCGCCCCCGATCACTGCGATTGAAGAATCGACGGCGGTGATTGGGCCGGTACCGGCGACGCTTTGCAGCGCGACGTCGTCAACGGTCAGACGGTTTCCATCGACAGTGTTGAAATCGGTGTTAATCAGCTCGACACGGGTTTTTTCGGGGAGACCGGTTAGCGGATCAATGCTTTCGGTCCCGTTAATCACGGTGTCGCCGATCTCATCATCGGCTTTGACATGTTCACCCAATCCACCGATAGCGAGTGCCCTCTGGCTTCTCAGGTCAATTGTCAAACCGGATTGCTCGCCGGAAAGCGGTCCGGAAACTTCGAGTACAGGTTCGGAGCCCCAGCCCCCTCCGGAGGAGACCGACGTCCAAGTCTGATCATCGCCGAGAGCGATCGGGCTGGAGATGGACAGCGGGTTGTAGCCGTTTTCAGGGGTGTCGAGCGTCAGCCCGCCTGAGCCGAGTATCAAGCCGTCTCCGCTGATCGCGACGGGTTCCTTACTTTCATAGGCCAGGTGATCGATGGTCAGCCCGCTGACATCGTCTTCCGTCCGGGCAGATCGTGACGCGGGGAACGTCAGGGACGCGATCGTCGAAGCTGGCGCTGGCGCGACGTCTCCGATCCAGTTGTCCGCATCCGACCACTTGTGCGAAGCGGGCAGAGCCCCACCACTCCACGTGAAATCTGTCGCGAGGGCGCGAGGAGCGATCAGTCCCCACGCGCCGGTCGCGAGTAGGGCGCAGATCGCGATCCGCGATAGGAGTCCTTTCCAGTGCGTGTCGCTCATGGTCGTTGCCTCCGCAGTCGAACGGTCGCAATCCTCGGATTCCACCGTGATAGCAGCGCGAGGCCACGCATCGCTCGCGAGCGTGTCAAGCCGGCGGCCGATCCTCACGTCTCAACAAGCTCGGGAGGAAGCTTCGTCTACCGGGGACAGGTGCACGAATGGCCCCGTCGTCGGGTAGCAGGAGGGACCACTCTGCTGGCGGGTCGAGAAACAGCAGCCCGATGGCGCCGGCGCCGAAGCCCGCGTGGAGAAGGAAGACCCGTTTGACACGGTGCCGTCGCGTAGGGCCCACCAGCCCGATGGTCTCCTTCGGCTCGATTCGAAGATTGAACTGGCCGCAGGTCCGCTCCAGTATCGCGCGGATGCCTTCATCACTGGCGGGAATGTCGCTTCCCTTGGTGGCGGTCCGGAGTGCGTCGACGAAGGCCCGGATATTGCCCAATGACGCTGGGTCGGGGACGCTGAACATGCCGCTCGCGAGGGCGACGCATAGGCTGCGCTCACTCAAGTGCTCCTCGGGCATGTCCTCGAAGGGCACTCTACAGAAACTTGTCGATATGTCTCTTGGCTTCTTGGCCTAGCGCCCGGAAGCTATCGGCCGTGAGCCCGCTCGAGCGCTTCGCCGCCAACCTCAAGACAGTTCGGGCCGAGCGTGGCTGGTCCCAGGAGGATCTGTCGCGAGCGACCGGCCTGCACACGACGGCGATCTCAAAGATGGAGCGCGGGAATCGTGCCCCTCGCTTCCCGACGATCGTGATCCTGGCGGAAGCACTCGAGGTGCCGGCCGCGAGACTGTTCGAGCGCATCCCGTGAGCCCACGCGGTCGGTAGGAGAGCGTAGCTCGCGGTGTGTTCGACCGTGCTGGGGGTCATGGCAGAGAAGCCTAGTCAAGCGCGGGGGAACATGTCGAGTGTTCAGGAGGATGGCGAGCACAAAGACTCGCGGGTCAATGTCCCGCCACCCCTCGATGAGCTGTGCCCAGACGGACACGAGCTGACCCCGTCTCGCGCCAGCTCGGCGAAGCGATCCGCGAGGCCCGCGAAGGACGAGGCGAGACCCTCGACCAGGTCGCCCACCGCATCCCGCGGATGGACGCCAAGTACCTGGGCGAGATCGAGCGAGGCTGGCACTCACCGACGATCCCTACGGCCAAGCGGATCGCCGACGCGCTCGAGACAGGGCTCGCGCAGTTGCTCGAGGGGCTCTAAGCGAGCTACGTCGCCAGCGCCACGCCGAGCATGTCCGCGGCCGTGCGTAGCGCCGGGGTGTTGAGCGTCACGTCCTCGATCTGGGCGGCGGTCTGCTCCAGTTGCAGCGGCTCCCACAGCGCCCAGCACTCCCATGCGGGCGGCAGCCGACTGGTGAACCGCAACCCCGACGCCAGCAGATCGCCGTGTTCGTTAATGGCGTCGGCACGATAGACACCGGCCAGGGTGCGTGTGATGTGGCGACGCTCGTCGAGCAGCGTGCGGCGGTCAAAGCGCTTGATGCCGTAACGGCCGAGCGCGGGGAGAGCGCGCGGCGCGGCGGCGAGGTAGGTGCGCCAGTGGTCGACGTCGATGAGGCGTGCCTCGCGCGCGGGCGCGTGGCCGAGCCTCCAGCCGAAGTCCTCGATGTCCGCTTGGCGAAGCGGGCGGTGGTAGTCCTCGTCAAAGCCCGGTTCGGGCTCTGAATCCAAGAACGCCTCGATGCGTACCACCGCGGCGGTGTTGAAGACGAACTCGCCCAGGCACTCACCCAGCGCGCCCTCGGGCTGGGTGGCGCAGTACAGGGTGCGGAATCGCCCATCCGGGTCGTCATAGCGACCGCTGTCGTCCTTTGCGGGCGAAGCGCCCAAGGGTGGAGGCGGTGGAGGCGGGTCAAACGCCTGCGGCCACGACGAGACGCGCCAGAAGCCATCGCGTGGCGGAGGCACGGTCGCATAGCCGGCAAAGCCGGGGACCGGAGGCTCGATCATCGACCCGCACGGTATCCGTGAGGTCGGCGGGCGTGCTTCAGCGGCGTGTCACGAACGCCCTCGCGGCGCCCATCACCTCGTAGGCGCGACCGTCATGGATCGCCTCGATCGGCGCCTTGCCCTTCAGACGGGGATTGCTGCCCATCATCCACGACTTGATCGACGACTCGCGCATGCCCTCGCCCAGGATTCGCACCACTGTGTAGATGTCGACCAGCTGGCCCAGAGCGCGTGACTCCGGCAGACGCTCGCCACGCGCGTAGCGACCGATCGTCCTCGGGTGGCGATCGCCGACCGCGAAGGCGACCAACTTCTGACCGAGCAACTCCTGCAACTCGCTTGCCAGCCGCGCCGGCTCCAAGCCGGTTGCGGCCCGGTGAGCATCCTCGACGAGCTGGTCCACCGCCGCTTCTACCGCCATTGCTCCATTCCTTTCAGTCGGTCCTCGTCAGCAGGATACCACGACGGTCATCCTTCGGATACCTATCGGCACCCTATCGGTCATCCCTTAGTACCCGCACCAAGCGCCCAATCAGGAGGGGCACACCCTGGAGATCGCCTGGAGCGTTTGGCGTCCTGCCGGGCGAGGGCTAGTGTGGTCAGGGGTGTACGCCCGACCCGCAGCTGGGTCGGTCCCGCGCCTTCTACTCCGATGACCGCCGACCTAATAGAGCGACAGACCGCTGACGCCGTGGAGTTTCTCGACGGCGGGGTCGTCGTCGGCAGACTCGCGTGGGTTGGGCGGGTCAGCGAGGCTCACTACGCGGCAGGCTGGTGGCTCGAAGTCCCGGGAGCCCAGCCCGCGCTTCTCTTTCGGGCTCCGACGGCGCACGACGACGATCTCGCGCAAGCGCGTCGAGAGAGCAAATCGGCGTCCTTGTTCTTCGCAAAGACGATGGTCACCGACAGGCTCGCCGGCCTGCTCGCGAGAGAGATGGGGACGATTCCGCTACACCCGTGAGTACGGTCCCGACGGGTATGGGTGCGGCAGGCAAGAAGCTCGACGGTGGTGGGGCGCGATCCAGGG
>Ga0182024_10015360_pt1 | contig 14682 bp, 6 predicted proteins | sample P32metaG_FD_120480 | JGI IMG/M metagenome (GOLD analysis project Ga0182024, IMG submission 120480) | Permafrost microbial communities from Stordalen Mire, Sweden - P3-2 metaG (Illumina Assembly) | ecosystem: Environmental > Terrestrial > Soil > Wetlands > Permafrost | place: Sweden: Stordalen... | reverse complement strand
GATTTCGCCAGCGACGAAAACCCGAAGAAGGCCACGGCGCGCTTCATGATCCAGATGGTGAACGACATCAACGCCAAGTTCCCGGATGGCAAAGTGCATGTCAGTTGCTACACGTGCCATCGCGGAGCCAATATGCCGTTGATGGCGCCTGCGGCGGCTGGCCAGTAGCGGGCTTTCGGATTTCGGCAATTAACTGGGGCGAAGAAGCGGGTCCAGGGGGACCCGCGCGGACCAGGGGGTCCGCCCTACTGTCCGGGCAGAGTAAGCGCCGTTGAACTTCTGCTACTATGCCACATAGTATGAAGCTCTTTCGCCGTCTACTGTTTGCCGCTGTCCCTCTGCTGCTGGCCGCGCAGCAGGGCGACCCACTGCTGCGCGATCTCCGTTTCCGGCTGATCGGCCCGTTCCGCGGCGGCCGCTCCGTAGCAGTGGCGGGCGTGTCTTCCGAGCCTAAAACCTACTACCTGGGCGCCACCGGCGGCGGTGTTTGGAAGACCACCGACGCAGGCCTAAGCTGGCTGCCCATATCCGACGGCTTCTTCAAGACCGGCTCGGTGGGCGCGATTGCGGTCGCCGGCTCGGACCCCAACACCATTTACGTTGGCATGGGCGAAGCCTGCGTGCGCGGCAATGCCTCGAACGGCGACGGCGTTTATAAATCCATCGATGGCGGGCGCACCTGGCGCAACGTGGGTCTGGAGCAGACCTATCACATCGGCGCGGTGGTGGTTCATCCCAAGAATCCGGACATCGTTTATGTCGCGGCTGTAGGCCACCTGTGGGGGCCGAACGCCGAGCGCGGCGTCTACCGTTCGACGGACGGAGGACAGAACTGGAAACAGGTGCTCACGCGCGGACCGGACACGGGCGCCGCCGATATCGCCATGGACCCATCGAACGCGCGCGTGCTCTATGCCGGCTTCTGGGAAGCGAGCCGCAAACCGTGGCGTCTCGATAGCGGCGGGCCTGGCAGCGGCATCTGGAAATCTACCGACGGCGGGGATACGTGGCAGGATCTTTCGCACGCTCCCGGTCTGCCGCGCGGAGTGGAAGGCCGCATCGGCATCACGGTTTCCCCGGCGAATGCCGAACGTGTGTGGGCTATTGTGGAAGCGGCCGATGGCGGCGTGTTCCGCTCCGAAAATGGCGGCCGCACCTGGGCCAGGCTCAACACCGAAAACGACCTGCGCCAGCGGGCCTGGTATTACTCGCATATTTTCGCCGACCCGAAGAGCGCCGACACGGTTTACGTGAACAACGTGGGAATGTGGAGATCGATCGACGGCGGCCGCACGTTCCAGCAGATGCGCCCTCCGCATGGGGACAACCACGATCTGTGGATCGCGCCGGAAAACCCGCAGCGCATGATCCTGAGCAACGATGGCGGCGCCACCATTACCGCGGATGGCGGGCAGACGTGGTCCACGGAAGACAATCAGCCCACGGCACAGTTCTACCGCGTGGCGCTGGATGAAGATTTCCCGTATCACGTTTACGGCGCGCAGCAGGATAATTCCACGGTGCGCATCGCCAGCCGAACGCTTTCCGGCGGCATCACCGCCGCGGATTTCTACGACGTGGGCGGCGGCGAGAGTGGATGGATCGCGCCCGATCCGCGAAATTCCGAGATAGTCTATGCGGGCTCCTACGGCAACCTGATTACGCGCCAGGATCATCGCACCGGGCAGATGCGCAACATCAATGCGTGGCCGGATAACCCGATGGGTTACGGCGCCGACACGCTGAAGTATCGCTTCCAATGGAGCTTCCCCATCGAGTTCTCGCCGCACGATCCGAAGACGCTCTACATCGGCTCGAACGTGCTGATGAAGACCGTGAACGAGGGCCAGAACTGGGAGACCATCAGCCCCGATCTGACGCGCAACGACAAGTCGAAGCAGTTATCGTCGGGCGGCCCCATCACGCAGGACAACACCTCCATTGAATACTACGACACCATTTTCACGTTCATGGAATCGCCGGTTACCAGGGGCCTCATCTGGGCCGGCACGGACGACGGGCTGGTGCAGATTACGCGCGACGGCGGCAAGCGCTGGGAGAATGTGACTCCCAAAGGCTTCCCCGAGTGGAGCCAGATCAATTCGATTGACGCCTCCACGTTCGATGCGGGCACGGCCTACGTGGCGGTTACGGCATACAAGCTCGACGACTTCCATCCGTACCTTTTCAAGACGGCGGACTATGGCAAGACGTGGACCAAGATCGTCAACGGCATCCCCGACCGGCACTTCACGCGCGTGGTCAAGGAAGATCCGAACCGTCGCGGGCTGCTGGTGGCGGGCACGGAGTTCGGCCTCTACATTTCGTTCGACGATGGCGCGAATTGGAAATCGTTCCAACTGAATCTGCCCATCGTGCCTATTGCCGACGTGGCGTTCCACAAGCGCGAGCAGGAACTGGTGGTGGCGACGCAGGGCCGCTCGTTCTACATCTTCGACGACCTGCCGCTGCTCTATCAAAGCAACCCACAGAGCAACCCCCAGAACAACCCCGTGGTTCAGACCGAAGATGCGCATCTGTTCAAGCCCAAGGACACATACCGTGTAGGCGGCGGCCGCGGATTCGGCGGCAGCGGGCGCGGAGGAGGCGCGGCTGTCGGCGAAAATCCACCCGGGGGCGCTGTGATCGCCTATTGGCTGAAGGCCCGGCCGCAAGGCGACGTGAAGCTGGAATTCCTCGATTCGACCGGCAAACTGGTCCACGAGTTTTCGAGCCGTGCGGCGGAACCAGCGCCGCCGGCCGAGGGCGCCGAGAACAACGCATTCGGAGGGCGCGGCGGCGGCCCCGCGAGCGTTTCCGCGCAGGCCGGCATGAACCGCTTCGTATGGAACATGCGCTATCCGGACGCAACCACATTTCCCGGAATCATTCTCTGGGCGGGAAGCATGACCGGGCCACTGGCGGCGCCAGGGACCTATCAGGTGCGTCTCACGGTGGATGGCAGGACGCAGACTCAAAGCTTCGCCATCAAGAAAGATCCGCGCCTGGACACCACGCCCGAAGATTACGCCAAACAGCTGACGCTGGCGTTGCAGGTGCGCGATAAGCTGTCGGAGACCAACGAAGGCGTGATCCGGATTCGTGAGTTGCGCAAGCAATTGGACGAATACGCCAAGCGCGAGGATAAACGCGTCGCCGATGCGGCGAAATCGCTGATTGCCAAGCTGACCGCGGTGGAAGAGGAGCTGTACCAGACCAAGAACCGCGCCAGCGAAGATCCGCTGAATTATCCCATCAAGCTGAACAACAAACTGGCCTATGTGATGGGCGTGGTGGAGAGCTCGGATAACCAGCCCACGGCGCAATCGTACATGGTTTATGAAGACGTCGCCACCAAAGTGAACGGCGAGCTGAAGACGTTGAGCGGATTGCTGACTACGGATCTGGCGGCTTTCAACAAGCTGATCCACGATCAGAATATTCCGGCGGTACAGGCGCCGGCGGCGAAGACGAAGCAATAAGCGATGCGGGGCGGCGATGCGGGGCGGCGACGCGGGCGGCGACGCGGGCGGCGGGCTCGGCGACGATGCGGAACCCACGAAATAAATCGTGCCGTCTTGACGTGGCGCGGGAGGACCGAAACGCGTTCACACGAGTGTGAACGCTGCACGCAGGAGTGCGTGCGCCACGAGTGCGGCCACGAGTGCGCGACTAGCTTCAACTATAGGGTGACGTGGGCCCACTCCATAGGGAGGGCGAATTCTTCGAGGGCGTCCAGCAGATCTTTCAGGCGGATGGGCTTGGCAAGGTATCCATCCATGCCGCTTGCCATGCACAGTTCCCTGTCGCCTTTCATGGCGTGAGCGGTCATGGCAACGATGGGGACGCGGCGGCCGCTGCCGCGCTCGGTGCGGCGGATGGCTTCGGTGGCTTCGAGGCCAGTCATTACGGGCATCTGAACATCCATCAGGACGATGTCAAATTCCCCCTGGATCAGCGCTTCCAGCGCCTCACGGCCGTTCGATGCCAGCGTCACCTGGTGGCCGTGTTTTTCGAGCAGCCGGAAGACCACCTGCTGATTGACGGGATTGTCCTCCACCAGCAGAGCCCGTAGCGCGCGCGCGGCGGACCTTTCCGGCAGGCGGCTCGCCTCGGCCGCGGTTTGATCGAGAGTTTGAGACGGCCCGCTGGCGGGCTCCGCCTGAATGTTGAACCGGAAGCAGCTTCCGTGGCCGGGCGCGCTCTCGACGGAGATGGCGCCGCCCATGAGCGAAATGAGGCGCGATGAGATGGTAAGACCAAGTCCGGTGCCACCGAAACGGCGGGTCATGGAGCCGTCGGCTTGAGCGAACGCTTCGAAAATGGTGCTTTGCTTCTCGAGCGGTATACCGATCCCCGTATCTCGCACCTTGAGCTGCAGCTCCATACCTCCGCTCTGTGCCTTGTGAGCCGCGCCGGTGACTGCGATGGAGCCCCGCTCGGTAAACTTAACGGCGTTTCCGACGAGGTTCAGCAGCACCTGGCGCAGGCGAACCGGGTCGCCATAAATATACTCCGGCATGTTCGCGTCGATTTCGCAGCTTAATTCCAACCCCTTTTGCCTCGCCCGACAGTCCATGAGCTTCACCGCTTCCTGAACGCAGCTTCGGATGTTGAAGGCGACCGTCTCCAGCTCCAGTTTCCCCGCCTCGATCTTCGAGAAGTCCAGGATGTCGTTGATGATCGTGAGCAGCGACTCGGCCGATTGCTTCACCGTGATCAGGTATTCGCGCTGTTCCGGCTTGAGGTCCGTATCGAGCGCCAACTCGGTCATCCCCAGGACGCCGTTCATGGGCGTGCGGATTTCATGGCTCATGTTGGCAAGAAATTCGCTCTTGGCGCGGTTAGCCTCTTCGGCTTTGTCCTTGGCCCCGGTGAGCTCGGCGTTCACTCGGAGCAGATCGGCGGTACGCGCGCCCACTTCTTCTTCCAGACTGTCGCGGCGCAATTCCAGCTCGGCATCGCGCCGCTGTATCTGCGAAAGCATTTCGTTGAACCCGGAGATCAGCATGCCCAGCTCGTCGTCGGTGGTCCTTTGCGCCCGGATGGAGTAGTTCTTCAGGACGGTCACGGCCTTGGCGGTTTGCGCCAGATGGATCACCGGATCGGAAATGACGCGCTGGAGCCGCGCGGCCAAGAGGTACGCGAGAAAAGCCGAGATGGCGAGAACCACCAGAATGATTGTGACTGAACGAGTCGCGCGCGCCCGGACATAGCGCAGATCGGCTTCCATATAGATCGATCCCACGATCTGCCCGTCCAGCAGCACAGGCCGGTGGACGGTCAGAATGCCATTTTCAAACGCTGTGCGGTATGTGCCCAGCCGCTCCGGCGCCTGCGAGGACGCACCCGGGCGCGCATAACCGGCCAACACCGTCCAGTGCGAAGTGTAGATGGTGGTGCGAACGATGGCGGGCGTCGATTTGAGCCCCGCCAGCAGGCTGCCGGCGGCTTTGGCGTCGTCGAAACAGAGGGCTGCGGTGCTGTTTTCGGCCATCATCTCCGTCAGCAGGCTTAGGCCTGCCTTCAAACTTGCCCGCGCATCGGTGATTTCGTAGGCCAATAACGCGCCGCATGCAACCAGCAGCGCGGCCACCGCGGGGACCATGATGATGACTTGCAGTTTGCGTTGGATGGAGAGTCCGCGAAGGAGCTTCAACATTTCATTCGCCTGTATCCCGCACCAGAGTTGCCAGGGTGAGGAGCTTGGAGCTGATCTGAAGGCGCGCCCGTTGGGCCGCATCGGGGTTGATCTCTAATCTGACCCTGCTGTCCTCGACTTCAAATGCGATTACGCCGCCGCGGTGGCAGAAGCCCGGTCCTTCTCCCACCGTCAGCACGGCGGCGTGCTGCAGCCGGCCGAGAGCCGCACCCGTCTTCCGGGCATCCGCACCGGAGATGAAAACTATCTCGCAGGCGGCCGATTCCTCGCCCGGCTTGAAATGTTTGACCGCGATCGCGTGGCCGCCGGCGGACCGCCCCTTCACGGCTTCGTCCAGAGCGCCTCCGAATGGGTCGGCCCCGGCGATTCCGATGCAAAACGGACCGCTTCCCGAAGACGGCGGCCAATCCACAAACCGCGTGAAGTTAAAGAGGAACGCGGCCTTGACTTCATATTCGTTGGCGGGTTGCGCCGGAATGGCGGCGGGCATCGCCAAAACCAGAGCCAGTGCGGCGGCGAATTGCGGCCGGCATCTTAAAAGCGCCATGTAATTTTTCCGATCAAACTGCGGGGAGCCTCTGTTCCGACGACCTCTTCGAAATCGCCAAACTCGAGGAATTCCGGGCGCAGCAGATTCTGCCCCGTCAGACTCAGCTCCACCGATTCGCTGGCTTTCCACGCCAGCCTGGAATCCAGACGGGCGTGGCTGGGTATGGTTCCGTTGGCAAAGGACTGCGACCAGTACACGGTTTGATCCCATTCCAAACGCCGGGTGAGATTGATGGTAGACCGGATCTGAACCATGTTCCGGGGCGTGTTTCCCGCCAGCGGGACGGTGAACGTATCGCCCGAAGAAGGCTCGAGCCAGTAGTTAATGTGGACCAGAGAGTAGCCCGGGCTAATGCGCCAGCGTGAGCTCACGCTCCAGTTGAGCGATAATTCGCCACCGTAGTCGTTGGCGCGGCCCTTGTTGCCGTACATGACCGGGACCTGAAACACGGTCACCGGGCCGGGAAGGATCACTAGCGCTTGCGGCTCGAAAGTTGCCAGGTCGCGATAGAAGCTGAGGAATACATCGGCATCGAGCGATAGCCGTTTGTTCCACTGACGGCGGTAGCCGACTTCGTAGTCTCGAACCTGCTCGGACAGGAAATTCGGGTTGGGGAGCAACTGGACGGATTGTGCGAGTCCCGGTCCAATGGGCGTCGATCCCAATTCCAGACCCACTCCGGTTTCGAGGCGCGACGGCTGCCGAATGGCCTTCGAAGCCGATGCCCATAGTGTTTGGCGGGCGTCCGTCGCCCACGAGATGCGGGCGTTGGGCTCGTATTCAAAGCCAGTGTAGGCATTGTGCTCGATCTTGGAGCCGAGGGTGAACCACACGTTGCCGGCAATTTTGATCTCATCCTGGAAGAACGCGCTGTACAGGGGGTCGACTCTTCTGGGAGGCGTGGCCGAAATCTCGTATCCAACCGGCAAATATGTGGTCTCCGAACGGTATCCAAGGCCCCAGACGATATCCTGCGAGCTTCCGACGGCGAGGTGATGTTGAAAATCGACGTCCAAGGTGCGCTCACGATCCGGTTGTTCCGCGTCGTTGCGCTGAAACTGGTCGTAATAGGCTTGCACGGAAGTATCCGATCCGTTCGCAAATGTGTGCGTCCACCTGGCCAAGAGGTTGCCGCCGGCCGCATCCATATTCTGGGCGAAAGCCGGGTCGGAGGGTTCGTTAATGAACCAACGGTTACGGAGCTCCGACTCGCGATTGGAGAACAGATCGCCCTGCACGGTCAGGGTGTCGGCGGGCGAAAGGTCCCAATCGGACCGGAACCCGGAATGCAGGCTCGACCAACCGTCGTGCCCAGGCGAACCGTTGGGCGCCTCAGAGGCGGCGTAGGTGGAGGACTTTGCGAAGGCGCGGTAACTGCCGTCCGTACCGATATCGCCGCCGTACCGGACCATGCCTGAGGCATTCCCTTCCGTACTTGCGGTGGCTGAAACCAATCCTCCTTTAGTGGCTTTCGACGATTTCGTGATGATATTGATGACGCCGTTCATAGCGTTGGCGCCCCAAACGCTCGCGCCCGGCCCACGGATGACTTCGATCCGGTCGATATCCTCCAGCGGCGTATCGATCTGGTCCCAGTAGACTCCGGAATAGCCAGGCGCGTACACCGAACGGCCATCCACCAGCACCAGGACCTTGTTGCTATAGCGCTGGTTGAAGCCGCGGATGGTTACTGCCCAGGCGTTGCCATTGATCTGCGCGACTTCCACGCCCGGAACCATGCGCAACAAGTCGGGAATGTTGGTGGCGCCGGAATGACGGATATCGTCCTGGTTGATTACGAAGACCGAGGCAGCCGCCCGGGCAAGCTTCTCCTCCTTCTTGGAGACGGAGGTTACCTGCGTGTTCAGCAACTGCTCGAGGCTTGCGTCGGCCAAGCTGGATTGCCCCAATGCCGCCAAGGGCACGAGGGATGTCAGCAGGGCCAGTCTATAAGATACATGCGGCATTCTCTTCTTTAAGACACTCATGTTTCGTATCGGCCATGGCGCGCGAAAAGTTTAGGCATCCGGATACGCTGAGAAGGCAGATCTGGCTAGTGCGGCTGCGAAAACGGGCGATAAGACAGGCGTTGGGACCGGCGCGATGCTCGCCATTTTCGGTTTTAAGCCCCGGCCGGGCGTTGGCGGATGTTGGCTTCTTGCCGATTAGGCGAACATCATATAGGTTTACTCGGGACGCAGCCCATGGGGCCGCGCCACTAACCTACAACTAGCACGGCGTCCTGCGGCTGAATGGGCGGAATGCTTGTATCGCATTGAAAGGAATGGGGCAATTTATTTTGGGAAGGCGTGACTGATAAAGGTTTCATCAGTTTTCGCGGCCTAAAAATGCCGGAGCGCGGGTGAGAGGCTCGATAGCGCGGGAACTTTCGACGCGCACGGAGTGTTCGCCGGCCCGAAATGGAGAATTCCTTAAAGAAACGGCGCCACGGCTGGCTGGTGGATGTAGAATAAGCTAACCCGGAAGGTTCAAAACGGGGACGCCGTATAAGTACGACGTGACCGGATGCAGCCGGAAGTTGAGATGGCGTGCATGTTTCAGGCGAACCGGTGAGTGGCTCTTTGGTTACGTTCCGGACGGGTTTCGTTTTTTGGAGAGGTGCCATGCGGGGATTCAGATTTGCGCGGCCGTCGCTCTGTTGGTTTGTATTCGCGGGGATCTTGCCGGCTCAGACCCCGGCTAAAGTCGACTTCGGCCAGGATGTGCTGCCGATCTTGCGGCAGAACTGTGTGCCCTGCCATGGGCCGACGCAGCAGAACAGTGGATTGCGGCTCGACCGGAAGAGCGCGGTGGTCAATCGCCGGGGCGTAGTGCCCGGCAGCAGCGAGAACAGCTTTCTGTATCACCGGATATCAGGGAGTGCTTTTGGAATGCAAATGCCCCCTACCGGTCCGCTGCGCCCGGAACAAATCAACCTTATCAAGACGTGGATCGACCAGGGCGCCAACTGGCCGGACTCACTCGCCAACGAAGCGGAGCTGCCGCCGTTGAATCCGAAGGCGGTGGCGATGGTGGAGGCATTACGCGCGGGCGACCTGCGGGGCTTCACGAAGTGTGTCGCCGAAGACGCGAAACTTCTCAACGCGCGCGGGCCGGAGGGTTCCACTCCATTCATGTACGCGGCGCTCTATACCAGCGCGGCGACGCTCGATGGGCTGTTGAAACAAGGCGCCGACGCCAACCGGCGGAATGACGCCAATGTAACGGCCCTGATGTGGGCGGCGACGGACTTGGACAAAACACGTCTGCTGCTGGACCACGGCGCGGACGTCAATGCACGATCGAGCGATCTGCGAACGCCGCTAATGATCGCCGCCCGCCGTCCGGGCAATGCCCCCGTAGTCAAGCTGCTCCTGGAGCGCGGCGCGAATCCGAACCCCAACCCGCATCCGGCCGCCGAATCGTCGCCGCTGATTGAAGCTGCCACCGCCGGCGATGCCGCCAGCATGGAATTGCTGCTCGGCCGTGGCGCCGAAGTAAAGGAAGCCGGGGAGCCGGCGCTCGAGATGGGTGTGATGATGGAGTGCCCGAAATGCGTTGCCCTTCTGGCCGCCAAGAATCTCAGCCGTGAAGACTACTCCGTCGCGCTGCCGAATATCGCGGCTCTCGGCGACGTGAGCGCCGTCCGGCTGATGCTGGACCACGGCGCTGACGTGAACGCCGCCGATCCGCTGGGCCGCACTGCGCTGATATACGCGGCCTCATCCGATCTCCTTTCCTTGGACGTGGTCAAGCTGCTGGTCGAACACGGCGCCAACGTCAACGCCAAGGATGGCCACAAGCAAGCTGGCGATTTTGGGCTAACGGCGCTCGATATCGCGAAGTTTCACGGCGAAACGCCGGTCGTCGAGTATTTAGTCAAATCCGGCGCGCAGGGTACGGCCCTGAGCCCGCCGGCGATGAAGCCACGGCGGGAGAACACCATTCAGAGCGCGATCGAGGGAAGTATTCCATTGCTGCAGCGGGCGGCCGCAGCCTTCGTTCCCAAGGCAGCCTGCGTTTCCTGTCACAATAACAGCCTGGCGGCGATGGCGATCAGCTCGGCGCGCAAGAGCGGATTCCAGGTGGACGAGAAGACCGCGGCGCAGCAGGTCAAGGCCAACGTCTTCGGTCTCGAAAAACTGCGCGACAACCTGCACCAGGGATTCTTCGTTCCAGTCGAAGACGTTTTCGGCGCGAGTGTGGTGAGCTACATGCTGATCGGGCTAAATGCCGAGCGTTACAAGCCCGATCTCAACACCGACGCGGTAGCCATGTACCTGAAATCGCATCAAGCGACGGATGGCCATTGGCCGTACCCGGCCGGCGATACGCGGCCGCCACTGTGTTCGGACTATATCGGTCAGACGGTGCTTTCCATGCGTGCGCTGCAGCTTTACGCGCCAAACGCGGACAAGGCCGCCTACGACCGATCGATTCAACTCGCCGTGGCGTGGGTGGCGAAAGCCAAGCCGAGGAACAACACCGATCTAAATTGGCGGCTGCTCGGCTTGACGTGGGCCGGCAAGGATAAAGATGCGACGCAGAAAGCGATGCGGGAACTGCTGGCGGGGCAGCGAGCCGATGGGGGTTGGTCCGATCTCGACTCGATGGAGAGCGGCGCTTACGCCACCGGAAGATCTCTGGTTGCGTTGCAAACCGCGGGCCTATCGGTATCCGATGCGGCATATGAGCGCGGGGTCCGGTTCCTGCTGAAGACGCAACAGGAGGACGGCTCGTGGTATGTCAAATCGCGCGCGATGGCGTTCCAGCCGTACTTCGACGCCGGCTTTCCCCACGGCTTCGATCAGTGGATTTCCGCCGCGGGTACGAACTGGGCGACTATGGCACTCTCGCTGGCGTCTCCGGCGCGGACGACGCTGGCATCGGGCGGGCAATAGGAGTCGAGCGTAGCGGATTCTGCGGGCCGGGCGCCAGCGAGTAGGCGCCTTCCTTGCCGCGCACGGCTTTCACGAAACCGAACTGGCGCAGCGCACCATCGAGCGCCAGCCGCAATCTTTGTTCGGGCTCAGTTTCAGCTGCGTCGCGCAAAGGTGCGCTCCGCTTCTCCTGGAATGGTTCCGGGCGCCGGGCAATTGGGCGCGAGAGCGTCATGCGGATCGCGTGCTTGCAGAGTCCGGGGCCGATTGCTAAAAGGACAGCCGGATTGCAATTTGGGCTGCAAACGGAATGCCAACGGTCGTGCCGGGGCCAAAGAAATCGCCCAGCGCGCCGGCGGGCACGCGCAATTGATTCAGACTGGTAATGGGTTGCATTTGCGAGCAATCCGCATTCAGGCAGAAGGCCGTGGCGTTGGCCAGGTTATTCACCGGCGTTGGCAGCGCGGCAAGATTTGTGACAAAATTGGCGCCGGGATTGTTGCGATTGAAGAGATTGAATATCTCGAGATAGGGAGTTACGCGCCAACGGTCGCGGAAGGTGAACGGACGGCTTACTCGCATGTCTGTCTGAATATAGGGTACGCCCCGGAATTGATCGAGGTTGGTCTGGACGCCGTTGATCACCGCGCGATCATCCAGCGAATCTCCCACGCCGTTGACGTCCACCGGCGTAGTCAACGTGAAGGGCCGGGCGCTTTCGGCCTGACTCAATATTGATAACTCGAAGCCGCCTGGGAGATGAACCGTTCCCGCCAGTACTGCCCGGTGAGTGACGTCTTCTCCCGACGGCCCGTAGTCTCCTTTAGCAAAGGCATTCAGCGGATTGCAGACTCCGTTCACGTAGTCGAAGAGCTCGCCGAGGACACAGCCCCATGTGTCGGCCTTTGACAACGTATAGTTCAAAACCAGGCTGAAGCGGGAAACATTGGCTTGCAGATGCAGGGAAAGACCGTCATACCGGGAGCGGTTGTCGGTGCGGAAGACAGTGATATTGGGGACATACTGCTGCTGAGTGGCGAGGTCTTGCGAATAGAGCGGGGAGAAGAGCGTATAGCCGGCTTCGTATTGGTATCTCCGGTAAGCATGAACGCCAGTCTCGTGAGTCCAATCCGCACTCATCATCCAGTGGGAATTGAACGCGTGTTCCACGCCACCGCTGGCATGCAGCGCATAAGGCGTCTTATAAGCGGGGTCGATCAGGGCTCCAGCGCCGCCGTAGGCCGCGCCGGAAAGACAGCCCGAATCCGTTGGCTTGACGCAAGGGGCCGGAGCCGCGTTGACCGCTTGGAACGCGGTCACCCAGCCGTTTTGCGCCAGATCGTTGTAAAACATGCCGAAGCCGGCGCGGATGACGGTGCGCTGATCGGGTCCGAGCGCATATGCGATTCCCAAGCGTGGCGCAAAGGCCTTGCGGTAATCGTTAGGGGCGCCCAAATGTTGAAAGAGAGGGATCTGCAGAGCCTGAAGCGTGAGCAGCGCCGGATTATCCATTTGGGATCTGCCGGAAGCGGTGAAGAGTCCGAAGGTGGTGTCGTAGCGCAGGCCGTAGTTCACCGTAAGATGCGGCGCGGCCCGCCAGGAATCCTGAACATACGCTCCGAGCCGCTGCACGTTTTGCGCGAAACTGCCGTTGCCCGCAGGCGTACTGGTGCAGGTAGTTCCGGGAGTGACCGCGAGCGTCGCCGTGGGTGCGCAGCTCAAGTCCACGGCGAATTGCTGCGGGTTACTAAGGTAATCGGTGGGATTCTGCGCGAACACGGTGAGGTTCTCGGCGTTCGACGGCAGCGCGCCGCTGAGCACCGGCTCGTGGATGAAGTCGATGCCGAATTTCGTAGTGTGACGGCCGGAAGAGTGTATGACTTCATATTTGAATTGGTACTTTTCCTGATCCCGCTGCACCGGAAACGCGGTAATCGGAGTGACAAACTGGTTGTCGCCGAAGGTTTCGAAACCGGAAATAGTCTGGGACGTGGAACTGAACGGGAAGGCCAGCGCAAATCCAAAATCTGAATTGCGCGATTCATTCAAGCGCAATCCGCTGGCGTCGAGAGTGAGAGACCCCAGCCAGGCAGGGCTGAAAATGAACTGCTCACCCAGAACCAGGTTCAAGTAACTGGAGTGCGATGTAGCGCCCGTGGAGGGGAGAGTCGCCTGCTCGACGAACGCGTTATCGGTGGTGTAATTATCGGCGGCGGCCCGCAGAAACCATTGCGAGCGGGATGACTGCGCCCAGTCGAAGCGGATAGTCCCCATGTAGTCGCGGAATGGCACCATAACATTGTTGGGAACAGCGATCGAACCGGCTCCCAGGATGAGGCCTTGCGCGGCCAGCGAGGCGAGGGCCTGGAACTGAGCAAGGCTGGCGGGGCTGTAAGCGATGCTGGCGTTTTCGTGGACGCCCTCGACAGAAGCGAAGAACCAGAGTTTGTCCTTCACTATGGGTCCGCCGAGCGTGCCGATGTAGTTTTGCCGCGAGAATGGCTGCTTTGGCAGAGGCGCGGGATTCTCGATGGGGTAACGCGCATCGAACGCCGCGGCGCGTTCGTAGAAAGCGGCTCCGCCGTGCCAGAGATTAGTTCCGCGCCTGGTAGTGATGACTACCGATCCGCCAACGGTCCGGCCGATCTCGGCATTTTGCTGTGAGGTCTGCACGGCAAATTCCTGAATGGCATCGGGAGAGAAGTTCTGCAGGAAGCCTCCGATGTAGTCGTCAGAATTGTCGCCTCCGTCGACGGAGAGCACGTCGTTGAGTCCGGAGCTGCCGCCGAAGGAGACCGCGGTGGTGCGCGCTTTCGTGGGGTCGGACGGCTCGACCGGCTCGGTTCCGGGAACCAGGTAAGCGATATTGGCGAAGCTGCGCATAGCCAACGGAATTGCCGCCAAATCCTGCGCAGTAACTACTCCGCCATGCACGGCGCTGCTTGTATCCATCGGCTGGGTGACGATGGAAGAAGCCTGCGCCTGCACATTCAGTGTCTGCCGATTCGCGGCTGGATTGAGCGTGACTCCGATTTCGCGCGCAAAGCTGACGCTGACGGTCACCGTGGAGATGGCTTCGGCAAAACCCGGGGCCCGCACGGTCACTTTATAGACGCCTGGCAGCAGATCATTGAAGCGGAATTCTCCGCGACTATCGCTTTTGGTTTGGCGCTCGAGCGACGACTCGGCGGCCTGCATGAGAATTTCAGCCGCGGGGACGCGAGCGCCACTTGAATCCATCACAGCGCCCACCACGCTACCCCGGAAATCCTGGGCGAGGGACAGTGTTGGGATTAATGGAACCGTCAAGACAGCAGCGATGACAACTATTCTCAAAGCCCTGGAGACTTCAGCGGGAAAAAGTCCACGACGCGCTTTCAATTTTTAGACTCCTCAGTAACACGTGTCATGGGTCACGCGGGCATAGTAGTCATACTCGCGATCCCCTAAACCTGGAGATCAGAATGGGAGCAACTCAGTCCCGTCGCAAAATTAGTAACAGGCTATCGCAAGAGCCCTACTACTACCACCGGTCGTAGCAAGGCAGCGAACTGAGTCGAGGGATAGAAATCCAACATTGTACGAATACG
>Ga0182024_10015359_pt1 | contig 14682 bp, 10 predicted proteins | sample P32metaG_FD_120480 | JGI IMG/M metagenome (GOLD analysis project Ga0182024, IMG submission 120480) | Permafrost microbial communities from Stordalen Mire, Sweden - P3-2 metaG (Illumina Assembly) | ecosystem: Environmental > Terrestrial > Soil > Wetlands > Permafrost | place: Sweden: Stordalen... | reverse complement strand
GGCGTCACGGATCATGTTTGGGAATTGGACGAATTGCTGGCAGCGATCTAAAACCGCCCCGAACTGTTCCGCTTTGGGTCGGCTTTTTCATGCGCAGGCAGGTAAAATGACTCTGTGCTTCGATATGCGTGGATCGGATTGCTCGGCGTAATAGCCATTGTCTGGTGGCAGTTATCCAGCCCGGACAAGCGCCAACCGCAACCAAATCAAAAACAGGGTACGCGCTGGTGGTTGATCGTGGTTCTTTTGATCCTCGTGCCATTCCTTATTTTAGCGCTTTTTCTGGTATTGGGTGGACTGGGGCTCATCTCGGGGGGATAAATTTTCAAATTAGGACACTACCGCCCCGGGCGTTTCGGGGCTTTTTGGATTGCAGAATTGATTGGCAGTGTTAATGTGATGCGTTAATCACGTCGTTCGAAAAGGGCTGGTGGAGATATTTGATTCAAATCGGGAGGAGTCATGCGACTGCAATTCCCACGTTGGCTTGGAAGCATGGTTTTTGCGATTTCGGGCATTGTGGCGAACGTTCACGCCGGCACCGTGACGCCGACTCCGGGGTCTGACACATTTGGCCCGGGTGTTCCGACGGCCTCGTCGTCGGTGGCCAATCCTTATGTATTGGTCATCTACTATTTCGCGGCGGACGGTACTTTGGCAAGCATGAAGGTGAATGTGACAAATATTCAGGCTGCCCCGAAGAATCCGACCCCGGCGCAGGCGGCGATGGCTTCGGCGGCCAAGGCGGCGGCGATTGTCGCAGCCATTAACGCGGCGAAGATTCCCGGCGTAACAGCGTCGGTCAATCCCGGCACGATGGAGGGACAATACTTCATGGGAGGCAAGCTCACGCCGTTCCAGCAGACGTATTACACGGTCAATGGTACGCGGGACAGCTGCTGGGAGGGAAAGATGATTGTGGAAGGGGCGGTGTCAAATCAAACTCCAGGCAGGACCTCGTACACCGGGCCCAATGCGACTCTGGGCCCGGGCGCCTATAAGTTGAGCGACCCGACAAAACAACCGGGCAACGGCACAATAGGCAGGAACAAAAAAGGAGGCAACTCGCCTGGAAGCATGAACCAGGGGATCGACAGCGGAACCGGAGCGAGCACCGGGCTTTCAACCGGGCAGGATCCGTTGGGAGACCCGTCGGAGGTTGGCTTTGGTTTTATCGACAATTCCACCACCACCCCGACGAATTTTATTGCGGCATTCACGCCGGCGCCGGGTCTGACGGATGCACAAGTGTTGGGGGACCTCGCGACGTTATTCAACGGAGATTTTTCCAGCCTGGGCTACACGGCCACCTATTATCCCGATTCGGATGCGCTTGCGATTGATCAGCCATTGTCGCAAGCGGATACGTTGTGGGATGCGGATAGTGATACGGGGCTGAATTTTAGCGCGGCGATGCTTGAGATTCCCGAGCCAGCGGGGGGTGCGTTACTTTTGGGGTTGATTGGTCTGTGGACGTATCATCGGGGAAGCCGACGGTTCGCGGAGCGGTGATCGGCATCAACGTATCGTCAGACCGGCGACCTTCTATATTGCATCCCGGGGGTACCGGGGGGGGTGAAGGTTTTGGCAATAATATACCTGTTGCACCCGGTTGCCGATCATGTACATGGCCAAGGAAAATATGCCCGCCAAACCCCAGACGCCATTTGAGCGATTTACCGAAGCCGCCAAGCACATCGTTAGTCTGCCTAAGTCCGAAACGGACAAGATCAAGGCCAAGGTTCCCTACAAGCCCGCAAAGAGGCGCAAGCGGAGCTAGGAGAGGGTGCAGGACGTGAAGGCTCGGGCGCTTTTAGTTTCCACATCTTTTGCGGTCATCGCAGCTATTGCTGTTATCGGATGCTGTCCGCCAGATTTGGCTATTGGAGATCGTACGGTTGAGAAGCTGGCAATTCCTTCAGCCCAATATCCGTTGGCCGGCTTCTGGAAATGGAAAGACAACTCCCAAGACGATTTTGGCGTGGCAATCGCACCGGCGAGGAACGGTTTTTACTCTATTTCGTTTTGCGGTCTGGCTGGAGACTTTAAGCCAGGCCAATGGAACCCAAATAGTAAGATTTATGGTGATAGCGATTACAGAGTTATCGACCTGAACACGATTGATGCGAAGGACTACCGTGGTATCTTCCGTCGCCTTTATCCATTTGAATCACGTACATCAACTCGCCCAGTAGCTCCCGTAAATCAGACATTTTTCAACCACTAAAGTTTAGGGGGGAGTGCAACAGGTATATTATTGCTAAGGTTTTTGTTAATTTCATGTGGCCATATTGTCACGCTTGGCGTCCCGGGATTTCGCCGAATATGCAAAGCCCCAATGTGGGTCCGCACGTGAAGGTTTCGGTTCCTATATTTTACCTAGAATCGGTGGGAGATATCAGTTAACGCACACATGCAAGAGGGATTGCGGTTGTGAACTTTCGCAATCCCTTTTCGATCCTGCGCAAGGCGAAATTAAAGAAGGTTCCAACAGGGCAGCAGTTCAAAAGGCGAGCTTCCTGGGTTCGCCGGGGGTTGATATCGGCGGGGGCGATAGATCGCTGCCGCCCAGGTTTACGGCGTTGCGGCCCGAACGCTTGGCGGCGTAGAGGGCGCGGTCGGCTTCCTTCAATAATTCTGATCGCTCGATGCTTTGGGTTCGCCGCGCGGCCACGCCGGCGCTGATGGTCACCCCAACTTTCTGTTCCCCGAAAGTGAACCGATGGGATGCGACGGCGACGCGGCAACGCTCGGCGCAGATCGCCGCCTCCTGCGCCGTCTGCGCGGGGAAGATCAGTAGGAACTCCTCACCACCGATGCGGCCCACGCCGTCGGTCGGACGCACATTTGCCTGCAGGTGCGCCGCCACTTCTCTGAGCACCAGGTCGCCCGCATCGTGTCCGAATGTATCGTTGATGCTCTTGAAGCGGTCGATGTCGACGATGGAAATCGCCAGGGGGCCAGCATATCGATCGGCCAGGGCAATTTGTTCTTCAAGGTGTGCCATCGCCATTCGCCGATTGGGCAGACCGGTCAGTTCATCCGTGGTCGCGGCCTTTTGCAGGCTCTCGTTGAGCCGGGCCAACTGGTTATTGATCTGCCATGACTCTTCATTCTTTCGAGCCAGCTCGTCGTGCAGCCAGGCCGAGCGAAGCCCTGCCCGCAGGCGGCCCAACAGCTCGTTGCGGTCAAACGGCTTGGAGACGTAATCATCCACCCCCGCCTCGAACGCTTCGGCGACGTTCACTTTGTCGGTCTGGATCGTCAGCATGATGAAGTGGACATACTTTCCGCTTTGAGTGGCCCGGATTCGGCGGCACAATTCCAGGCCGTCGATGCCCGGCATTTTCCAGTCGGAAATCACAATGCGCGGCGACTGCTCGTTGAATATGGCCAGGGCCTGGTTCCCATCCACCGCCGTTAAGATCGCATGCCCGGCCGATGTCAGAAAGTCTGTCAAAAATTCCAATTGGCCGGGATTGTCCTCAACCACCAGAACCTTAAACGGCGAGCCCGCCGCCGCAACGGTAACCGGAGGAGGAGCGATCTTGATTTCCCGATCATTCTCCGCTTCACCGAGATTCTGCTTGATCGCGATGAACTGCTGCTCGCAAGCCAGGAAGGAGTTCACCACCGCCGGGTCGAAGTGGCTGCCGCTCTCGCCGAAGATAATCGTCTTGGCTTGTTGGTGAGAGATCGGCTCCTTATAGATCCGGCGACTTGTCAGTGCGTCGTACACATCAGCCACCGCGACAATGCGGGCGCACAGCGGGATTCGCTCGCCCGCCAGACCCCGCGGGTAACCCTTGCCGTCGAATCTCTCGTGATGCGCGGCGGCGATATCGCGGGCCATATGCAGGAACTTGGCATTTGGAAACCGCTCCAGCGCGGCTTCCAGGGTCTTGGAGCCGATGTCGGTGTGCGTCTTCATGACGGCGAATTCCTGGAGATCCAGCTTGCCGGGCTTGAGCAGGATACGGTCCGGGATGCCAACCTTGCCGATATCGTGCAGCGGGCTGGTCTGAAAAATCAGGCGCACGAACTCGCTGTCGACGACGGCTCGATACTGTTCCAAAGTGGAAAGATGTTGTGCCAGCACCCGGGCATAGCTCTGCACCCGCTCGAGGTGGGCCCCGGTTTCGGGGTCGCGGCTTTCGGTCAGCTTCGCCATGGCGAACATGGCCAGATCGCGCGTTTCCAAGGACAAAATTCGCTCGGCGGTTTTCAAGCAGACCAGCAGCTCCGCGGGCTTGAGAGGTTTATTGAGGAAGTCATCGGCGCCGGCGTACATGCCCTCCATGCTCTGCTGGTCGCCCTCCCTGCCGGTGAGGATGATGATGTAGATGTATCCGGTGAAATCTTCGCGGCGTATGGCTCGGCATAACTCGATGCCGCTCATTTCCGGCATCTCCCAATCGGTGATCACCAGACGAGCCGGGTCGCGGCGAAGCATTTCCATCGCTTCCCGCCCGTTGCGCGCCACTTCAACCTGATGCCCCAGTTGGGCCAGCGCGTTGGCCACTACATCGGAGGCGATCTCGTCGTCATCTACAATTAAAGCTTTCACGATTTAATCCCTCCCGGTCTTGGCGTTTTTGGTCTGCGAACCCATGTCGGTTCGGTTGCCCACAGTTGTTGGCTGTCCGTCGGCACTGGGCGCCGGCGGTGCGACGGCGACCGGCACGTAATCGATGCAGCGGCCCACCTCGTGCCGGATTTTCGCGAGGCATGCCGCCGCCGAAGTCAAGTCACCGGCCACGCCCAGTTGTTCCAGCTCCAGTGCAAGACGGGTGAGCGCTATCGCCGACACGTTCGCCGCAGAGCCCTTGAGTGAATGGGCCAGGCGCGCGGTTTCCTGGGCGTTCTGGGTCTGCACCGCCTGCGAGAGATGCTCCACATCCTCTCCGATCCGAGTTCGAAATTTTTCCAGCAGCCGTTTCAGGAAATCCATGTTGCCCATGCATCTGTCCAGCAGGGAGGGAACGTCCAGCGGGGCGGCCGCCGCCATCTCCGCCCTGGTCAACGCGCGGGCGCGATCGGGCAGCAACGCTTCGATCACCTCGATCAGCTTCGCCCCGTTAATCGGCTTGGTGATATAGTCATCCATGCCGGCGGCGATGCACAGCTCGCGATCTCCCTTGATCGCATTAGCGGTAAGGGCGACGATCGGAATGTGAACCGCGCTGCCGCCCGGCCGCGCCGCCAAGTCGGCTTCGCGGGCGCGAATCGCTTTGCTGGCCTCGAAGCCGTCCAGTTCGGGCATCTGGCAATCCATCAGCACCGCGTCGTAATGCGTGGAAGCCACGGCTGCGACCGCCGCGGCGCCGTTGTCAACGATGTCGCAGGTGTAACCCGCGTTCTTGAGAATCTCGACTGCGACCATCTGGTTGACGTCGTTGTCCTCGGCAACCAGAACGTGGGCGCGCCCAACGGCGCCGTCTGTTGATGCGCCGCTGCCAGCGGCGTCCGGACGATCGGCCTCTTGTTCACCATCGCATCCGTCGCGGCCGATGATTTCTGCCAACACATTGAGCAACTTCGCACGCCGCACGGGCTTCACCAGGTAAGCGCAAAAGCCCAAATCCTTGAGTTCTTCGGGTTGAATCTTGTCATCGACGCTGGTCAGCATGATCAGGTGGGTATGGCCAAATTCAGCCGAAGCGCGCATCGCCTGCGCCAGGTCGACCCCGCTCATATTGGGCATATGCCAATCCAGGATGGCCACATCGAATGGCCGGCCCTGTGCGTTGGCCTGGCGCATCATCGCCAGCGCGGTGGGTCCATCCGAAGTTGTCTCAACATCGACATCCCAATCGGCCAGTTGTTGGCAGAGGATCTCGCGATTCACCGCATTATCGTCGACTGCCAGGACGCGTGAGCGGCGCGCGGCGCGGAGCTTGGCATCGACCTGGACGGGCGCGGACGCCGTGCACTTGGGGAAACGGATCGTGAACCAGAATGTCGATCCCTGGCCCGGCTCGCTCTCTACGCCGATGGTTCCACCCATCATCTCTACAAGCCGCTTGCTGATGGCCAATCCCAGCCCGGTTCCCCCGTACTTGCGTGTTGTTGAAGCATCGACCTGCGAAAATGAATGGAACAAACGGTCCCGCCGATCCTGCGGAATCCCGATCCCGCTGTCGGTCACGGTGAACTTCACCAGGGCATCTTCGGCGGTCTGCTCCAGCAGCGTGGCGCGGATGACGATTTGCCCGCGCTCTGTAAACTTGATTGCGTTGTTGGCCAGGTTCGTCAGTATCTGCCCCAGTCGCGTGCTGTCTCCGAGCACTCTATCCGGGACTGGCGGCGCGATGAAACAGCTCACCTCCAGGCCCTTGCGCGCCGCAATCACCGACGCCGTCTCCGCCAAATCCTCCACCACGGTGGAGAGATCGATCTCCGACGATTCCAGCTCGATCCGCCCCGCCTCGATCTTGGAGAAATCCAGGATGTCGTTGATGACGCTCAGCAGGGCATCAGCCGAGGATCTGGCCACTTGCGTGAACCGCTGTTGATGCTCGTCGAGCTTTGTGCCGCGCAGCAGATCCATCATGCCGACCACCCCGTTGAGCGGGGTGCGGATTTCGTGGCTCATGTTCGCCAGGAACATGCTCTTGGCCTTGTCGGCGGCCTCGGCGACCTTGAGCGCTTCTTCCAGCGATTGGGTTCTCTGCTTGACTTGAAGCTGCAGGGTATCGTTGAACTCTCGCAATTCAGTATCGCGTTGGTGGACGGCTTGGCGCATTCGTTCGTAAGCCTGCGCCAATCGGCCGATCTCATCGCGACGTTCATCCTGGATTCGCTGGGCAAAATCGCCCTTGGACATGCGCTCGCTGGCGCCCACCAGGCGGTTGAGCCGGCGAACCCACGCGCCAACCGAGAAAAATATAAACACCACGCTCAGCAACGCCCCTACAGCCGCGGAGATGATCGTCAGCACCGCTTGTTCCTGCTCGGCCCATTGCGCCGGCAGGGTCGAGAGAGCCACCGCCGCGCTGCCGACCTGGTTGCCGTGACGATCGGCCTGACTGGGCAGCGGCGCCGCGACAGCCGCGCCGGATAGATCGTTGGCGTCCGCGCCCAGCTCGTTGTCCGAAGGGCTCAAGTCGACGTTTTGACGAGCAACCACGAAATCTTTCGTGCGAATGTTGTGCCTGGAATAATTCTCCCAGGCCTGGGTGTCGCGGCTGACGTGGGCCAGCAGTTTTCCCGAAACGTCGTAGAATGCCACGAACAGGACCTGATCGTTGCGGAGAAGTCCGCCGGCCAGCCTCGACAACTCGCGCTGGTCGCCGACCGCCAGAGCCAGTTCCCCCGCGTGTCCGATCCCCTGCGCCAATGCCGAAGCGTCTCCTTGCGCGTCAGCGCCAAACAGTCGGTGCATCTCGATCAGACCTGCCGTCGTGGCCACCGAAAGGGCAAGCAGCGTAATCGTTAACACCAGCGTCGCCGCTTTTATTCGAAGGCTCAATCTGTCAGTCCAGTATTTCATAAAATCAGTTGTCTCCCTCGAACGTGTAGGCGGCGCGTCGAATCAGATCCTTGGGAAGATGTATTCCAATTTTGTCCGCGACGATCAGGTTGACGGCAATCTGGAAGGATTGGGGCGCTTGCACTTGCGTGACGCTTTTGTCCGCTGGATTGGCCAGAACTCGTGCCGTGAGGGCGGCGGCCTGCGCCCCTTGCGCCGTGGGGTCAATGCCGACCCCCACCAACGCGCCGGCCCGCACAAATCCGGGCGAAAAACCAAACACCGGCGAGTTGGTCCTTAGTTCCGACAGTAACAATGACCGAATTGTTGCCGCATCATAGATCCCGGTTTCAACCGTGGTCCAGATAACATCCACATGCCGATTGGCTAATTCATCGATGGCTGCCGCGATGGAATCAAACTTGTCGACCGCAACAGCCTGGAGTTGCCAATCCTTGGGAAGCGTCTGCCGCACCATCTGAAGGGACTGTTGCCCCTCGGTTGTGTCAGAGTGGTAGAGCATTCCCAGGACCCGTGCGTTGGGCAGCGCCTGTGCAATCAACTCGAATTGGGCCTGAACCGGAATTCTGGTCGTCACGCCGAACGCCGCTCGCCCATCGGTCAGGCCCGCGGCCGATGGCATGGCCACCATGCAATAAATCAGCGGCGTCGGAAGGGCCAGGTAGGCGTGAAGATACGTTGCCGCGGGCGTGCCGATGGCCAGCACCGCATCGGCGTTCTTTCCGATTGTCGCGTCGATGCCCTTCTCGGTGACGTCTTTAAGCAGAACGGTTCGGGTGGACTGGTTCGGATCGGACTTTGCCTTGTACCCGGATTCGGCCTGGTGATAGGCGGCTGCTTCGGCACTAAGCACGATAACGACCTCTCCCGCGCGAGCTGGGAGCGCTGGCAATAACATGCACAGGCATGTCATCAGGGCCAAGCGCCCCGGTGGCCGGCCCCAGCGCTGTTGCCGTTGGCGTGGTTGGTCAGAAGTTAGTGGCGAAGTCATCGCTCGCCCTTGCCGTTGGCGTCGTTGCAGGCACGGCCCCCTTTCGCCGCTCGCCAGACGGATGAAGCGTCAGCGCGAGCCGAACACTGGCCGCAACGCACGGTAATCATGCGATTTCATCGACTTGGGCAATCGACCACATAAGTGGAATAATCGGGACGAGCGACGCTTTCGGAGGCATGCCGATTTAACTCGGCATGCCGGGCAGCGCTCCATTGTGCGTCTGATAATCGCGCTATCTGGGGGCTCGTCGTTTTTCGATGCGCCCCGATTATCCGCATAAGCGTTGAACCCGATAGCATTGCCGCGGGCCTCATATTTTAACAATTTGCCCGCCGCGGTTTGGATGCATCGGAGCCCTTATGTGCAAATGGGCCGCTTGTGCGACGGTGATCACTCTTTGCGCGGTCACCGCAATGGGAGTAGACACCAGCAGCGCCCAATCCGCGCCCGCCACTCGCCCTGCTACCAATGAGTCGCTCTCGAACGATGCCGCGAATTCCGCCGACGCCGATTTGGGGGAACTGCCGGCATCCGGCGCCCATTCATCATCGATGCCGCGATCGCCGCAGGAGGCCCCCGAGCTGCTGCTCTACAACGACTTGCCCATCGTGGTCGCGGCGACCAAGCATGAACAGACTTTGCAGCAGGCGCCCGCTTCGGTGACCGTCGTCTCCGATGAGGAAATTGAATTGTTCAATTACCAGTCTCTGGCCGATGTGCTTCGCAACCAGAGAAGCTTTTACCTGGACACCGATGGTCTGAACTGGTTCGCCGGCACCCGCGGATTCCTGCGGCCCGGCGAATGGAATGCGCGACTGTTGATTCTCACCGATGATCGACCCGACAACGAAATCATCTACGGCCAGACCCACCTCGATCTGGATTTTGTTGTCCCGATGGAAGCGGTGAAACAAGTCGAGATCGATCGCGGCCCCGGCTCAGCCGTTTACGGAACCAACGCCGTCTTCGGGGTCATCGACGTCATCACAAAAAACGGCGCGGACGTGAATGGCCTGGACGTAAAGCTCACCGGCGGCACCCTGGACACCGGCCAAATCAACCTGCTTTACGGCAAACAAATCGACGGATGGGACGTCCTGGCGGATTTCAACATCTACCACAGCCCGGGCGAAAATCAGCTGCATTACGACGGGGTCTCCGGTACGGACTTCAATAATGGCAACATCGACAATTTCGATGGCGAAGGCGCTTACCAGGGTTTCGTGAAAGTGAGCAAGGGTGAGCTCACATTTGAAGCGGATTATGCCCGCCGCGAAAAAGATAACGACGCCGCCACTTACCTCACATCATTCTACGATCCGGGCACCATGCACGAGCAGATCGGCGACGCCACGCTTCGCTTCGATCACGACATGGGAAATGGCCAAAGCCTGCATGGTATGGCGTATTACGGCTTTTACGGATATCAGCAGGATTTACCCTTCGCCGCCGACGGGTCTGATCTGGGCCCAGCCGCATACGTTTATACCACCACCGCCTACGACGATTGGGTGGGCGAGGAGATTCACTACGATTGGCAAGCCACGAAAATGTTTCACTTTCTTGTCGGCGCTGACGGCCGCCAAGCCCTGACGGCGGTGCAGAGAGATTATGACACGCTCCAGGGCCAGATCCTGGATGTCCCCAGCTCGTACAATTCCGCCGCGATCTTCGCGCAGGCTGAAATCAAGGCGACGGACTGGCTGAATTTCACGGTGGGCGGTCGCGCCGACCGCATCCAGCGACTGGGCACCAGCCTCAGCCCCCGCTTCGCGGCCATCGTCAATCCCACCAGCGAGGACGCGATCAAGGCGCTTTATGGTCGAGCCTTCCGCGAACCCAACTTGTACGAGCTGTTCTATGATTCGCCGGGCACCAATACCTCAAATCCCAATCTCAAAGCCGAAGTCGTCGACACCTACGAGCTGGACTGGGAGCGGCATTTCAAGGACGGATGGCAGACCACCCTCGACGGATATGTCTGGAAAATGTTCAATGCCATGGATGATGTCACGCTTGGCGACGGCTCGGTGCAGACGCAGAACGTCGGCGATTCGATGGCCACCGGAATCGAAGGCGAGGTCCAGAAGCGCTGGGAGAACGGCGGCAGCTTCCGAGCCTACGCCAGCTACACCTGGGCAGACTATAACGGCCAGCTGCCGACCCTTTCCCCCAAATGGATTGTCGGCACCGCCGTGGCGATTCCGGTGATCAACCGCAACAACTTCATCTCGATCGCCCCGCAGATCGTCGGCCCGATGCAGTCTGATCTGGGCGTCTTCACAAACCCCACCTACATCACGAACGTGGTGTTCACCTCGCGGGACCTTTTCAAGGGATGGACCTTGCAGGCGGGCGCCTACAATCTCTTTGCCGCCGCCGCCCGGTTGCCGCGCGACGACGCCTTCAACCAGGCGCAGACCAATTTGCGTTATCCCGCGACGATGTTCCAAATCAGCATCAGCCGCAAATTCTAGCCATCCGGCGTTCCCCGCCGTAGCATGCACGCTCGGTGGACCAGCAGAGCGGAATTCCTCAGGCGAAGATCGAGCGCCCGGTCATGCTCTACGATGGCGGTTGCCCGTTTTGTTGCCGATGGATCGAACGTTGGCGCCGAATCACGGGCGATAGCGTCGATTACCGGCCCTACCAGCAGGCCGCTGCACAATTTCCGCAAATCCAGTACGAATCCCTGGGCCGCGCGGTGCATTTAGTTGAGCCCGATGGCCGCGCCAGTCGCGGCGCCGCGGCTGTCTTCCGAGCGTTTGAGCTGGCAAATTCACATCGATGGCTGGCGTGGAGTTATCAACACATTCCGGGATTTGCCGCCGTCGCGGATTGGGGGTACGCCGCCATAGCCGCGCACCGCACCGCCGCGGATCGGATCGATCTTCTGCTGATCGGCCCCTCCACGCAACCGCAAGCTTATCGTCTGACCCAGCAGATTTTCCTGCGGATGCTGGGGGTGATTTATGCCATCGCATTTTTGTCGTTGTGGGTCCAGATCGATGGCCTGATCGGCAGCGGGGGCATTCTTCCCATCAGCCGGTATTTGGCGGCGGCTCAATCCGTCATGGGAGACGAACGTTATCGACTTCTGCCCACGCTCTGCTGGCTCAATCCGGGCGACGGTTTTTTGCATTTTCTCTGCGGGGGCGGCGTGGCGGCGGCGCTGCTGGTTGTTTGCGGGCTGGCGCAGTTGCCGGCATTGGTGCTCATGTGGGCCTTTTATCTCTCGCTGACAGTGGCCGGGCAGGATTTTCTTGGGTTCCAATGGGATTCGCTCCTGCTGGAAGCGGGATTCCTGGCGATCTTTTTCGCATCGTGGCGATTATGGCCCGGGCCCCGGCGCGAGCCGTCGCACATCGTGCTTTGGCTGCTGCGCTGGCTGCTGTTTCGAGTCATGTTCATGTCGGGCGTGGTGAAGCTTGCCAGCGGTGACGCATCCTGGCGGGCCTGGACCGCGATGCGCTACCATTACGAAACGCAGCCGCTGCCGACCTGGATCGGTTGGTATTTCTTCCAGTTTCCCACCTGGTTCCAGACGTTTTCCTGCGGCGTGGTTTTCCTGGCCGAGCTGGTGATCCCACTGTTGATTTTCGGCCCGCGGCGAATTCGGCTGATCGCGTTCTGGGCAATCATCGTGTTTCAGTTGCTGATTCTGGCCACGGGAAATTACGGGTTCTTCAATCTCCTGACGATCGTTTTGTGCTTTTTGCTTCCCGATGACACCTTCTGGCGCTGGCTCTTGCGGCTCAAGGCTGTGCGGGAGATTGCCGTCTCATCGCCGTGGCTGCGCCGATCCGTGCATGGGATCGTGGCGATCATTCTTCTGTCGGTCACCATCCCGATTTGTGTCGATGCGTTCGGTGTGGAAATTAATTGGCCGCTTCCGATCTCGAAACTGGATGGTTGGATCGAACCGTTTCGAATCGCCAACGGCTACGGATTGTTCGCGATCATGACGACCCAGCGGCCCGAGATTCTCATCGAAGGCAGCGACGACGGAGCCACGTGGAAAACTTATTCGTTCAAATGGAAACCCGGCGACGTCAACCGCGCGCCCGCGTTCGTAATACCGCACATGCCGCGGCTGGATTGGCAGATGTGGTTCGCGGCGCTGGAAGGTCCATCGAGCAGCCCGTGGATCGTGCCGTTTCTGGACCGTCTTTTGGCCGGCTCGCCGGCGGTGTTGCGGCTGCTGGAGAACAATCCGTTTCCGGATCATCCGCCGCAATACGTGCGGGCGGTGCTTTACGATTATCATTTTACCACGCGGGCAACGCGCAAGATCACCGGCGCGTGGTGGCGTCGCCAGGCAATCGGGATTTTTTACCAAGCCTCGCGCCAATGATCCGAAGTCGCATTACTTACCCCGCGCATCATTCAATTGTTTCACGACCGCATTGTACTTGTCGGCCAGGTCGTTGAATTTCGCAACGTCCTGGTTTCGCGCGGAGCTGAGCGTCTGAATCTGGTCCCCCGCCTGCTTCAGGGCGCGGTCGCGGTCGGCGATCGCGGCTTCCCATTTGTCCAACGTGGCCTTGAGTTGATCGCGCAGGGCGATCAGGTCCTTGCCCTGTTGCTCGCTGGCGGCCAGCTTGTTCTGAACGTCCTTCAGATCCGCCTCGGCCAGCGACAGCCGCTGGCGCAGATCCGCCAAATCCGTGGCATTCTGATTGAGCGTTGTCTCCTCGTCGGCCAGTTTGGCGGCCTGATCGATCCGCGTCTGGTTCGCGCGGTTTAGTTGCGCGTTGAACTGGCTGTTAGCTTGCCATTGGATCATGCAAAGCACCGTCAAAACCAGGACACCCGCGAAATTAAGATAGGTCATCCACCTGTTCATGGCGCCGCCCTGTTGAATTGCCCAATTTCAAAAGCCACCTTGTCGACGCCCGCGGTGTGAACCAGATCCAGGACATGGATGATGTCGCCGTGACGGGCATCGCGGTCGCCGCTGATGAACACCCGCAGGTTGGGATTTGCCCTGCGGGAGGCGACCAGGTCGCGCACCAGATCGCGATCATTGACGATCCGTTTTTTGTCGAGGAAAACCGATCCGGCCCTGTCCACGGAAATGTCCGAAAAAGCCTTCCTCTGGTTTTCGGCAACGACATGGGTCGCCGCGGGCAGGTTCACCTTGATGCTCTTGAGATTCACCATGCTCAGGCTGACCAGCATGAACGCGGCCAGCAGAAAGAACATGATGTCGATCAAGGGGATGATCTCGATGCGCCCCTCGGCATTTTCCGAGGGGAGTTTTGAGTTCAGCTTGAGCGGCATTACTGCTCCTGCGCGGTTTCCAGGGCCCGGTCCCGGGCGAATTTCTCAAGGTCGTGGCCGTGATGTTTCGCCGATTCCACCAGCAGCTCGACATGGTTGATGGTGCGTTCAAGCCCGGAGCGCAGGCGGGCGATTCGGCGGTTGAAATAGTTAAAGGGCAGCAGGCAGAGTATGGCGATCCCCAGACCGCAGGCGGTCGCGATCAGCGCCTCGGCGATGCCGCCGCTGACTTTGGTCGGCGCCAATTGCTCTTCGCCGACGAAGTTGAACGACCGCATGATTCCGGTAATTGTTCCGAGCAATCCCAGCAACGGCGCCAGCGTCACCAGCGTGCCCAATACCCATTGCAGTCGTTCGCCGCTCTCCAGCTCTCCCGAGGCTCGGAGCTGCATCCCGCCCAACAGCGAGCTATGGGCGTGCACAAGCCCCTCGTGCACGGTGCTCAGAAACGGGTCGTCGTTTCGGTCAGACACAGCCAGGGCCTTGTCGAATTGCCCGGCGGCGATGGCGTCGAAGCTCTGGTTCAGTGCATCCTCGTGCGTGCGTTGGCGCAGGCCCCACCACCACAGCGATCGCTCGACGATAACCCCCAGCGCGGTGACGAACGCGAACATGATCGGCCACATGACCGGCCCGCCCTGCGAAAAATAATCCACGACGATATTGCCCAATGCGATATTCATACGGCTCCTTTGCGATTTATCGGCGCGTCAGCTGGTACCTGATCGCCACGATGTACGTGCGCGGCGGACCGGGCCCAAAATGCCAGGTCTGGCGAACCGCGCTCACCGCCGCCTGGTTGAGGATGGGCCATGGGCACGGGGTTGCCGCGGTCGCCGACGTGACGCGACCGTCCTGATCGACATTGAACAGGATCGTGACGGTCCCCTCCTCACCGGCGTACCGGGCCTCC
>Ga0182024_10015358_pt1 | contig 14682 bp, 12 predicted proteins | sample P32metaG_FD_120480 | JGI IMG/M metagenome (GOLD analysis project Ga0182024, IMG submission 120480) | Permafrost microbial communities from Stordalen Mire, Sweden - P3-2 metaG (Illumina Assembly) | ecosystem: Environmental > Terrestrial > Soil > Wetlands > Permafrost | place: Sweden: Stordalen... | reverse complement strand
GTGCCGACGCAGACGATGAGGTGGTCGAACTCGTGGCGCCCCTCGCCGGTCACAACGGCGTCACCGTCGACAACGCCTTGCGCGCGAACAACGTTGACGCCCTTGCGTTTGCACGCGGCTTCGACGCCTTTGCGCAGCTTCAGGACGATCTCCTCCTTCCGCTCCATCATCCGGGGGAAGTCCACTTCGGGCTCGGGAACGCGGATGCCGAACGACGCGGCATCGCGAATCTTGCGCAGCAGGTCGGCGCCCGCGAGCAACGACTTGGTGGGAATGCAACCCCAGTTCAAACAGGTGCCGCCCAACTCGGCTCGCTCGATGATGGTGACGTCGGCGCCCAGTTGGGCTGCGCGAAGCGCGGCAACATCACCGGCGGGCCCACCGCCGAGCACCACGACGCGCTGGGTCATGCCGACGTGTGCGTGGCTGCGGGAACAGCGGCAGGGGTATCGTCGCGACCGCGCCGCGACGTGGCGAATGCCTCGGTGACGATGCGTTCCTGCTCGAGCTGATGCGAGCCCGCATACCCTTCCGACGGGCTGGCGCGGCCGGGCCTGCCGATGTAGTCCCACTGGATGCTGTACGGGCGCGCCACGCCGATTGCGCGCTGAAGGCTCCCCCACGCTCCCATGTTCTGCGGCTCCTCCTGCACCCAGTACAGCCGCTCGAGATTGGGGTACGCGGCGACCAGGGAGAGAATCGAGTCGATCGGGAGCGGATAGAGTTGCTCAACGCGCGCGATGGCAATATCGCTCGCCTCTGCGCGTTGCGGAGCCAGGATGAGCTCGTAGTAGATCCGGCCGGAACAGAGCAGCAACGTGTGCACCTCGTCGCGACGTTCTGCTGCGGTGGGATCGTCGATGACCGGCTGGAATCGCCCAGAGCTGAGGTCCGCGAGCTTGGACGTGGACTCCTTGAGACGCAGCAGGCTCTTCGGGGTGAAGATGACCAGCGGCCGCGGATCGGCGAGGAGACCCTGGCTGCGCAGCAGATGGAAGTACTGGGCCGGTGTCGTGCAGTTCGCGAGGCGCATGTTGTCGTTGGCGCTGAGCTGCAGGAAGCGCTCGATTCGCGCGCTCGAATGCTCGGGCCCGCTGCCCTCGTAGCCATGTGGCAAGAGCATCGTCAAACGCGAGTGCTGTCCCCATTTCGCGCGCGCAGATGACACGAACTGGTCGACGATCATCTCCGCGTTGTTGAAGAAGTCGCCGTACTGCGCCTCCCAGATAACCAGCGTCTCCGGATCCGCGGCGCTGTAGCCATACTCGAAGCCGAGACACCCAACCTCGCTGAGCGGGCTGTTGAGCACCTCGAAGGTGGCCTGCGCGTCGGTGAGGTGCTGCATCGGAATGAAGAGCTCGCCGTTGACCTCATCGTGAAACGCGAGGTGGCGGTGGCTGAAGGTGCCCCGCACCGTGTCCTGCCCGGTCAGCCGGATGGGATGACCCTGCGTGATCAGCGATGCGAAGGCGAGCGCTTCAGCAGTGCCCCAGTCGATCGCGCCCTCGAGCAGTGCGGTCTTGCGCCGCTCCATCTGGCGGATGAGCTTGGTGTTCGGTGTGAAGTGCTTGGGGAAGGTGAGCAGCTGCTCGTTGAGGGCGGCGAGCTGGCGTCCGGAAACCGCGGTGCGCAACATCGGGTCGTCCGGCTCTTCGACCACCTGCTCATGGGTGAGATCGTCGAGCTCCGCCGCAAGATTTTCCTTGACCCGTTTGTGCGCCTCGGCGACGCGCGCATATGCGTCCTTGGCCTCGGCCTCGGCCTCGTCGGGCCTGATGATGCCCTCAGTCACGAGTCGCGCCGCGAAAATCTCGCGCACCGTGGGGTGCTGGCGGATCTTCTGGTACATGAGCGGCTGCGTGTACGCCGGTTCATCGGCCTCGTTGTGACCGAATCGTCGGTAGCCGATCAGGTGCACCATGACGTCGCGGCGATATGCGCGGCGGTAGTCGTAGGCGAAGGTGACCGCGGCCAGGCACGCCTCGACGTCGTCGGCATTGACGTGCACGATGGGGATATCGAAGCCTTTGGCGAGGTCCGACGCGTAGCGGGTGGACCTTCCCTCCTGCGGCGTGGTGGTGAAACCGACCTGGTTGTCGGCGATGAAATGCACGGTCCCACCGGTCGTGTAGCCGGGGAGCGACTGGAAGTTGAGGACCTCCTGTATCACGCCCTGCCCGGCGAACGCGGCGTCGCCGTGAATCAGCACCGGAAGCGCGGCCATCGGATCGAGGTGCAATGTCGTGGCGCGGCGCTGAGTCTGCGCAGCCCGGCACCATCCCTCCACAACGGGGTCGATCGCCTCCAGATGGCTCGGATTTGGCAGCAGGCGGACCAGGATCACCTTGCCGGTTTCCGTGTGGTAGGTCCCGGTTGCACCGATGTGATACTTCACATCGCCCGTCGATTCAAACCTGGCGATCGCGCGCCGCGCCGAGGCGAGCTCGAATGCGTTGAGGATCGACTCGTACGAGTGGTTGGCGACGTGCGCGACCACCGCGAGCCGTCCACGGTGGGGCATGCCCAGGACGGCCTCACCGATGCCGTCGTCAGCGACCAGCGTCATCAGCGTTTCGAGCATCGGCACGAGCGCATCAAGTCCTTCGATCGAGAAGGTCTTCTGCCCGAGGAACGCGGCGCGCTGGTAGCGTTCCATCGCGTCGACCTTGGTGAGGCGTTCGAGGAGGCGGAGCCGGTCCTCCACCGTCAGCGCCGGCCTGTACTGGCCCGATTCGATGTGCTCGCGCAGCCACACGCGTTGCTCGTGGCTCGAGATGTGCTCGATCTCGAATGCGATCGTGCTGCAGTACGTGCGCCGGAGATTCGGAAGCACCTCGGCGAGGTTGTGACCCGGGACGTAGACGCGCAGCAGGTCCGCCGGGATCTGTTCCATCACTTCCTCGGTCAGGCCGTATGTCGCCGGGTCCATCGCGGGATCACCGATTGGCGGCGATCCCAGTGGATCAAGGTGCGCACCGAGATGGCCGTGGGTCCGATGTGCCTTGACCAGCGATGTCGCCGCCTGCATCGCGCCGAGCAGAATGCGGTCAGGCGCTCCGTGGGGGAAGGGGGCAGGCGGGGGTTGCGGCGAGGATGACGCGGTGACGCGAGCCGGCGAAAGCTCCGCGGGAGGCACGATCAGGCCAAGGCTGGCGAAAACTCCGTCGTAGAACGCATCGCCACCGTCGAGGAGGGATTCGATGCGTCCAAGGAACTCGCCCGACTCGGCGCCCTGGATCACCCGGTGGTCGTAGGTGCTGGTCATGGTCATCACCTTGCCGACGCCGAGCTCGCGGATGGTGGAGTCGGGAACGCCGTGCCACTCCGCGGGATAGCCGATGGCGCCGACGGCGACGATGGTGCCCTGACCGGGCATGAGCCGCGGGACCGATGCCACCGTCCCGATGCCGCCTGGATTGGTGAGCGTCAACGTCGCACCCTGAAGCTCGTCCGCGGAGAGCGTGTTGGTGCGCGCGCGTTCGATCAGCCGCTCGTACTCGTCGCGGAAGTCGATGAAGGGACGGTCGGCAGCGTTGCGGATGACCGGGACGACGAGCGAACGTGACCCGTCCTTGCGCACGCTGTCCACGGCCAGACCGAGGTGTGCCGGTCCGGGGACCCGTGCCGGCTTACCGTCGTCGGTGCGCGCGAAGTGTGCCGTCATCGCCGGGCTCGCCGCCGCGGCACGCGCGATGGCGTACCCGATGAGGTGGGTGAAGGAGACCTTGCCGGCGTTGCCGCCGGCTGTGAGTGCGCTGTTCAGCTGGCGCCGGCGGCTGTCGAGGAGGTCAACGCCGACGGTGCGGAATGATGTCGCCGTGGGGATATCACGGCTCCGCTCCATGTAGTCCACCAGGGCCGCTGCGGGACCTTTGATGGGCTCCGCGTGCTCGCCTGCAGCAACGTGCACCGTGGTGTCCTGCCGCGGAGCCGCGCCGGTCTTTCCAACAAACACGTCGCCCTTGGTCACGATCCCGCCCGGGCCTGAACCATGCAGCGAATGCAGGTCGATGCCATTCTTGGCGGCCGCGCGCCGTGCAAGGGGTGAAGCGTCGACGTCAGTGCCGTTGGTGGCGAATGCTGGTGATGGGCGTGGCGGCGTAAGCGGCGGTGGTGCCGGCCCGGGCGCGGCCTCATGAGCAGCGACCGCTGGTTCCGGTTCGCCCGGCACAGCCGGCGTCGCGGCTGGCTCGGGCGCGCTCGCCGGAGCGGCAGTTGCGGCAGGTGGTTCCGACTCGCTCGGCTGGATCGGAGTTGCGGCAGCTGCATCAGGCTCGCTCGGCGCAGGTGGTGCCAACCCGCCGTCCGCCGCCGGTAGTTCAGCCGCTGGCGGCGTCGCCGCAGCCGCGGGTCCGGGAGCGATCACGGCGAGTGTCGCGCCGACCGCGACGGTTTCACCCTCAGCGGCGACGATCTGGGTGAGCGTACCGGTGGCGGGCGCGGGGACCTCGACATCCACCTTGTCCGTCGTCACCTCGACAAGCGGCTCGCCCTCGTCGACGGTGTCGCCCACAGCCTTCAGCCAGCGCGACACGATCCCTTCGGATACGGACTCACCCATCGCCGGGAGGGTCAGCGAAACAGGGTCAGCCACTCTTGAATGGTCTCACCTTCGCTCTTCAGCAGTGCGGATGGCTAGAGCGCCTGCCGCTTCCCACCATCTCCAGCGATACGGCGGCGCGCTCCGCGGACCCACTGGCGCGTGACGGGAATGAATTCCTCGTCGAGCAGCGCGCAGGCGATGATCACAACCACTGCGCAGGCCAGGCCGATCAAGCCGCTCTGCCAGACCGGGAAGAGTGGTTGAGCGACACACGTCCCGGTGCAGGAAGCTGTGGCCTGCGCCACCGCAAGTCCGAGCAGGATGCCGACGATCGCGCTGACCGCATAGAGCAGGACGGTCCGGGCTGCGTTCACGCATTGAATATAGGGCTGCGGCCTTTGGCCTATGGAGGAGGCATCGCAGCCATCGACTAGCGATGGCGCCGTCGCCTGCGGACGTACATACCCAGATCTGTATAATCTGCCGCAGCCGGACACACCCGGCGCGGCCGGTGGGGCGACCGTCACAGCTGGATCTGGAGGTTGCCCCATGGTCGGTCTTCACCGTTTCCGCGCGATCGCGGGGGTCGCCGCGGTCGCCGGAGTCGCCGCGTTCGCCATTCACGCCGCGGCGCAAGAGGGGCCGGCGCCCGGCAAGTACATCAGCTGGGCACCGCCGGCAGTGGCCACGGCAACGCCGGGCGCGGGTCCAGCGCTGCCGCTCGCCACCGCTTCGCCCGTCGCCAACCAAGGCCCGCTCGGTGGTCTGACGGAGCCGCTCTCGGGACTCTTCAAGCAGCTGAACGACAACACGGCGGCAACCGCCAAGGGTCAGTACTCGGTGCTGCAGGACCTGGAAAGCGCCCTCGCAGCGCACATTCAGCAGTTCTTGAAATGGGTTTCCGGCGGCCGATGAACGCTGGGCGGTCAGAATCGAGAGGTGCCACCCCCAATCGTGCCCGGCGAAAAGCGCCGGGCGGACCTCCGCAACGTCGCGATCATCGCCCACGTCGACCACGGCAAGACCACGCTTGTGGACGCGCTGCTGAAGCAGTCGCGCGTCTTCGCAGCCCACGAGCAGGTGGGCGAATTGATCATGGATTCCAACGATCTCGAGCGCGAGAAGGGGATCACCATCCTCGCCAAGACCACGTCGGTCCGTTACAACGGGGTCAAGCTCAACATCATCGATACCCCCGGACATGCCGACTTCGGCGGTGAGGTCGAGCGCGTTCTCGGGATGGCGGACGGGTGCCTGTTGCTGGTCGATGCCGCCGAGGGCCCGATGCCCCAGACCCGCGTGGTGCTTCGTCAGGCGCTGGCACTCGGCCTGCAGCCGATCATCGTCGTGAACAAGATCGACCGTACCAACGCCCAGCCTGCGGAGACCGTTGAGGCAACCCACGACTTGTTGCTCGAGCTCGCCAAAGAGTCGTGGCAGCTCGATGCACCGGTCCTCTACACCAACGCACGCGAAGGCACCGCGACCGCTGATCTCACCCACCCGGGGGTCACCCTGGAGCCCCTCCTCGACGCCATCCTCGCGAACGTGCCGCCGCCGCTTGCGGACCCGGACGGCCCGTTTCAGATGCTGGTGAGCAATCTCGACCACGACAACTGGAGTGGCCGGCTCGCGTTGGGGCGGATCCAGCGTGGCACCGTGCACCAGGGCCAGACCGTCGTGTCGTGTACGGCGACGGGCGCGGGAAAGATCGAGCGGATCGCCACAGTCCTCACGGTCGAAGCGCTGCAGCGACTGCCCGTCGACTCTGCGACAGCCGGCGAGATCGTCTACCTGTCGGGGCTCGCGGCGGTTGCGATCGGCGACACCATCGCTGACGCCGAACACCCCGAGGCCCTGCCCCGGCTGGAGATCGGCGAGCCCACGTTGCGCATGCAGTTCTCCGTCAATCAGTCGCCCCTCGCAGGACGCGAGGCAACGGTGAGCAGCACGTCACGCCAGCTCCGGGCGCGGCTCGAGCGCGAGCTGCTCACCAATGTCGCGCTGCGCGTCGAGGACGGCCCGACCGCCGACATCTTCGATGTGAGCGGACGCGGCGAGCTGCACCTCGCCATCCTCATCGAAACCATGCGCCGCGAGGGCTATGAATTCGAGGTGGGACGACCGGCCGTCATCACCAAGGAGGTCAACGGCGAGCGCGTTGAACCCGTTGAGGACTGCATCATCGATTGCTCGGCAGACGTGGTGGGATCCATCACGGAGGCGCTCGGCACTCGTGGGGCGAAGATGATGTCGATGCGTACCGATGCCGGCGGTGGGGTGCGCCTCACATACCACGCGCCGACTCGTGCGCTCATCGGATTGCGCAGCCAGATCCTCACGCTGACGCGCGGCACGGGTGTGATGGCCACACGGCTGCTTGGCTGGGAGCGCACGTGGGCGCTGCCGACGACCACGCGGACGGGAGTGCTGACCGCCAGCCAGCCGGGTGTCGCGGTCGCCTATGGGTTGGTGACCCTGCAGGAGCGCGGCCAGCCGCTGATCCCGCCGGGGACACCGGTGTACGAGGGCATGATCGTCGGGCTCAACCGGAGGCCGGGCGACATCCACCTCAACGTGACCAAGCAGAAGCAGAAGACCAACATCCGCTCCTCCACCGAGGACATGACCATCCGCCTGGTCCCGCCCCGGAAGATGTCGCTCGAGGAGTGCCTCGACTTCATCATCGACGACGAGATCGTCGAGGTCACCCCGGTCGGCATACGGATGCGCAAACGTGTGCTCAACGCGGATGAGCGCAACAAGATGCGCAAGCGCTCGATGGCCGCCGAAGTCGGCTAGGTTCGCGGGTTGCCCCGGCGGAGCTCAGCGCTCGGCCGGCGACTGGGCTGCGGTTTGTGCGGCTGCCTTCTTCGCGGCTTTGGCGATGGCGGCGGCTTTTGGCTTCTTGCCCTGGCGCTTGGGGGCTCCCCGGGATTTCTCTCCAGCCACGATCTCTTCTCCTCGACTATGTGTAGTTCAGGTGGTAATGAGATTAGTACAAGTTTTCACGCGCCGGGGGACCGCCGAAGCTCCGGGATCGAGGTCGACCGTTGAGCGGCTTGGCTGCCCCGCCACCTGAAAGACCACGGTGGCATCCCGCAGTGCCGTCCGCGGCACGACAGCGAGGTCCATCGACTCCATCGCAGCGGTGCACTCACCCCCTTGACACGTCCTCAGTAAGCCCTCCGCGATCATGATGGTGCTGCCCGAGCCGCGCCATGCCGCGACCGATTCGATATCGAAGCCTGGAGTACGCGGAAGGGCAAGCACGACATCGCCGGTGACGCCGGTGATGGGTGCCCAGCGGTCGAAGCTGGCGCATCCGGCGGCGCGGTGGCAATACAGCGCATCGACGAGCGACTCGAGACTCGAGACCGACGTCGCAGCGATCACATATGGGGGCGGAACTCCCTGAATCCCACGAGCGCCGAGCACTCGGATCGGGACTGCCTGCGCGCCGTTCGGGACGGTGGCCGGCGTGTACGTCGGGGTCGTTTCGCAGCCGGCGACGAACGCCGCGCCCAAGAATGCGAGCGCACACCACGCGAGGCATTGCACCAGCCTCTCCATCGGTACAACTACGCACGAACCCCAGGAGGGTTCCTCCCTGGAGTCGGCGTCACGAAAAGAGTGAACTGTATCCGTTGAGCGCTGGCTGACCCCCAAGATGCGCATACAGAACCTTTGATTGCGGGTCGATCTCCTTGGTGGTGATCAGATCGATCATCCCAGCGAGTGACTTGCCCTCGTAGACAGGGTCGGTGATCATCCCTTCCAGGCGCGCACCGAGCTTGATCGCTTCGACGGTCTGATCGTCAGCGATGCCATACGTCCCAGCGTGATAGCGGGCGTCCAGGATGATCTCGTCGCTGCGCAGTTCACGACCGACATCGATCAGCGCGGCCGTCTGTCGCGCGATCCGGGTGACCTGATCGAGCGTTTCCTCGGGCTTCGCTGACGCATCGATGCCGATCACCCTGCGACGTCGGTCCTGAGCCGCAAAGCCGGCGATCATCCCGGCTTGGGTGCTGCCCGTGACGGAGCACACGATGATCGTGTCAAAGAAGATGCCGAGTTCCTGCTCTTGTTCCGCGACCTCCTGCGCCCACCGCGCAAATCCCAGGCCGCCCAACGGATGATCCGACGCGCCGGCAGGGATCGGGTACGGCTTGCCACCAGAGGCTGTCACGTCATCAAGCGCCTGATCCCAGCTCGCCTTGAAGCCGATGCCGAAACCCTCCTGCACCATCCTGATATCGGCCCCGAGGATGCGGCTCAGCAGGATATTGCCAACCTTGTCATAGACAGGATCGGACCAGTCGACCCAGCTCTCCTGGACGAGGACGCAGCGCATGCCCATTCGCGCGGCCGCAGCGGCGACCTGGCGCGTGTGATTGGACTGGACACCGCCGATGGAGACGAGCGTGTCGCAGCCGAGGACCACGGCGTCGGCGACCAGGTACTCGAGCTTCCTGGTCTTGTTGCCTCCATATGCCAGGCCGCTGTTACAGTCCTCTCGCTTGGCCCAGATCTCGGCGCCGCCCAATCGCTTGGTGAGGCGTTCGAGGGGATGCACGGGAGATGGTCCGAAGAGGAGCGGTTGGCGGGCGAACGTCGCGAGCTTCATATGCCTCCCGGATTGTTGAACGGCGGCGAGTCTATCGCTTGGCGCGATGATCAAATCTGGCCGAGCGCACGTTAAGCCAGTCTCTGTCGACGCTTCGCAGAGTTCGGCCCATGGTCATCCAGCACCGCTGGAGGTCGTCTCTCCGCATGTCTCGCCGTTTCGCTGACTTGACAGAAATACACAAATCCGTATAGTCTGCTAACTGTCCGGGTGCTCACCCGGGACGGCCGGAGGGGCGACCGACCATCGATTGACACGCATCGGAGGTCGCCCGTCGTGGATCAACTCAAGGCGCTCATCGACAACTGGATTCTCATCGCTCAGGGCCTGCTTGCGAGCATCGGCGCGCTCGCGTTCCTGGTCGCATTCATGTACAAGATCGTGGCCGTCGATCCTTCCAGCGTCGCGCAGGCAAAGAAGTGGATCGGCCGCATCGTCTTCGGCACCATCGGTGTCGAGGTGGCGGGCACGCTGACGCACGCGCTCATCGCCAGCGTTCCGGCGACGATTCACTGAGCGCGCCGGATGCAAGCGATTCCGGGAATCGTGCAGGGGATCCGCGATCCCCTCGGCACGATACTCCAGATGTTGACCGGTGTGCTCTCGCACTTCATCGCCACTGCGCGCGCTGACCTCGACTCCGAGCTGGCCCGCTACCTCTTCTCCACCGTGGATCCCACCGCGGCCGGCATCCGCCCGTTGACGGCCAACCCGGCGATCGCGCACCTCAACGGCTCCCTGTCACTGGTGGCGGACGTCCTCGTGGGCGGCGTGCTGCTCTACGCCTCGCTGCGGAGCATCTTCGAGCACACCAGCACCGCACGGTATGCCCTCCATGTCGTCATCCCGCGTGTCATGGCAGCGTTGGTGATGGTGCACGGCTCGATCTATTTCGTCCAGATGGCGATCGACCTCAACAACGCCATCGGCGGTGTGGTGCAGTCCCTCGGTGGCGCGTTGACCATCGACACCCTTCCATGGTCAGGATCGATGAGCGCGGCGACCGTCTCGATCATCCAGGGATCGCAGGATCTGTTCCACGCGGTGTTCGCGCTGGGAGTCGTTGTCGCGGTGGTGATCCTGGTGCTGTCGTATGTGGTCCGCACGGCGATGCTCGACATCCTGATGGTGCTCGCTCCGCTGGCCGGGCTGTGCTCTGTTCTGCCCGAAACGCGCCGCTACGCGTCCACCTGGCTCCGCCTGTTCATGGTCGCCGTCTTCATGCAAGCGGTCCAGCTGATCATCCTGCGCGTTGCCATGGCCGTCGGCTTCGGTGCCGGCAGCGGAATCGCGGAGAGCCTGTTCGCGCTGGCGATTCTCTGGATCGTTCTCAAGGTACCGGGAACGCTCCATGCGGCCACCCACGTCGAGACCCACGCCAATACCGCGATGCGCCACGTCCAGCGCTCGATGCATAAAGCACTCGCTCCCGCGCATCACGTCGTGCGTCACCGGACTGCGCTGTGATTCGCGTTTTGGCCGTCCTCACCGCGCTCATCACCATCGCGCTCTGCGGTGGCACGGCGCTCGCGAGCGGATCGGTCGCCAGCGATCCGGGTGGGGCGACCTTCGTCAAGCCGCTCACCCACTCGTGGATGTCCCAGGGATTCGGCTGCACCAGCTTCGCGTTCGAACCAGTGGATCGCGCATGTCCGGGCGGGCACTGGCACTCCGGCATCGACCTCGCCGCAGCCCGCGGCACCCCGGTGATGGCAACGCTGCCAGGCGTCGTCAGCGTCTTCGTGTCCGCAACTGGCTATGGCCTGCACGTCATCATCGATCACGGCGGCGGTTTGAGCAGCCTCTACGGCCACCTCAACACGGTACTCGTGGAGACCGGCGACGTCGTGCTCGCCGGCGAGGTCATCGGTACCGTTGGATCCACCGGCAACGCCACCGGGCCGCACCTGCACTTCGAGATCCGTCGTGACGGGATCGCCGAGGATCCACGCTTGGACGTCGCGCTCCCGTGAAGCGTCTATCCGGTGGGAACACCGGATGCGCTGCGGCTCTCCGCGGCGATTCGCCGTGCCTGCTGCCAGACAACCCAGATCCGCTGTACGGCGGTCACATTGGTCAGGATGGCGAGGATCCAGAGCGCCCAGATCAGCAGCGGCGAGATGACCAGGCCGATGACGGTGATCACGACTCGCTCGGGCCGTGCCAGGAGTCCGCCGTCGCCGTTGAAGCCGAGCGATTGCGCACGCGCGCGGACGTAGGACACGAGCAGCGATCCGGTCAGTGCGAACACGACAAGCATCGGCTCGAGCGTGTGGTGACCGTGAAAGAGGAAATAGTAGAGGAGGGCAATCGAGGTCATCGCCTCGGCGTAGCGGTCCACCGTCGAGTCGAGAAATGCGCCGTACCGCTGCTCACGGCCGCTGACACGGGCGAGCGCGCCGTCAAGAATGTCGAATCCGCTCGCGATCAGCAGCAGCAGGCCGCCCGGTAGCAGAAACCCCAGCGCGATCAGCACGGCCGAGCCGGCGCAGATGACCAGCCCGAGCATGGTGAGGATGTTCGGTGTCAGGTGCAGTGCACGAAGGGCAGGAACGACGCGCCGCGCGCCGGACCTAACCCAGTCCTGGAGCCTGGACGTGAACACCGGATGCCACCGTGCTCGCACCGGCACGCTCGCGCGCCACGCGATACACGTCGAGAACCTCGTCGACGACGTGTTCCCAGTCATACAACTGCGCTTTGGTGAGCCCGCGCTCGCTCATCGCGGTCCGCCGCGCCGGGTCGTCGAGCAACGCGCCGAGTGCCGCCGCCCACTCCTTGGGGTGTCGGGGCGGGACGAGCACGCCGTCCACGTCATGCGCGATCACACTGCTGAAACCCGGGATGGACGAGGCGATCACCGGCACGCCGCTCGCCATCGCCTCGAGCAGCACGATGCCGAAGCTCTCGCCACCGGTCGCGGGTGCGCAGAAGATGTCGGCGGACGCGTAATACCGCGGCAGCAGCTCGGCGGAGACGCGTCCGGCGAACTCCACATCGGGAATGCCCATCGCAGCGACCTGGCTCTCGTACCCCCAGCGCATCGGGCCATCGCCCACCACCACCAGGCGAGCGTCGTCGCGCACGCGCCGGAGCTGACCGTACGCCTCGAGCAGCGTGGGCAGCCCTTTGCGCGACTCGAGCCGGCCCACAAAGAGGATCGTCGCCTTGCCAGGGGTGCGCAACTCCTCGAGCTTGGGGTGATTCGGCGCGAAGCGCGAGCAGTCGATGCCGTTGGGGACGACCCGGTACTCACCCTCGAAGTACCGCGCGATGAAGTCCCGTGCCGGCACGCTCACGGCAACGTGGACGTGGAGGCGGTTGAAATAGCGCTTGAGGAACGGCCGCCCGTAGTAATAGCCGAGGTTGCGCCGCGCCATGGCGTGGAATGTGCCGACGTTCGCGCCGCTGTGGAATCGCAGGACGGTGATCGGCAACGAGGGCACGAGCGGTTCGTGGTAGTGCACGACGTCGAAATGGTTCTCGCCGAGGAGGGCGCGGACACGACGCACCAGATGGAACGACAGCGCGATACGCGCCACCGAACCGTTGGTCCGCACCGGGACGCTCCGGCCGATGCGCACGTACCCGGGGATGCCGTGGTCGTCGCCGACGCGGCTTGACGGTGCGAGCACGGTCACGTCGTGCCCACGCGCGCGGAGCTTTGCGGAGAGGTGCCGGACGTGCTCGGTGACCCCCCCTGGGTGCATGAAGTCGTAGGGGGAGACGAGACAGATCTTCATGCGGTCCCGGCGGCCGGCCAGATGGGGTCGAGGACGTGCCATTGCTCGGGATGCGAGCGGATCGCGCCTTCGAAGATCCCGAGCAGCATCTGCGCAGTCTTGCGCACCTCGGCGTCCCTGGGCGCATCTGGCGAATACCGGATCTCGGGATGCACGACCGCGTCGACCCGATACCCGTTGCGGACGAGCAGGATCGGAACGATCGCCGCGCCGGCACGGATGGCGACCTCGACGGCACCGATCGGGATCGGCGCCGGCTTGCCAAAGAACTCGAGCGGTTCGCCGTTGCCGATGAGATCGCGGTCGAGCGCCATCGCGACGACACCGCCGGAGCGGAGGACCTTGAACACCTCGCGCATCGACGCCGCCCCAAGTCGTCGGGCGACCCGCGGGTCACCGTCGCGCATCGCCTGGGTATCGATGGGAATGATCTGTACGCCCTGGGCACGCCGCGCGCCGATCACCCGGTCGAAGAGTTCCTTCGGTCTGAGCACCTCTGCGAGGAGCGCCATCTTGCCGCCCATCTTGTTCCAGCCCGCCAGCCCGACCTCCCAGGATCCGAAGTGCATCGATGCCACGACCACGCCGTTCCCCCGGGCGATCGCCTCCTCGAAGTGATGCAGATCCTTCATGTCGATACGCGACGGCAGGTCGGTGCGCCGCGAGGACATCTCCATGACGTCCACCCAGCAGTGCGTGAGGTTGCGGACGTTGCGGCGCACGAGGCGTTTCATCGCGCGGTCGCCGATGGTGGGGATGACGTGGCGGAGGTTGTCGCGAAGCCCGTCGAACCGGTTCGGCACGGTGGCGAGGAGCGCATCCGCGGCGCGGTCGCCGAGCCAGTACGACACCGATTGCGGGAGCGCATTGACCAAGGCCTCCGCGCCGCGGTAGGCGTAGTACGGCAGCATCGGATCGCGCACCACGCGCCTGGAGGCGCGCGTCCCCACCGCTACCTCGCTGGCCTGCGTCAACGCCGTCGCCTTCCGATCGCTCGGCGGCTAATTCGCCGCGGGTGTGGCGGGTTCCGCCTCCGCAGCGTCGGCGACAACACCGGCAGCACGGCCGTTGCGCCGCCCTCCGCTGACCTCGACCCCGGCGATGAACTCCTCGGTTGCCCGGTGCGCCTCATCGTCGCTCACCTGACGTGGCGGTGACTTCATGAAATACGACGCCGGACCTTCAAGGGTGCCGCTGAGGCCACGATCGAGACCGAGCTTGCAGCATCGGACCGCGTCGATGACGATGCCCGCGCTGTTCGGCGAGTCGTGCACCTCGAGCTTCAGCTCGACATTGAGCGGGACGTCGCCAAAGGACTTGCCCTCGAGGCGGATGAACGCCCACTTGCGGTCGTTGAGCCACGGCACGTAGTCGGACGGTCCGATGTGGATGTCCTCCTTCGCCATCGGCGTTGCGAGCTGCGACTGCACGCTGTTGGTCTTGCTGATCTTCTTGCTCATCAGGCGCTCGCGCTCGAGCATGTTGAGGAAGTCGGTGTTGCCACCAAAGTTCAGCTGATACGTGTGCTCGAGCTCGACACCGCGCTCGCGGAAGAGATGTGTCAGCACGCGGTGGACGATGGTGGCGCCCACCTGGGACTTGATGTCGTCGCCGATGATCGGCACGCCGGCCTTGCGGAAGCGCGCCTGCCAGTAGTCCTCGCGAGCGATGAAGACCGGCATGCAGTTCACCATCGCGCAGGGCGCCTCGAGGATCTGCTCGGTGTACCAACGGGTCGCGGCCTCGCTGCCGACCGGCAGGTAGTT
>Ga0182024_10015357_pt1 | contig 14682 bp, 12 predicted proteins | sample P32metaG_FD_120480 | JGI IMG/M metagenome (GOLD analysis project Ga0182024, IMG submission 120480) | Permafrost microbial communities from Stordalen Mire, Sweden - P3-2 metaG (Illumina Assembly) | ecosystem: Environmental > Terrestrial > Soil > Wetlands > Permafrost | place: Sweden: Stordalen... | reverse complement strand
GCGCTTGTTCTCGCGCTCGACGACCTCGACGCCGCTGTCAAAACTACTGGGAACAATGTCCCAATAATGCAGAAAAGCGTTTTTCTCGAAACCAATGTCCACGAAGGCCGCTTTGAGCCCATCCTCAAGATTGCGGACCTTCCCTTTGAAAATGCTGCCGACCAGCCGCTCCTCCGTGTTGCGCTCGATGGTGAATTCCTCGAGCCGGCCTTCCTCCTGCACGGCGACGCGCGTTTCGAGGGACTCGGCGTTGATGATGACTTCCTTGTGCGGCCGGGTGTCCGGCTTCATGATGCGCTGGACCTTTTTGATGATATTATTGACACCTGACTTGAGCGATTGCACGACGCCCTGCTGCGCGGCTTTGATAGCCACCGGCTCGAATTTATCCTCCTTTACTTCCTCGGGTGTTTCGAGGTGTGGTTTGCGAAAATCGCTCTTGCGATGGCGTTGGGTGCCGCGCTCTTCCGCGGGCGGCGGCGCGGGAACGCCCTCCGGCGGCAGGCCGGCGGCGACGTTTTCGGCCCGTTCCACTTCGTCTTCATGACGTCCGCGCTCGAATAGGGCATCCGGCTTTTTTCGCCAGTGGCCTCGGCGCGGGCCTCGAGGGCTTGGCGGTCGGGCTTGTTGTTGTTCTGGCCGAGCCCGCCCGCCGGGCGAAAGCGCATTCCGCCACGACGGCGGCGTGAAAAATTTCTCTCACTCATAATTTAATAAGATCTCCGATAGATATGGACGTTGTGCAGGATGCCAATGGCGATTAGCGAGCAAATGACCGAGGAGCCCCCGTAACTTAGGAGAGGCAACGGTATGCCCGTCACTGGCATCAAGCGAATATTCATCCCAATGTTAATAAAGACGTGGCAGAACAGAAGTGTCACCACGCCGGCCGCCAGAAGTTGTCCGAGGCGATCGCGCGCCCGGCTGGCAATATTGATCCCGCTAAAAAGGAGCGTCGCGTACAGCGTGAGGATCACCACGCTACCCACAAAACCTTCCTCCTCGGCGATCACCGAGAAGATAAAATCGTTGTGCGCTCCGGCTTGTGGCAGGAAACCGAGGGCATATTGCGTGCCTTGGCGCCAGCCTTTTCCACTCAACCCACCTGAACCGACCGAGATGAGGGCCTGTTCCACGTTGTAACTTTTATCGCGCAGCTCTTTTTCCATCGCTTTGCGTTCGTCGGGCAAGGCCCCGCGCAAGGCGAGGTTGCCGCCGAAATACGTTACCAGACGGTCTTTTTGGTAGGACTTGATGAATTTTAAATTGGGGACAAACAGAACGGCTGCCACCAGAAGAATGACCATGACTCCCACGCTCGCCATCAAACGCCCCAGAAATCGCGGCGGCACGCCGGCTACGAACATCATCACCAGGCTGATGGGGAGGAAAACCAGGGCCGAACCAAGATCGGGCTCTTTCAAAATCAACAAAAACGGTAGAATCGTCAATCCGAGGGCCTGCCAAAATATCCGGGGTTGCCGCAGTTCCTCATGCGGCCGGCTCAGGAATCCCGCCAGCATGAGGATGAAAGCGATCTTCGCGAACTCAGACGGCTGCAGACCAAAGTTGAAGGGAAGCATGATCCAGCGTCGGCCGCCCAAGCGCGTGACCCCGAAGACAAAAACTGCCAATAGAGACATGATGGAAAGCCAATAGATGACCGTGGACCATCGCGCCAGACTGGAGTAATCCACCGCGCAAAGCGTGGCGGCGGCGCTCGTTCCGATGAGGAACCAGATGATTTGATGGAAATAAGTCTGACGAAACCAGGGCAAGCCTTTGACGATTTCCCGGGCCCCAGTGGCGCTATAGATAAACAGCAAACCGATCACCACCAGGCAAAGCGCCGCCGCCAGCAAGGGCCAGTCGTACCCGATGTTCTTTTCGTTTTGGCGCGGCGCGATCATTTCAGTTCGGCCACCATGCCGCGGATCGGAGCGGGCGGCGGTGTTTGCTCCATTTTAATCAGCGCCTGATAAACCTTGACGGCCACCGGAGCACAACTGATGCCACCGAAGCTGCCGTGGTCCACCATCACAACCACGGCATACCGCGGATCCTCGAACGGCCCATATGACGTGAACCACGTGGTCTTATAGGGCATGTGCTCGCCTCCCTTGACTTCCGCGGACCCGGTTTTGCCCGCCACGCGGAAATTGCCCAGAATGGGGGCTCCCGTGTGGGGATCATGAAATTTGTCGTAAGCCGAGCCTTTGTCCGTATCCGAGTTATGCGTCTCCGTATCCATCACCATCGCCTGGCGAATCAACGCCAGATGCTCCGGGTTGATCTGCACCGTATCTCGCACCCGTCCCGGCGCGACGACTTGCTCAAACGTGTCCGAATCCGCCGGACGGATCTTTTCCACGACACGCGGCCAGAAAAGCCTTCCACCATTGGCGATCACCGAAATCATCCCGGCCAATTGCACAGGCGTGACCGTTATTTCCTGGCCGATGCAAACGTCCGCCAGACTGTGTTGCAATTCGGACTGAGCCATTTCTCCCGGTGGCGGCACGAAACCAGATCTTTCCGGCAACCCAAGATGAGTTTTCTCTCCGAGATGAAAACGTTTGGCCACTTCGAGGAGTTTTCGCAAGCCAACTCTCATTCCATAATGAATGAAATAAGTGTTGCTGGACTTATAAAACGCGCGCTTGAAATCAAAAATCCCGGGGCCAGCGGTGTCACCGATCCGGTGGTGCGAACCAGGCGCTTCGTAATAGCCTGGACTGTCAAATTCTTCATTTGGGTTCAGCCCTTCCTCCAGGCAGGCAATGGAAGTGATGATTTTGAACGTCGATCCGGGGGCGAAAGCCCCGCCGATGGCGCGATCCATCTGCGGGGCAAGGTCGGGATCGCTCAAGCGCGCCCATTCGGCTGGCGAAGTTCCAGTGACATATTCGGTGGGATCAAACGTCGGACTCGAGCACATGGCAAGAATGTCGCCATTGCGCACATCCATCACCACAACGGCGCCCCGCGTGTTGGGCATCACAGAATCAAGCGCGGCTTCGGCTGCGCGCTGCACGCCCAAATCGATTGTCAAGTAAACATCGCCGCCTGGCTCGCTCGGCGTGTCGATTTCCTCGTGCTGCCGGTAGCTGAGGTTGTTGACCAGCACCGATTTCACACCCGTCTGACCGGACAGGTCTGACTCGAACATTTTTTCTATCCCGCTGCGCCCTTCGTAATTCGGCAGCGAATAACGGAAGGAAGCCTCCGGATCCTTGCGCAGGACGTAGCCAAGAAGATGCGCGGCCAGGGAGCCGTACGGATAGAACCGGACGGGCTGCGTTTCCAATTCAACCGACGGCTGACCGGAAAACTGCTCCGCAAAAACGGCCACCTGGCGCGGCGCTAAATCGGGCAAAATTTGATAAGGCACGTACGGATACTCTGTATAATGCTGGAGAAAACGGTTGGTGTCAAAAGGAACGGCGGCGCCGAGAGCGCCACCAACGCGGGCGCTGATGCCTTCCACCACGTCGCAATAGGCCTCCAATTTTAATTCTTGCCGCACCGTTCCTTTCAGGGCGACGCGCTTGCCGCCTTTGGCCAGCTCCGGTTGCTGGCGCCGGTATGCGTTGGCCACGCCGACATAGGTGTCATCGAATTCCCGTTGCAAATCCTCCAGGTAAAGCACGGCGTTATAGCGCGGGCGATTGGCCGCCAACGCCTGGCCATTGCGGTCAAGAATTTTGCCGCGCACAGGAGGAATGGCCACCGTGCGGAATGATTGCCTTTTCAGATTGTCTTGATACCGCGAGCCAAAGGCGATTTGCACCAGCCACAAGCCAGCCAGAAGAATGAAGAGCCCCGACGCCACGATAATCGTCAGAACCCGCAGGGGACGCTCGTCCCGATTGAGCAAATTGAAGATAAACGTCATGCTCGGCCTCGCTTGATCTCCCGGTCAGGCCGAAAACTCGATTGGTGCGCCGGCTGATAATCGAAGGCCTTGTGGACTCGGTCAAAAAACGCAAACAAAACCGGCGTGGCGATGGCGCCCCCGACTGTCAAGACCAACCATTGCCAGAGCGCCCCCCAGCCGACTGACGGAGCCACCCTCAGGTTCAGCATCAGAAACAGCGTCACCAGCGGCTGTGCGGCGCTGGCTGCGGCGCCGAGCACGCATTGCGCATAGATGCTCTCGCGCACCAGGAACTCGCGCGATCGATCAATCACAAAACCAACGGCCAGCAGCGGCAGGACGCTGACACCCAAGGGATTGGCCGAAAGCGCGTCGAAGCATAACCCGCCAAACAAGGCCAGGGCAGCAATCACGAAAATATCATTCGTTAACGCCGTATAGACCATCAGCGCCGGAAGAAGATCAATTTGCACCCCGATCCAGCTTCGCGGAAAATTCAGCGAGGCCTCCAAAAAGACAGCCAGGTAGGCGGCGGCAAGAATAAATGTGACGTGCAACCAGTTCATGGCATCATCACCCATACTTCCTCCAGCGAGCTTAAGTTGGCCCACAGTTGCACCCTCGCTTCCTTGCTTAAACCATACTCGTTAATCCGCACATCGACAACCCGCCCAATCGGGATGCCCCCAGGAAAGACTCCGCCTTCCACGCCCCACGTCTGGACTTCTTCCCCTGGGTTGATCGCGCTGCTGCCGGAAAGATACCCAAAATCCACCATGTTATTTTCCTGCGGCGCCGATGAGCTGGACATGATAACCCCTGTTTCGCCACTCGTGGGAACCCTTGCGGCTACGCGCAGATTCGGATCGCCGAGCAGAATCACTTGCGATCGTGCTTCCCCAACGCTCGAAATCCTCCCCACCAATCCCGCCGCAGTTCGGACCGTCAAATTGGGGACAATCCCGTCGCGGCGCCCGAGGTCAATTTGCACGGCGCGCCACCAGTTCGCCGGATCCCGCGCAATCACTCGCGCGAGACGGGCATTCCAGCGCGTCTGTTTCGCCCAGCCTAGAGCCGTGCGCAGGTGTTCGTTTTCATTTTGAATTTCCAGGTCTTGCTGAACGCGCATTTGAAGCTGGTCGTTTTGGCGGCGCAATTCCTCAAGTTCATCAACGAGCTGGCGGCGGGGAACAAGCGCCCCGCGCACTTGCAGGGCAGATTCGTGGGCTGAACCGGCCAGCCCAAATAAAGGCAGGAAAAGTCCGCTGATCGCGAGTTTCAATCGACCGACCGACGGCCCTGGCAGCTTGAACAGCACGATCACCACCAAGACCACTAAAATGACTGCTATGTAATGCGGCTTCTTTAACATCTCGCCCGGTTTCAGGGCGAACTTTTCAACTTCTGGAAGAAGCGACTCGTTTCAGAAAGGCCAGTTCCTGAAGGACGCGGCCCGTTCCTTCGGCCACCGCGCACAGCGGATCGTCCGCGATATGCACCGGCAGCCCCGTTTCCTTGGCCACGAGGCGGTCAATGCAGCGCAACAACGCGCCGCCGCCAGCCATCACAATGCCGCGCTCCACCAAGTCGGCGGATAATTCGGGCGGACATCGTTCGAGCGTCAAACGGATGCTCTCCAAAATGCTGGACAGCGGTTCCTTCAAGGCTTCACGTATCTCTTCTGAACGAATGGACAGTGTTCTCGGAAGTCCGGCGCTTAAATCGCGCCCTTTGACTTCCATGGTCAATTCTTGTTCCAGCGGGAAGGCGGAGCCGATCTTTATTTTGATCTCTTCCGCCGTCCGTTCGCCAATCATAAGGTTGTAGGCGCGCTTCATGTGCGCCATAATCGTATCGTCAAACTCGTCTCCCCCCACCCTCAGGCTGCGGCTAAAAACTATGCCCGCCAGAGATATGATCGCGATCTCACACGTGCCTCCTCCAATATCGACAATCATATTGCCCGCCGGCTCATGCACCGGCAATCCCACCCCAATAGCCGAAGCCATCGGTTGCTCAATTAAATATACTTCGCGCGCGCCCGCGTGCGTCGCGGAATCCTTGACCGCGCGCTTTTCCACTTCGGTGATTCCGGACGGCACCGCCACCACCACACGCGGCGCAATCAACTTGCGGTGATGCACGCGTTGAATGAAATGCCGCAACATCGCCTCGGTGATCTCGAAATCCGCGATCACCCCGTCCTTCATCGGGCGGATGGCGACAATATTTCCCGGAGTGCGGCCCAACATGCGTTTCGCCTCTTCCCCGACAGCCAGCACGTTCGTCGTGCCCGCCTCGATGGCCACCACGGAAGGTTCGCGCAGCACAATTCCCTGATCCCGCACATACACCAGACAGTTCGCCGTGCCCAAATCGATCCCAATATCGTTGGAAAACAGGCTTTTAAGTTGTGCTAGCATGAATTGGCCTAGTAATGCCGCGAAGGTTAAAGACCTTTCGCCTCCAACGTCAAGCGCTAAGGGAAAGAGCGGGATGGCGCTTTTTGCCGCAACCTGTGGCATTTTGAGCCGTTTGTTCGCTCCGGCACGCCCCTGATGTGGTTATTTTAACATCAGGGTTGTGCTTAAAGATTTATCAGCAATAGGCCCAGAAAAAGCTTTTCAAGTGGCGCCATCGATGCTTCACTTCCGTGCAATGAGATTTCGGTCTATTGCCCTCCTGATCATGGCCTTGGCCATGCCCCTCGTCGGCCGCGCCTTCACCATGAAGGAGCTGCGGGCCATGCCCAGCTTGAATCCCGAAAAATTTGAAAAACTCTTCGCCGACTTCGCCTACAAGTTTCATCCCGAAGTCCAGCCGCACGACCAATTCCTTCACAGCAAATCAGGGGATTGCGATGATTTTGCCACCGTCGCCGCCGAAATTCTGGAATGTCACGGTTACACTCCGCGCATGATCGCCATCCGCATGAAAGGCGAAACCCACGTTGTTTGTTACATTGCCGAGGAAAATGGCTATTTGGATTATAACACGCGAAAAGACGCCTCGCCCATCGTGCCGTGCAACCCCGACATCACCGCCATCGCTACCAAAGTTGCCGCCGGCTTTCGACGCGACTGGGTGGCGACCTACGAGTTCACCTACGATCCGCACGAAGACGTCAAACGGCTTGTCAATAATATCATCCCGAATTCCAACATCTCCAACATCGCCAGTTCCGTGACGTCCGACCAATCCCGCACCGGCGCAAAACGCTGAGCGCAGATCACTCAAAGTCGTACACCACGACTTTGCGGCAGAGCGGCTTAAAAACTTTTTCCACAAATTCCAGATGTAACGGATGCGTCTGATACGCATCCTGCGCCTGTTTGCTGGGGAACGTGACATTCAACGCCACCTGATACGTCTGGTCCACCACCGGCCGATGACTCGACGCCATTTTGCCAACGTGAAAAAACAGAATGCCCGGCACTTCCTTCAAATAACGCTTGGCCCCCGCAATTAACTGATCCGCCGCCTCTTTGTTCTCCGGATCAGTCCAAAATATAACCACGTGAGAAAACATATGCGCGCCAGCCTGCCGGGCGTCCGAAAAATGAAAAGTCAAATCGCGCCGTCAGCCAATTGTCGGGGCCAAAAATCAGGGGAAGGCTTGTCAAGCGCTCAGGTTGTTATTCGACGAAGCCCCCTCTAGGTTGGCTCATGAAAATGAAAACAATCAAATTGATTAGAGTGGGGCTGCTCCTTTCGGCGTGTTGTCTGACGCCAGCGGTCCATGCCAGGGGCGTCGATATCGGAATCACCGTTGGAACCCCAGCCATCGTTTACGCGGAAACGCCGGCGCCGCCGCTGATCGTCGAAACGCAACCCGTCTCGCCCGGCGTCGGTTACACCTGGATTGGCGGCAGTTGGGCATGGGGCGACAATCACAAGTGGGCTTGGGAAAAAGGCCGTTGGGAAAACCCGCCGCACGCCGGCATGCATTACGTTCCGCATCGCGTCGAGGAACATGGCGGAAAGCATGAATTCCATCGCGGCGGCTGGCGTTGATCGCTAAGCCGTTGTCAAGATAATTGCGCCTGCGCTTCGAGGGTGCGCGGCGGAAAGTCGGGCGGGTCAAGGTAGAGAACGTTGCCATTTTTCGGCGGCGTCTCTTTGCCTGCGTCAGCCTCGTTGAGATCCCGGTAGAGCGTGATGGCGACGTGTTCGTTGCGGCGAACACAGGCCTTGATGGCGTCGGGATTTTTCTCGCAATTCAGGAGCGTCTTCCACGAGTAAATATGTTTGGGTTTGTGGAAATCGCTGTTCGCCAGAAAGGCCAGTCGCTTCAGCCCAACCGGCGTAAAGATGTTGTTGCGATTGGCGATTTCCCAGGCGTCAATCAGCGGCGCAAAAATTTCCTGATTTTCCCACATGTAAAGTGTGTTCTTGCCCCATTCGCTTTTCATAATGTGCGGATGGGAGGCGACGGCCAATCCGTCTTGCGCATGAATTTCTGCAATGGTCTCCGGCAAATCGAGCGCGGGATTAATCGGCGCCTTCAGGTCGATTCCCAAAAGATGCGCCGAACTTTTTTGGCTGAACCCATCCTTGTTAAACTCAATGCCGGTCATCACCAACATGCCGTATTTGCGCCAGGCCCGGCGGCGCTCGCGTTCCAGCACGTCGAAATACTCGTCCATTTGTTCCGGGCCTAATGTCAGCTTGAGCAACTTGCTCAATTTCCCGATCAACCGCCGCGGGTCGCCCAAATGGTCAGTGATGCAAATGCAATCGAAACCGCGTTTGCCGTAAAAATCCACGACATCCGGCACCGTCATTTTGCCGTCCGAATAATTGCTGTGGATATGGAAATCACACAGCAACATCCGCGCCTCGCCCGCCCCGCGCGAAATTTGTTTTGACTCCGTGATCGCCGGGCGGTCGTTCTGAAACAGCTTGGGCTTTTTGCGTCCGGAGTCATCGCGATCACATTCGCCCAGCGCCAATTCCGCGATGCGCAACGACGCGTCCGGCTTGGCCAGGCGCGAGAGATTCTTCTTCCATTGCCGCCAGATTTTCGCGTCTTTGGCGAAAGCTTTAGTCACCGCCTCCGTGACTTCGCGGTTTCCCTCCGCAATCTGCCCAACATCCAATTGCTCGACCAGCCGCGCGTTGCCTTCTTCCTGGCCGGGGATCATCTGGTTTAAAACCATCGGGCAGCGTCCCGCCAGCGCTTCCTGCACCGTCGCCCCGCCTGCCTTGGTGATCACGAGATGATGCGTGGCCAACAGGCGCGGCATCTGGTTCGTCCAACCCAGGACTTTCACGCGGTTCCCGTGCTTTTCCGTGCGCCGCAGGAGTTTCTCCTTCAACTCCGCGTCGCGCCCCGCCGTGATGGTCAACTCGATTCCGGGAATCTCCAGCAGCCGATCAACCCCTTTGCCCGCCTTTTTCTTGCCCGTATTGATGATGTAAAGCAGCTTCAACGGCGGGTCAGGATTGGCGCTCGGCGACGATTGCCAGTCCATCTCCGCAAAAACAGGACTGACCGGAAATCCGAACGATTTGATTTTTCCCGCCGCGATGCCGTGCGCGCGCAACACCTCCGCCGTCTCCTCGTTCGGCACGCAGTAGAGATCGCTTGGCGCCCGATACCACGAGGAATTGACCGAAATCGAATCCGTGATCACCGTAATGAACCGGAAAGGCCGCTCGGAATGGTCCTTGTAAATTTCCTGGATTACGTGCGAATACACCGGATAAGTCGAGATCACGCAATCAGGAGTGGCATCGTGCAAAACCTGTTCCAGCGCGCTCCTCAGGTTGCCAAACGAAAGCACACGATCGAACTTCGGATTATCCAGCATCGAATAAATCCCGCTCCACACCGACGGCGCATAACGCGCCAGCCCGAGGTACGTTTTCTTCAGGACATCATTCAGCAGGCCGAGACTGCTCTGAAACAAATCCAGCGTCTCCACCTTCACGTCGTCTGAGATTAACTCCAAAGCGTCGGCCACATTGCGGGCCGCCGTGTTGTGGCCATCGCCGAATCCAGCGGTTAGAATCAGGACCTTTTTCACCAGTTCAATCTCGCATGTCAATATGACGATTCCGTGTCAATCATGTGAAATACTATCCACAATTGCAAGCGCGAGGCCCCCCAGGAGACATCACGGGCAGGCTCGATTTCCGGATAAAACCCGTTTGCTCGCGGCTGCGTTTTTGATACAGTGTGGTTCATGAGCGCGGTTGAAATCGCTGTTAATAAGGTTAAAAAATTGTCTGCTCGCGAGGCGCGGGAGCTGCTGGGCTGGCTGGAAGCGCGGCAGGCAAACGGCGCCGCTGTCAAGAAAAGCGCCAAGCCGAAGCGGCGAAAAACCGCTCGTCAACGCATGAAGGAGCTCAAGGCATGGGAGGACTCAGTCCGGCTCACCACCGATTGGGAGCCTCCTCGAATGCCAAATGATTTGGTGAAACCGTTTCGATTTCCGTGAATTTCGTGCTCGACACGAATGCCGTCAGCGAAACGGAAAAACCACGGCCCAATCCCGATTTCCTTGCCTGGCGCGATGCCCAAGACCCGGCCCGGCTTTTTATCACGACGATCACCGTGGGCGAGATTTGGAGCGGGTTTCACAAATTGGAGCCTAACCATCGAGACTACCGTCGCATCCGAATTATCGCCACAGAGCTTCCACGCAGATACGTCGTCTTGAACTTTGACCTCCGGTCGGCGGCGATTTGGGGGGAACTGATTGCGACCGCGAACGATCCGCTGCCGTTGCGGGATTCATTTATAGGAGCCATTGCGCTTTCACGCGGCTACAGGATTGTCACTCGCGATGTGACGCCCTTCGAGCGGATGGGCTGCAAGGTATTGAATCCGTGGCGATGAGCCTAGAGGCCAGGCTGGCGTAGGAGGGGTGAGGTCTGGCTTGCGGCAGACAGGCGGCCCGTTGCCAGCGGAATCGTTGGAAATCCCTCACCCTATTGTAATCGCCGTTTCGCGTTGAATGTCTATACTCGCACGCGTGGCCGAAACAGAAATCAAGCCATCCGTTAATCCGCCGCCCGCGCGAGACGTGCTCGATGTGATCCTCGCCAGCGCGTGGGAAGCGTTCGCCAGCGCCATTTTGCTTTGGGCCCTCGGCGGCGTCGCTTTCAGTGTTGCCGGCTCCTTCGCCGAGGGGATGATCCCGTCAGCGCCGCCGGGGTTCGCAGCGTCGTCTCACGCCGCAGGAAGTCCGGGCATTCACGTCCATCCGTCATGGCATCCGGCGCAGAGAAGCCTGTTGGTTGTATTCTTCGCCATTTTCTTCGCTCACTCCCTCTGGGCCGCCTTTCACGATGGAAAAACCATCGCGAAACGTCGAAGCCTTCGTATGTTGGCTCACCTCCGTCAGAACTGGTTCAGCTTGATCGTGAGCAACGCCATCAGCGCTTGGGTCGCCGCCCTGCTTTTGGGTATCATCCCAAACTTTTCCTTCACCCAAATGTTTTGGAACTGGGTCTGGGAGCAGATCCTTCCCACCGTCCAGCATTTCGCCCGCTGGGCTTTCGGCTCATCCAATACCTCCACCGTGGGCGATTGGATTTCCTGGTATCACGCCAACAATTCCAAACTTTATTTTTGGATCATTTACCTCGGTGGAATGATCGACGACCTTGGCGTCCCCAATTTCAAAACCCTCGCCCGCTGGGCCTGGCGCCGCTGGCAAAAAAGCCAGGCCGCAACCCCGGCTGCCTCCATCAAAATGGGAGACACGGCTTGAATGGGTCCGTAAGTCCGAATCCGCCATCTGAAGGCGCCGTGAGGTTTGAGCCAATTGTACAGGCGGGGCTTTTAGACTCCTAAAGATCGCGCCGCGAGCCTCGCCTTACGGATTGGACGAAGCAGCGGAATGTAAGGGGCCTGGGGGTCGCGGAACGATTTCGACCGTGGCATTCGTGGCGATGGCAAGGGTGGCGGTCTCGCCCGGCTGAATGTCGATGTTGGCAAGTGACCGATTGGACCAACCGTGATGGCCTGGACCGAAGTCCACCGGCACCATGAGGACTAATTCGCGTTGTCCGGGCGGCGCTTGTGGAAAAACAAAGCGCCCATTTTCGTCCGTGGTGGATTTGAACAGATTGAAATCCGCATAGATGGTTTGAAAATCATCGTGTCCGAATCGCAGCAAAATATTGCGACCCGCAGCAGGTTGGCCATCGAGGAGCAATATTCCTTCGACGCGCGACCACGGTTGCAGTTGAACGGTGGCTGTCGCAGCCAGCTCGAACGGCGTCAATTGCGCGAAGCCTAACGTATGAGCGAACACAATCTCCGTGACGGTCGAATCGACGGACAATGACACGCGCCCTTTTTCATCAGTTTCAAAAAGCGTTTCAGCCGATTGCTGGTTCTCATGAGAAAATCCGCCCGGACGCAATGCCAGCGCTGCCCCCGGTGAAACCAAGCCCACATCCGCTTTGGCGGCAGGCTGACCGTCAGGCAATAAGACCGTAATCGCAGACCCGGAAGAGGGTTGCATGGCTGCGTCAAGTTGAACTTCTCCCTCGTCGCCGCCGACAACTCGCGTGATAAAAGGCGCATAACCGTTCGCTTCAATTTTAAAAACGAGATTGGCGCTGCCAGTTCCAACCACAGTTGCTTCATTAAATTTGTAATGGAATGTGCCGCCCACAAACTTCAGCCAGAATCGGTCCAGCGTGCTCCAATGATAGTTAATATTTCTCGTGAGAAAGTTTGTGTCCGCGTAACCGGCAATGATGCGGAAAGTGGGAATCGACTGACCCGTAGTTGCATCTTTGACCGCTCCGGAAATTGTCAAACCTGGCCATCCCACGGACAGAGTAACCACATGCTCCTTGCCGTCGGGGATGACATGAACACTGCGCTGCGGAAGCCCATGCGCCTCAATGACAAATTCCATGTTTGTCTGCGGAGCATCGTCCCATTCCGCGCAGCCGTCCGCGTCCGTGTGCGTCTCGAAATCGGCTTGAACAGGTTGAGGAGCCGGAGTTGTATACCTGAACTTCGCCGTCATCTCCGCGTTTAGGTCCGGCATGTTGTTATAGGCAACCCACGCGCCGGAAAGTGGTTGGCCGTTGGCATCAACGACGCGAAGACGGAGTGCCTTGCCGTGTTGGAGCGTCAAATGAAATGAACCGTGGTTGGCAGTCAGATCGACCATGGTGGATATTGCGGCGTAACCCGTCGCAACTGCCGTCAACGCTGTCTTCTGCTGCTTGCAACCCGTCACGGAAAACCGGCCATTGCGGCCGGATTTGCTTTGCCGCCGTTCACCCATAAATGCGGCCCATCCAACCCTGACCATGGCGTCAGCTATGGGCGTTCCAAACTTGTCAGTGACGTCACCACTGACCTCAGTTCCCTGGCCTAGATGAAAAACAAAGTTTCCGGCGAGCATTTGCGCGGCCTTCTCCGGTGAACCAGCCAGGGAAACGTGATCTTCAATATGTTCCTGCTGATTTGCAGAACCGTCTAGAGTGTGAACAGCTTCCCTGCTAATCCGGTTGATTTGCCAGTGGCCGGTAGCATCAGAAACTGTTTCCTCCCAAAAAAACCCGCCGAAGTCTGAGGTTTCAGTCAATAATTCAGAAGAAGGGTCTGCGGCCACGTTCGGACCAGCTCGATTATTAAATCCAACCTTCGCGCCCGCGACGGGATTCCCTTCAGGATCGACAACTTGGCCACCGATGAAAGCGGCACGAGGCAGACGCAGCGTGTAACTTTGCGGAATGGTCTCGCCACGATCCACGTGCCACTGCAGGCGGGTATCGGCAAAGCCATCGCGCCCGGAGACGAGAAGCAATTCCGTGATGGTGTCGCGTGACACCGGCACATCGCAGTTTCCGAACCGATCCGCATGAAGCGCTTTTTCGTGATGAAGATCGCCCTTCTCCCAATGCCAATAATCCAAATCCACCATCGGAACCGGCTTTCCGCTGTCCGCCGCCACAATGTGAAGGCTTAGTTTGTTGGTGGTGTCCAGTGGCAAAGCAGTTGCCGCCACTGTCGGCGCCGGATTTTGTTGGGCCGCATTGGTGGAAACAGTTTGATTGACAGCGGCAACCGAAGATGCGACCAGCGTTTGACTGACGGCGGAAGTATGGCGCGTCCAAACCATGAAACCAATCGTCGCCACGATCGCGGCTCCAGCCAGCCATTTGAGCGCCGTGGGTAAAAGGCCTGCAACAACCCCGCCGGTGGCAACGGCCGCGAGCGCTGCCCGGCTGACTTGCGAAACCAATGCGGCGGGAGCGGCAGCGACAGCGCGTTCGGTCAAAGCAATGGCCAGCGCGGCGGCGGTGGAAGTGATGCCGCGCTTGGAAAGCAGAGCCCGAACTTTATCGAGGGCGCGTTCGATGCGCATTCTCGCCGCATTTTCCGAGAGACCAAGCCGCGCGCCCACTTCGGCCAGCGGTTTGCGCTCGAAATATCGTAGCAACAGCGCTTCGCGATCGGCGTCATTGAGTTGATGCATCACATCATCCAGGGCCGGACGCATCTCCTGCCAGAGGGTTTCTGTCTCGCTGGTTTGAAGCAGTTGGCTCATGGCGTGGGATTCCTGTTCGCGGAGATGACGCCGCTGCTCCGCGCGCCGCGCCTTGGCCGCCGCAAATCGCGCGCTCGTATAAAGCCAGCCGGTCAACGAAGTGTGCGCGGAAAGTCGCAACGCCTTTCGCGCCAGATCGGTAAAGACCGCCTGCGTCACATCCTGCGCGGCGGCGCAGTCGCCGTTGACCTGACGCAGCGCGGCGGAATAAACCAAATCAACGTGTTGCCGGACCAACTCGGTAAAGGCCGATTCGGATCGATCCAGCGCATAACG
>Ga0182024_10015356_pt1 | contig 14683 bp, 23 predicted proteins | sample P32metaG_FD_120480 | JGI IMG/M metagenome (GOLD analysis project Ga0182024, IMG submission 120480) | Permafrost microbial communities from Stordalen Mire, Sweden - P3-2 metaG (Illumina Assembly) | ecosystem: Environmental > Terrestrial > Soil > Wetlands > Permafrost | place: Sweden: Stordalen... | reverse complement strand
CAAATGTCATATATATCTCACAGACATGCGAGTACGTCCTCTGAAATCCCCCCTGCCCCCAATCCCCCCTTTGAGTTTAGATGCAGATGCTGACAACTGGTTATTAGATAGTATTTCAACCGCTCAAGAGCGAGAAAATGACGCCGTTCTCAATTTGCATTGAAGCTATTCGAAATCCCCGTGTTGAGCAATTCGATTACCATTTCTCGGGAGGGGGTGTTCTTCTTATTTTTGAAGTTTGTCTTGACCATGGTCGGAAAGTGTCGGATCGACCCGCCGGGACTTTACCCTCCTTAATATCGTCCAAGGGACGTTTGGAAGAGGTCAAAAAGTGTGACGTAGTTACCTCCGCCGGCCTAGGCTGAGTACCGTAGGTGGCGTGTATATTCTCAACGTTGAGGAAGGCGGATTTATTTCTGAGAGGGATTCAACTTGATCTACTACGGGGAGCTTCGTGTCCGTCAAGACAATGCAAATTCATCGATTACGAGGACTTGCCTGTATATTCGATTGCATGTGAAACAGGTATCACGATTGGGGGAAGTTTAATAAAGTTAGCGGACATATTACCGGACAAACTGCCGGTGTATTCGGACACAGATCAAGTAGTTCAAGGAGTCAAACATCTGTACAGCATGTAAAGTTTAATGGACTTGGTTGAATAAAATTCAATTCGTGAAGGTATGTAATGTCTTGGTTTCTCCAAACTCGTGTATTCGATTATCCCCTTACTATCAACCGCCTGCGGACTAAAAGCCCCAATGTCTCTCACGGGATAGAACTTTCCCACTAATCCAAACCAATTTCGTGAACTGCTTTTTTCTCAAGCGACCTCTTCCTCGCCATCTTAACCTACTTGTTAATCCAGCAACTCCGGGATTCTATACCGCTTCCCTTCCCTCTTCACACATATCAATCATAATAAGCGCCGTGATCACAACTAAGTCCAAACGCTCCTTCCCCTCCCACGCAATCACCAATCTCCCCAGTTTATGCTCATCCAGATCCACGAGATGCCAGGTTGGAAAAAACCTTGCAATAACTCGTCCCTCACTAACCATCTCATGCCGTCCATACCAATCGAATTTCTTACCATCGACAGTAAACTCCGTCTTCCACGGCGTAAGATGGTGTGGATGACGCGCCATGTGGATTTGAGTACTCACTTCCTCGCCGTTGAGTAAATGCAAGTCGGTGTCCCCTGGCGACGCAGGACAGGGATGTGTTTTAGCGATAGCCCGGCCCTGTCGTCCGCGATGAACAACGAGCGTCGAATCCTTTTGTTCGCACCGATATAACACTTCCTTCAATTAGCCCACGTGTGCCGCGGCGGCGCTTTACTTGGTTCTCGACATTCAGACAGTTTTGATTGAGGCTGCCTCGCTCGCGAATAATGTCAATGAGGATGGTGTCCTCTGTCGGGTCCTGATGGAAGAATTGTTCGGGTACGACCATCGTGGTTAGGTTGGTTGTCCAACAGCAAAAGACAATGTATATAAGGTTCGTGTTTAATGTCGTGACTGGACTGGATGACGCTCATATGACTCGACGTGATTGGTGAACCTTATTTGTCAAGTGCCGTGGACTCCTGATTGGGGCGTCGCGGTGACAGTGAGGCTCGTTGATTGCCGAAAGGGGAAAGATCATCGTTGCTACTTTGCTATTACCAGACCGACGTACACAAGGACGGTCCAATAATCAAGAGAATCGAAGACACGTTCATGTTCAAGATGAGTGGAAGCGAAGTTGAAACCAAATGATGGGCCCCGTGAACAAACGATAGCTTCACATTCATCCCCCTGAGAATCCTGTCATGCAAGTGCTTTGGGGTACTTAAAAGAGCAGGTTTCTAGCATTTCTGACCATACCACGACTGCCATGCCTCAAAAACCGATCTCGACTGTTCGTATTCCCGAAGATGGGAAACCAGATATCACTCTAGAAATTCTCCGCGAACCAGAAGATTTCCACAACCGCTACGCCCAAAACTCTGCCACTAAAGTAACCCCCCATTGACCTTTGCTGAGCTGCTAACCCCCGCTGTAGGAACTGCTCATGTACTGCGAGGTGGAACCCGACCTCCCTTCCATGACGACGAAACTGATTTTCCATCGCGGAAGCAAAGATGGACCCGTCTTGGGTACTGCAGACTCTTGTTTCGAAGAGCCGCATCAAACGGACATCCACGTGCTTTCTCCCAACTTGGTTATTCCGTTCAAACATAAACACCATCCGCGTTTTGAGCATAACAACAAGAAATACCGATGGCGTGGATTCTCGTGCAAGCAGCCGAGTGAGTTGGTCGAAGAGGACACTAGCGAGAATGTCGCGGCGACCTTCGAGCCCAGCCCATTCGAGGGGAATAGAGAAAGGATTCATGCGAAGGAGGGAACGGTAATTACTACGCAGGATATACAGGATATTGTTGTGATGACGGTGATTGTTATGCAGGTCAGGGAGGAGGAGATGATGGGCCCTGTATGACCCTCGAGAAACAGATTCTAATAATAGCATCAGCGACATTGGATGTACGCGAATGAATTGGGTGTCGCCCAGGATTAGGAATTCGCTGAATGCAAGACGGAGTTTACACTATGTCAATCATTATTACTTATTAGCCAATGTAGTCACAGTTCAGTAATGTAGTCGGTAATGTATACGATAGTTTTGGATTGGTCTCGGAGCTGTCCTACCAGGTGATCCTACGAACTCAGCTTCGTCTGTACAAACAGGCAACTCAAACAATCCTTGCATGGTTTCCCGTACAGTAGTCACATCCGACGGAACACTCTCACGCCTCGCCCATGGGCTATTCCCTCGCGAATGAAGTACATCCCCTCCCATCAGCTTACTTGGCATGTCATTGGCTTGGGGACATGGATTCGATGCCCCTTTGGTGCGTTAAAGATCTGATGCCGCGACGATTGTCAAAGAGAAATGAAAACGGCGGATGAACGGCGCAACCGTGGATAGACCCGACAAGGACGACTTTCGATACTAGTGACGGACGAGGGTGACAATGACGAAGGAAGGGGATAAGATACTCGAGTAGAAGGGACGAATAAGGAAATCGACCTGTTTATCATTTCTAAACATGTGGTATTAGTCGCTGGCTTGGGATTCAATCCAATTGTAGAGAAGCAGATGCTTGACTTCCGCATCTGCATAATCTGCTGTCGCAAAAACTAAGTTTCTTAACGGTGCTCGTCGCACCCTCAGGTGGACCGAATACAATCAATGAATAGGAACTTGCAAGGTATAGATCTAGGATTATATATAGCTATATCGGCGACTTTCTACTCAGGCACTTCCATAATCTCTGTCGCTACCTCTCGCGGAACAACCTCTTCAGCGCCGTGCTCAAACACACGATACAGAAACTCAACAAGGTTTCCTACTTGTTCCACAAACTGGGAGCCGAAGTATGGTTTCTCAAGTATCCTTCCCAATCCTCCATTTCTGGAGCAATAAATCGCGGACAACTTGGCTTGTGGTTCAAGCACTTTCTCGTGCGTCATGAAGGAGCGGTATGCATAATCCTCAACCCACTCTAATCCCTTCCATTCCTGCCACCACAGTTTGAATATTCGCATCAACTGTATGTCGTAGGTTTCGAATGGCGAGGTCATAGCATTTTCCCAATCCACTATTCCCCGGACATTGCAGTGTTCATCGACAATTATGTTTTGTTGATTTAAGTCGACATGCTGAAGAGGAAATGGCCCGGATGAAAAACTAGATCCGAGGAACTGAACAGCTCGTTGGTAGATCAATGTCGCAATCTTCACCTTCTCGCTGAACTCGGCTTTCGTCCAGACTGTTGGCACAAGGAGGGTGGCTGCTTCATTCGCATCCCGAGGTGGGAGCCGTTGAGCGAGTTGGTCTGCGAAATAATGAGCCGCGGTCTCGTATGGCTCACTGTGATCTGACTCATCTATTGGATCCAAACGTGGCGAAGACGAAGATTCGCCAAATCGTAAACGACCTATACCCTTGAACCGGAGGTTGGAAAGTTGTGCGACATAATCAGACATCTGATCGAGGACTCGTTGGACTTCGACATGTGAAATACCTCCACGACTTTCGATGTGCTCCTGTAAGGACTTACCGTGCACCATTTCCATTAACATGTATGGGCCGCCGACTCCATTATCATGATGTAAATTGTAGCCGAATACTCTCGGTGCAGGAATATCTGTCATCTCTGCCACGTATTGTAAAGTTGCAATTTCGCTCTCCATGTGCAGCATCTCCCTTTGATAATTACAGAATCCACCCACACATGACGTTTGGAGGGTGTCTTTGGGACATGCTGGGAAACTTATCCTCACAACCCAAATGACGCCGTCCTCAAACGGTAGCTTTACAACAACATGTTGACCACCAGCAATGACTTCGTCGAGCACGACATGGCACTCTTGTCCATGTCGCAGCTTGGATGCATGTTCTTCAAGAACGGTGAACCTTCGCTCGATTATGAATGTGTTCATGAAATGAGAGGCTGCCCAGGTCATGAGGAGGCCGCCAGCGACCAAGGACGGGATGGTCACGGAGGAACTCGGGTAGCTCCGGTTCTTCATAGAAGACATCGTCAAGACGTGTGTCGCCGATATCTGGTTGAGAAGGCGTCGATTTGGTATCCATAATTTGGGTATGGATGGAGTGCCGCGCACTATCCGTACGCGTTTCACATTTCTCGCGTTAGATAATTTTTCCCTCAGCTAAATTTGAATATGTGTGTAGGGTCATTTTTGCAATTTCGAAATAAAATCCGCAAATGTGTGTTTTAGGAGCGCTATTTAAGGAGTTTTCTTTATTAGTTTTCTTTGCTAGTTGTGCGCTTCTTACCCTATAGCTAGAATCTATGGGCTAGCCGCCGATCCCCGCAGGGGATGCGGCGGGATGCGGCATTTGCGGGGATCGGCGGCTAGCCCATAGATTCTAGGGTATGCGCTTCTGGATATTTTCTGTTCCACGACATGCCACCCAGAAAACGACCCCCCACAAAGCCGAAGAAGGGTACCTCCAGCAATGAAGGACGTAATACCGGCGACATCTCCAAGAACGAAGAACCCACATCCTCAAACACTGGAAATTCAAAGACGGATCCAGCTGACTCACCCACTGGGCTTCTTCTCCGGAGTGGGAAACGAGTGGAGGTACACAAGCTCTTCTACACCATATACTGATTACACTAGAAAGTAAAACCAATGCCAAGAGCGGTCGATATCAGACAGTCGTCGTCAGAGCTCACCGCAGACCGTGGTCCATCTACATCTGCCTCTTCTCTCCACCGGTCACGCTACTTCGTTGCTTGAAGCATAAGAACTATTTGTCGAGAAATCACAATCACAGACCAGAGCCATCGGAGATCGCGGTGGGGAGTCTACATCTTCTTCTTATCTTCCCGAATCTCGTCCTTCTCAATCAGCATCGTTGGCCGTTCCACAGGTACAACTCAGCTCTCAACCCCACCTCTCGGGTAGGGAGAAAATCGAACAAATGAAAGAGGAATCCCTGAGTAAGCGTCTCCTCAAGTCAACAGCCCCGAGTATGGTCCCTCTTTTACTATGTTAATATGAATAGACGTGAATGATCCGAAAGGTTCCAACTCCTCGTTTGTCCTAACTTGTCTAGGAAAGTCTGTCGAGGAGCGAAGATCGGAACGACAAAGCCAGGCCTTGAATGATCCAAAAGGTATCAACTCCTCGTTTGTCCTAACTTGTGTAGGAAAGTCTGCCGAGGGACTTTCCGAAGATCAAGAATACGAAATTGAACGTTTTGACGAGGAATATCTCGACGGTCTCGCGAATTTGGTATCGGATGATATTGATCCCACATTAATCGGAATCGCGGAAACGGATCCAGCGTTACTTTTCGCCAAAGAGGAGATCGTCGCCACGGTCAAACACTACACATCTGAATATTCACGAGAATTATCAGACAAAGTCTCTCTTAATGCACCGGTGTTTTACAGAGCATACCTTTCTGGCAAATTTAGAGATAATCACAAGTATGTTGTGGTCGTCCACGAGACATCTTACAAACTTTGGCCATACGAAGAGACCGCGGAGGGGGAACAAGCCACTTTGCAAAAAGTAGCGAACGAACCATCGGGAGTCTTTGCGATGTCGGCCAAGGGCTATTGGATGTCCAACGTTGTGACCATCTATGGACTCGCCCACGAAAATTATAAGACGAGCCGAGCCGAGATTGGGATGATGATGAATGGGAGTTATGATCAAGGATTCTTGGTATCTTTACTGATCTTGCGCCCACTAATGTACTAGCTCGATGTCGAGCTCGATGTGAGTGGAAAACTAACCTCTTCGATACAGGGTGTCTAGATTTCGCTTCTAATCAGTGCTCCAGCTGTCGGACTATTTCTGAGGGACTCAGACTACCTCAACCATGGATGTCCCCCTCATGTCTTGTCCAGCTTCAGGGGAGCAGGAGGATACTCCGTAGTCCCCTTGATGTCCATTCTCTAACGACGACAGAGCAGATTTCGCCTAGGTATTGCAGATTCAGTCCGAATAGGCGGTATGGCTGACGATTCGCCGACAGTTTGTATCGGATATTCGTGCGATGCTACAAAAATTGGTTCTAGACTGTTTGGTCTTACGGCTACTATGAAAAAATTTGCTGCGTTTTTAGCAACCGAACAGCTTGCCATAGACATATCTCCAAGCAACGCCTGGGGCGAATGGTGGGACTGGAGATCTGATGAGATTGAGAAAGAGCATAATGAAGCAGCTAGAAAAGGCAGTCTTTCGCGAAAGATCCAGCAAGGTTCCCAGCCGGATGTAATTACTCTGTAATTATGAGGTAACGTCATGGGTATGTACTTGTGATGCGGAGTTTTGCATTGGTCTTGTTAGTATGTAATGTCAAAGCTCATTCTGTCTCAATTCTCTCAAGCCACTTTGAATGTCATTGACGGTATCACAGCTCAATACATCCCATGTTCAACCACATTTAATTGAAAAAAGTGATCAAAGCTTGAAGAGAAATTGCAATCACTAGTAGTACGTATAAGGGGGTGAACCGGGACAGGTGGGGAAGCAGGACACATAAATTTAGTAGCCAACCAAACTTTCTTGTTTACCAACAATGACACGTCGCAAAAGCCATGAAGCTGCTGAAATCGAGTCTCGCATTGAAATGGCCTTAGCTGATTTGTCAAACGGTCATTATTCATCCATCAGAAAAGCCGCAATCGCTCATAATGTTTCGAAGACCACACTATCATACCGTTTTAATGGATGACAAACTCGCGTTCAAAGTCACGAACTTCAACAACTATTAAGCACGTCTGACCTATACTAGTCTTTTCATTTATCGGGGCGAATAAATGAGATAACGCCGCGATCGCGAAATCCCGCTGGGGTTGCGCGTCAGTCAATACGCCACTCGCCCCGCCGCCACTACTTAGATATGGGCAGAGATAAGGATATGCCAGCTGAGTCAGCCGACGGGAATATCGGCCGGTGGGAGAGATTGCCCGAGAAGACTATCAAATTTGTGTGCGTCGCGTAGAACTTCCTGTGAGCCCGACGGTGGCGGGTAAATCGACGGATGATGCCGGGCATCATTCACTGCGCAGTTGCTTATCGGTGAAGTCTGTCCTAGACGCTGATGGATCATCGGGCCTCGGTTTCCGGCGAGCGGGCGCTGCATGCCAGGCACATTCACTGACACGGCTACAAAAAACTACCTTGTTCAACGGTAGTCAATCACCACAGGCAAGCGGCAAGATGTCCATTACCGACAACACGGAAAGTCGATTGGAGAAGGGCGAAGAGAAGCTTGATGTCCACGAACAACTCGCCGCAGAAGTCTATGGAGTAGGCGATGTGGATAAGTTTTCTTCGTGGGGATTGCGTCTTCGAGCCTTTGTGCGTCGCTTTGGGGCTGAGGAAAATGGAATTGAAAGAATTGTCCCTTCGGCAAGGATTGAACAAAAGCCCATCGGTACGTCTGACCTCTCCAACATTTCTAATCCGAAGACTTATTCTATTTCTTTACCAGTGGCAATTGTGGTGTTACGGCATTTGCATTGGGTGCTCTTGGACCAAGTACTTTCTTCCTCGGATGGTAATCAATCTTTCTCTTTTCGGATGATGAGTTGATCGAAGGTGGGACTCATTCCTGACGATTCTGTTTTTCGTCCCAATTGGTGCGTTTGGGCCTGCTTTACTCGTTCAACTTGGACCGAAAACAGGATTGCGAACAATGACCATTTCCAGATATGCATTCGGCCTAATCCCGGGTGGATTTATCGCTTTCATTAATGTCTTGACTTGCATCGGTTGGGCAATGGTCACTACGATGGCCGGCGCCGAAGTCTTTTACAGTTTGAGCAACACTAAAGTTCCGCTGGCGGTCTGCATTCTCATTCTCGCAATCGTGTATGCTTTTCTTCAGACGTGAAATCGCTTACTTACGCTAGATCATATATTATCAGCTTCCTCGGATACCGATGGATCCATCTTTACGAGAAATGGTCGTGGATTGTGATGTTCTCCTTCTTTATTATCCTTGCTGGGTTTTCTGGACGATATATGGACAACGCACCCATGCTATCTGGAAAAACAGAGATGGCGGATGTTATGTCATTTGGCGCAGTTGTCTTGGGATCGTCCATCACTTGGGGACCATTCTCAGCCGATTATGCAACATACATGAAAGAAGACACGTCCAGAATCAAGCTCTTCACATATACTTACCTTGGTACCTTTCTGCAGGTCCATTGAGCTAATCGGGAAAGGGGTTGTTATAGGCCAGGTGTTCGTGATGTGGTTGGGAGCAGGACTAATGACGACCACACTCGTCAACACGGATTTCGCAAATGCTTATGCCGTGGCTGGAATCGGTGGTTTAATGGACCAGTCGTTTATGGGCTATGGTTCCGCAGCCTATGGGTTTGGCAAATTTGTGCAGCTGGTTCTTGTCTTTTCGACAGTCGCTTTGATTATCCCGAGTATTTACTCGACTGCATTGAGTATGCAAAATGTCGGTATGTGGGCCGTTAAAATTCCTCGCTTTGTATGGGCTACCGTTGCTTTCGTGGTCTTCACTGTTGCTGCGATCGCCGGAAGGGAACATTTTGCTTCCGTCCTGTCAAACTTCCTCAACTGTCTCGGATACTGGTATGCATCTCATAGACCTGGGGCTTATTATTTAGGGTCTCGCCATGGGGAACAATCGTTCTACTGGAGCATTGGCTTTATCGACGTACCCGTGGGTACGACCTAGATCTCTGGTACTCGCAGAAAGGTCTTCCCTACGGAATTGCAGCTTCGATTTCGTTTGCGTGTTCGTTGGTTATCGCGATTATGTGTATGAGTCAGGTATGGTATGTCGGCCCTATTTCACTCTTGGCGGGCGGGGCGCCCTATGGGGTCGACTTGGGATGGGCAGTGGTAACGTCCTGGAAGAAACGCTCATTAATTCTAGGCTGCTGCGATGGCGATGGTGACTTATCCGCCTTTAAGGTATTTAGAGCTAAAGTATGTTGGGAAATAGTTTACGTCAATGAACAATTAGAAACCATACTACACAATGCCATACGTGAACCGGCTGCTGTGCAACGAGTATTCGGGAAATCCGTTTCAATTTCCTGGCCAGGGGAGATTTGCGCTGAATAATTGTGGCTTGCGTTATCAGTTACGCCTTATCGCGGCAGATACCCGTAGCCAAGCCATCGGATACCAATCTCGTGGGATTTGAAAGATAAGCCCGGTGACCAACGAGCATTCTCCAATTGCGGAGAGCATTATCCGGGCACGCGTGCCCCACCGGAACATCGGGGCAGAGTCACAATCTTAAGCGTAACAAAGTTCCAGCTCAGCTTCAAGATCGGTAGGCATCCACAGACGATCATGTATTCGAGCGAAATTTTCCCCATTCTTCAAGCGAATTGGCCAGTTATCTTGGGACTGACACTTCTTGTGTACGCGATCAATGAGTTCATTATTTATCCGTTCTATACTTCGCCGTTGGCACGTATCCCCGGTCCCAAGATGTACGCGGCAACAAAATGGTGGGTCACATGGCTCAATTTCACGGAGAAACGGACCAAGACAATCCATGAAATGCACAAGAAATATGGAAACATCATACGTATTGCGCCGAATGAGTTACACTTCTCCGGAGAAGAGGCTATGAAAGTCATCTATGGTGCAGGGACCGTCTTCTCTAAACCAGCCTTTTACGACCTCTTCGTCGCGTACGTCATGTAAAGTAGACCCTGGTAACCGTAGGTACGACGTGCGCCCCATGTTTGCCATGCTCGGGAATCGAGAACATGGAGAACGAAGGAAAACAGTCTCCAATTCCTATTCGAAGGCATATGTCCTCTCGCCTCCCGTGGAACAACTCCTCCAAAACAAAGTACACGATTTCCTGCGCCAGATTGCCTCCCAATCGACATGTGACGTCTTCTCGGAATACCATTTTCTCGGCTTGGATGTTATTTCCACACATGTCTACGGTCCCAACGTCGGCACCAAAGCACTGCTCCGAAAAGACCAAGACCATACTTTATTGGATGACTTCATTCGGTATCCAAAGAGTGCGTGGTTATGGTGCCTTGTGCACTTTCCTGGGATTACTGAACGAGCTTCGACGCCAGGAGATATCTTAAACACGATTTCGCGGGGTTTGGGAATTGTGAGGAAGAATCTGTTTCCTTATACGAGTATGAGACACTATGCGTATGACAGTACGATTCAGTATCTCAACCGGGCAGTGGGAACGGAGCAAACGAGTGTTATGTCGAAGATGATTAAGTTTCATATTTCCCAAGGAGGAGCTTGGTCCGACAAAGATCTGGCGGCCGAGGCCGGTGATCATACTATTGCCGGTTTTCTCTGATCTAAGAAGAAATTCCTGACTTTTAGGCGCCGATACGACGGCCGAGACATTAACTTATCTGACATGGCAGATTTCACGCCCTGGATACCAACACATCCAAGAAAAACTCCGTCAAGAAATGAAAAATGCAAACATCCAGTTCAACTCGGACGGTTTGCCACCACTTCGCGCAATCGATAAGCTACCGTACCTAAACGCAGTGATCAATGAGGCACTAAGAGTATATCCCGCAATCCCCATGTCAGAACCTCGAGTACTGCTTGATCCCTCCAAGCAAGTCCGTATTTACGGACACAACATCCCGGCGGGGACAATCTGCTCTATGCAACCGTACACAGAAAACAGAATCCCTGAATATTTCCCCGATCCCGATAGATTTTATCCCGAACGATGGATGATTCCGCGGGACTCAGAGCAATATAAGGCTATGAATCGGAGGATGTGGTCTTTTAGTTCAGGCGGAAGAATGTGTTTAGGAGTGCAGTACTTTCCTTGGTGGAATATTGAGACTGATGTAGTGTTGCGATGGCGCAGATGCAGATGGTTATTGCCGCGATTTATGCGAAATATAACACGAGTATTTCGCCAGAGACAACGGATGAGAGTATGGAAGTTGTTGATCAGATTACGAGTGCCGGACCTGCGGTATGTGACCTCTGCCAAGAACGAGAACTAATCTTAGAGCCATCATTGCTTTATCGAGTTTCAAAAAGCGTAAGTAGTATAGTACTTGAGTACCAAACAATAAGCGATGTAAGTGCTCTATATTCAAATAAACACCGACCTCGATGTTTCCCATATGCAGGCTCCCAACCATATGTGAACCATTCTTCTCCAAACCTTCCTGAGAGCCTCTACCGATCTTGTGTCTACTAGGAGTCGTTAAGACCTGCATCGCAACTATACGAAACCTCGAACTCCCAACAATGATTGCTTCGAGTGATGGCCCTAAAGGTGCAAGGACTGAATGGACATAGAAACGCCAGACGACGTCCCTTTTAACAGTTACAATGGATACTCCAAAGCTGGGGTATACCACAGCCACTAGTCAAGGAATATCCTTCAAAGTCAAGGTCTGCATGACCGCGTCTCAGTTTGTTTTTATTGTTTTACGAGTTTTCTAAGATCGGCTGACAAAACCGTCCTTCTTCCAACGAACCCATTCCTTCAATAACCAAAACATTCCAACAATAACATACTTATCCTTTTGAGATTTACCCTCACTGAGTACGCCAATAGTTCGCGGGAGCCGGAGGGAAAGGAACAGGGTGATATGGAACCGGTGGAGCCTCCGGCAACGGCAAAGGATCGTTCCGAAATTCGACTGGCGGCAACCATGTCCGGGGTTCCGGGTACTGGCCTTGTTGAGGACCCTGCGCAACAGGCATTTGCTGTGTGGGATGTCCAATTTGCGGGTGGTAAGGATAGTATTGCGGTTGTCCTTGATAGGCGGGAGTTAGATTGGAGCTGCCATAACCCTGCACTGGAACCCCCGGACTTTGGCCCAGTGGGTATATAGGCGCAACTGAGAGAATACCGTATGGATTGGGGGGGTAGTACTGTGGAGTGCCCAAAACTGTAGGGGACCCTGGACCCGCTGTAAACTGAGCTGGAAGAGGTGAACCAGGAAGCCCAGTCGGGATTTTCGGGACAGGAAAGGACACCGAAGGAGCCTGGTGATCGGGAAATGGCTCTGCGGGGTATGGACCCTGTGGACCCCAAGGGATCGGAGGCGCCTTGCCAATCGGCGCAATAACTGGGGGGACACGGCGTTCCGTCGAGTCATCATCGTCGTCCGATTCGGAGGTTGACTTGGGAAGGGAATCGGAGCGACTTGCGTGACCCCACTTCGCCAAGCCCTCGGGTGGAGGAACGAAAGCTGGGATACCACGTTCTGGCTCAGGCTCGTTGACTTTGAGAGGGTTTCTGCATTGGCCCATATTGGATGATCGGATGTTGACTGCTGCTTTGGTTTGATCTGTTGAAACTGAACGGAGAATCCATGAGAATATATACAAATCTCTGTCTAAGCCTCCGGCGCCTTGCGAGCATATAAAAGCGCCGCCGCAGGTTGTTGGGTCCTTAGTGAGCGAGAATTAGTGTTGCTCTCCTTTGACATCTGGGGAGGCAACCCTCTTTTTAGTTGAAGTGGCGCGTGGCTCGGTTCTGAGAAACGAGATAACAGTACCAAGTTCGGGCAGAGGGCGTGAATATCAGCCATCCATGTACCAGATTAACGAGCTAGTCTGGACTTGATTTTGTCCCCATTCAACGCCGCCTCGGACGAGGCGAGTCCTCTCTTTGTGGGGTCGTCTTCCTCAAAGCACGCCCCCAACTGAATTAACGGCGCCATTTGCCTCGTAGACTAGTTTGTTTGTGTGGCGCGTTTATAGCCGTCCGCAACAATGTGTTCAGAAAATCCACTAAGAGGATGCGCAACAAAGGCATCCATCCTTGCAGCCACGTTAAAATTAATTTTGCGGGGTATGGGTTAGGTTCGGGAGGGTATGCAGGGTCATTTTTAGCGCGGATTAATTCACTCGATGGCGAGGAAAGATGAAATACTGTCAGATGCTAGTCTTTTCTGTTGAAATGTCATGTTTTAAACTTCTCGATTGGCCTCTAAGGACGCACGCCGGCTCCTTCTATCATCTATGCCTCCGGATGCGGTCCTGCGGACCTTCCGCATTCAGCATTCAGCCATATTGATTTGGACGTTTGTGGTTTGCAAATCGCGTGACCTTTGAACCAATGAGCGGGCGGGCAACTTAAAACCTAACCCTGGGGCCATGATGAATGTCTTGGCCCGAGGCGTATCCCTGCACTTTCATTCCCACGACGCTGATTCAAGCGAGCCGTACGGACCTCCGCGAGTTGAATACACACATGTAATCCCCTCAACGGCCACTTCTGAGACAGATTTCGTCGTTCGACTGGTTCTGGGCCCAGAGACTCTCCATTTCAACCTCAGCATGTCCATTCGGGATGAGGATTACCGGCGGCTGTTCTCCCTGCCAGAGGTCGAAAACGAGCCGAGTCGTTGGATCTTTGAGTATGAACACCCTAACCGCAATTTACAGTACCTTAAAACACCATGGTCCTATAAAAGTATCAATACAATGCTGGTCGTGTTTGTCGATGGCGCTTGCGTGAATAATGGAAGACAAAACGCTAGGGGGGGTTACGGCGTATATTTCGGCTCCAATTCCGAATACAACGTCAGCAGTCTGCTAAAGCCAGATACTCCACAGACATCGCAACGAGCCGAGCTAATAGCGTGTCTCGTGGCCTTGAACCAAATCGAACGAGTCGCCCAAGACGTCACCTTCACTCCGCCGTTAAAGGGAGTTCTCATTACCACGGATTCAGCGTACCTGGTCAACTCCATGACGAAGTACATATACAAGTGGAGGGAGAATGGGTATACGGCTGCTACGGGGAGTCCGGTTGTGAACAGGGACTTGTTTCACAAGATCGATCGTAAGCTGGATGCAATGGAGTTTGGGAGACAGCAGATTCCGGTACTTTTTTGGAAGGTGGATCGAAGTGACAACGAAGACGCGGATGAATTGGCTAAAGATGCTGTCTATTCTTAATGAATGATTCAGCGGTGGCTGCGGAGAACTTTTACTTGGGGGGTTCTCGTCCAGAACAAAGTTCTTCGGCCGTTGTGTATGTAAACAGGAAATATCGACTACAGGAGAGATAACCAATTGAGCCATACCATAATCACTAGCTCATGTCTTTTGTCAAACCGAACCGACATCTTTTACCTCCATGCCATATGGAAACCGGCAGAAGTAGT
>Ga0182024_10015355_pt1 | contig 14683 bp, 11 predicted proteins | sample P32metaG_FD_120480 | JGI IMG/M metagenome (GOLD analysis project Ga0182024, IMG submission 120480) | Permafrost microbial communities from Stordalen Mire, Sweden - P3-2 metaG (Illumina Assembly) | ecosystem: Environmental > Terrestrial > Soil > Wetlands > Permafrost | place: Sweden: Stordalen... | reverse complement strand
CGATCGGGGCTCAGAACGGTCTTCTCGTCAAGGACAGACTCGCACTCGAACGTGCCCGCAATTTGGACATGGTGATTTTCGATAAGACCGGAACGCTCACGCGTGGGTCGCCCGCATTATCTGGAATCGCGACCGCGCCGGGCGGCAACGAGAATGACTTGCTCGCCGATGCCGCTGCTGTCGAGGCGAATTCCGAACACCCGCTCGCGAAAGCAATCGTGAACGAAGCCAAGCGCCGAGGCCTGCCCACATTGCAAGCTGCCAACTTCGAAGCGTTACCCGGTCGAGGAGCACAAGCAGTCGTGAACGGCCAAAGCGTGATTATTGGCGGACCGCGTTTGTTGGCCGACAAGAAAGCAATGTTGCCCCCAGAAGTTGAAAAGCTGACTAACCAATGGGCATCCGAGGGAAAGACAGTTCTCTATGTCGTTGCCGAAGGGAAACTGCTCGGTGCATTCGCCGTCGAGGATGAGATTCGACCCGAATCCAATGAGGCCGTAAAGGAACTTCATCGCCTTGGTATCCGTGTCGCAATGATCACGGGAGACTCAAAGACGGTAGCCGATTCGGTCGCGAAACGCATCGGTATCGACCAGGTGGCAGCCGAGGTTCTTCCCGCTGACAAAGCATCGGCAGTCAAGCGCTTTCAGGCCGGCGGCAAGAGAGTCGCAATGGTTGGTGACGGCGTGAACGACGCGCCGGCACTGGCGACCGCAGATGTTGGAATCGCGATTGGCGCAGGAACCGACGTGGCGATTGAGTCGGCCGGGATTGTGCTCGTGCGCAGCGATCCACGAGACGTTGTAGGAGCGATCGAACTCTCTCGTGCCACCTACCGAAAGATGATCCAAAATCTGGTTTGGGCGACCGCCTATAACCTTGTCGCCATCCCGGTCGCAGCGGGCGTTTTCGTCCACTGGGGATTCGATCTGCCCATGAGCGTGGGCGCAGTCGCGATGAGCCTCTCTACCATCATCGTCGCCGCCAATGCTCAGTTGCTCCGCCGACTGAAGCTGCAGCGTTCGGCGGTCTAAAGGCGAAACCAGTGCACGAGTTCGCTCCCGCGCGGCGATGTGCTCGGCGTCAAATGTCGGAGGATTAGCGAAGATTACGACGGATTAGTACGGGGACGCGCTTGAACCTTCCACTGCCCGTGCCGTTTCCGTGCCGTTAGCGCCGCATTGCATGGAACTAGCCGCGTTAGAAGCCATCTGCCGCAGGCTAACTACATACAACTACGTTGAACGATGGTTTCGAATCCCACTCTCTCCGCCATTCATTGTTTACTCCCGAAGAGTACGTGGTTTGCCGTTCCGGATGATTAAACGCGGCAAGCCTGGCGCCGAGCGCCCAGCATCACGATTCGGATATGTCGCAACGACAGCTGAGGCTATGCCCTCTAGTGGCCGAATCTCTGACGATTTGCGAAATCTTCAATCGCAATTGACAATCGAACCCGGCTAGCCGGGGAGTGGCCATGAATCCTTCGAGTTTGTGGCGGCCGCTGCGAGTGCCAATTTTTCGAAATCTGTTGGCCGCGGATGTAATTTCAGACATCGGCGCCTTCATGCAGAGCACTGGCGCCGCGTGGTTGATGGTGTCGCTAAATGTAGGTCCGATGTATGTGGCTCTCACCCAAACAGCTTCGTCACTCCCGTTCTTTCTGTTGGCGCTTCCGGCGGGTTCGGCTGGGGATATCGCCGATCGCCGCAAACTGATTCTGTGCACTGAAGCCTGGATGGTCTGCGTCGCGATCGCGATGGCGATTCTGACCATTGCTGGGTTGATGTCACCTTGGCTTCTGCTGGCGCTGACGTTCGCGCTATCGGCGGGAGATGCTTTTGAGACACCAACCTGGCGCGCGGTTCTTCCCGAACTGGTGGCAAAAGAAGACCTGTATGCAGCTTCGGCGCTTAACGGGATCGAATTCAACCTCGCTCGGGCGGTCGGGCCCGCAGTGGCCGGCTTTCTTATTGCGACTGCAGGCGTCGCCGCGGCATTTGTGGCGAATGTGGTGTCTTTCTTCGGCGTCATTCTGGTTGTAGCGCGATGGAAAAGACCGGTTCGGAGGCGAACCGCACCGCCTGAGACATTAGGAGGAGCAACCGTTGCTGCAATCCGTTACATTCGGCATTCACCCAAAATCCGCGTCCTGTTGTTTCGTACGGGAGTAGGGATGTTCTTTGGCAGTGCGCTGTTTGCACTATTGCCCGCAGTTGTCCGCAACGTCAACCATAGCTCGATAGGGTACGGGGTCCTCCTCGGGTCATTCGGGGCGGGCGGGGTTCTCGGGGCTTTGATCTTGCAGCCCGCCTGCTCTCGGTGGTCGACCGAAACCGTGGTGTCGACCGGCGTCGCAATCGTGGGAGCCGTGATTGTGACGACAAGTGTCCTCCATAGGCTAAGCACGCTGGGCTCCGTGATGCTGCTGGGAGGCGGAGCGTGGATCGTCTTCATTTCTGTTGTCAGCGCGCTGTTGCAGAATCTTGCGCCCGACTGGGTGCGGGCCAGAGTCCTCGCTATCTACCTTCTGGTCTTTCAGGGAAGCGTGGCTCTTGGAAGTGCAGCTTGGGGCGCTGTCGCACAGAGAGCGGTATTCCGACGGCACTCCTATGCGCCGGTCTTGGGACAATCGCTACGACTGGGCTAGCTCTATTCGCGAAGCTTCCCGACGCGACGTCAGATCTAAGCCCATGGAATCACTGGCGGATGCCTGTGGTGACCAAGGAGGTTGCACCGGAGCTTGAGGGTGGGCCGGTACTGGTTACGGTGGAGTATTTAGTGGCTGCTCAATGGAGAGCGGAATTTGTGCAGGCAATCCATCGCTATGAACGCATACGACGCCGCGATGGTGCGTCGAGCTGGGGGATCTTTCACGACACCGAGGTCGCAGAGCGCTACCTGGAGATATTCCTGGTTGATTCGTGGGCGGAACACTTGCGTCAGCATGAGCGCCAGATACAAGCGGATCGCAAGCTGGAGCAACTCTTGCGCAGCTACGTGGTTCATGAACCAAGTGTTCGTCACCTTGTCTATGCAACGAATGGAGACGGCGCCGACCCTGGTATTTTGTAGCCGGTGTGCCGGTGGTAGACTGCGTCTATGGCCGCTAAAAGGAAAACCAAAAAGAAGCTGAAAAAAACTGCCGCGAAAAACGTAAGACCGGTCAAGAAGATGGTTAGAAAGAAACTGGTTAAAAAGAAGATATCCCCGAAGAAGAAGTTGGCCAGGAAGAAGGCCACTTTGAAAAAAGTGGTAATGAAAACGAAGGCCCTCGGCGAGAAAGCCAGTGCGAGGACCGTGGGTGCCGCGATCAAGCGAGCTTCGAGGGGAAATCAAAGCTTGGATGCGGAAGTATTTGCACCCCCGGGACTGGGATCGGGGTCGGCGGGGCAGTCGGGAGATTTGCAGGGATTATCGAACGTCGAAGGCGCCGATTCGGAGAGTGTGGATGAGTTAATCGAGGAAGGAAACGCGTTCGAGGCCGACGTCGTCGCTGGCGTGGAAAGCGCCGCGGTCAACGACGAGAAGGAAGTTCGCACGCACGAGGTGCCAGAGGACGATGTTCCCGGCGAATATCTGGACAAAGACTGAACGCGGACCGGCCGCACGGAGAGCTAATCAGATTGAGATGAGCCCGAAGCGTATGAGAGCCAGAGAAGAGATCGCCACAATCGCCCAGAGCAAGAGTCCCTGTAGCAGGGGACGCACGCCTACCTGTTTTAAGGTTGATTTTGAAATTCCCGTACCGATCAGGTAAAGAGTCACCGTCAATCCGGTTTTCCCAAGTGTGCTGAGTTTGGGGCAGACCGGGCCGAACAATGGCAGATACGCGGGCAGATACGTGCCGGCGACGGCGGCCAGGCAGAAGAGAAGGATAAACCACGGCCACTTGATTCGGGTCTTGCTCTTTTTCAGGACGGCGACCGCAAAGGCCAGGGGAACGATCCACAGCGCTCTGGCGAGTTTAATTGTCGTGCCGATGGTTAACGCCTGGGAGCCGTATTTTGCGGTCGCGCCCACGACCGAACTGGTGTCGTGGATGGCGAGTGCGGACCACAATCCGAACTGAGATTGTGTGAGATGAAGGGCGTATCCGATGGGCGGGAAGAGAAATAGGGCAACCGAATTCAACACGAATACAGTTCCGAGCGAGACGGCCATTTCCTCTTCTCCTGCGTTCACCACGGGTCCAATGGCTGCGATTGCGCTTCCACCGCAGATGGCGGTGCCGGTGCTGATCAGGAGCGACGGTATGCGTTGAACCTTGAACGAACGCCCGATTCCGAGACCGAGTAGCAGGGCAAAGCTTATGCTGAGCGCGGTGTAGAAGAACCCGGTCCGGCCCGCGCGCACGACCTCGTGCAGGTTCATCCCAAAGCCCAGCGCAACAATAGATGCCTGCAAGAGGAACGCGGAGAGTTTCCTGGCGGCGAGGTGATAGGGGTGCGGGAACGCCAGACCGTAGACCAGCCCTGCCAGCAACGCCAACGGTGTCGAGATGAGGCCGCTGGCAGCTATGACAAGGCCGACGAAGAATATGTTCTTGGTGTTGGTCAATCTTCAGTATCGCTGCAACAGTACCTGCCTGTCCAAGCGGTAATTCCCATTGCTGATGTGCGTCCGCAGGCACAGTTTTCAGAAGTATCATGCTGACGGGGCGTCGCGGTGTTACCGCGGCGCATCAATTGCCCGCGAGCGATATGAGGTTTTATACTTCGAGCGGCAGCTTCAGCGTCGTAGCCGTCTGTTGGCTTTTCACGGCCGCGGACAAACGGCGTATGCCCTCGCGTATTTGCTCTGGAGCAGCATTGGAAAAATTCAATCGCATATGGCGCGAGCCTTGGCGGCCGTTTTTTCCCGCGCCCTCGTTCGCATAGAAGGAATCGCCGGGCACGAAGGCCACGTTCTGCTCGAGCGCTGCGTTGAAAATTGCCTTCATGTCCGGCATGTCGGGCAGAGTCACCCAGAGGAATAGCCCACCCTGCGGATGAGTCCAGGTTACCTCAGGTGGAAAAAAGTCTTGCAGTGCTTCAAGCATTACGTCGCGTCGCTCGCGATAGATCCGACGAATCAGTTTGACGTGTTTGTCGAGAAATCCATCGCGCGCGACTTCGTAGGCCACGGACTGCGTGAAGGTCGAGGTGTGCAAGTCGGCGCCCTGTTTCAGTTGCGTCAACTTGCCGATGATTTCGGGAGGAGCCACGATCCATCCCAAACGAAGCCCGGGCGCCAGCGTCTTTGAGAATGTGCTTAAGTAAATTACGTTGCCAATTGAGTAGCCGTTGTCGCGGGCCATGTTCTTGCGGTCCAGCACGACCAGGGACGGGAGGTGCTCGCCTTCATAACGCAACTGGCCATACGGATCGTCTTCGACAATGGGAATACCATACTTTTCCGACAGCATCACAAGTTCGTGGCGACGCCCCTCCGACAATGTGATTCCGGCCGGGTTCTGGAAATTGGGCAACACATACATAAATTTCGGCCCGGAACGCAGAGGTTCCTCCAACAGATCGGTGCGCAGGCCGTTTTCGTCGATCGCGACCGACACATATTCCGCACCATACACATCGAAGGCCTGCAACGCGCCGAGATAAGTTGGAGCTTCCACCAGCACGCGGTCTCCGGCATTGATAAAGAGTTTGCCGATCAGGTCGAGCGCTTGCTGCGATCCGGAAGTGATCAGGACGTTCTCTACCTTTGCTTTGATCCCGTAGCGCGCGATGTTGTTTGCAATCAGTTCGCGCAGAGGCCTGTAACCCTCGGTTTCCCCGTACTGCAACGCCGAAGCTGCCTGATGCGTCAGCACCTTGTGGCAGGCTTCTTCAAAGCGCTGGACGGGGAACACATCGGGAGCAGGGAGGCCGCCACCGAAGGAGATCATTCCGGGCTTTTGGGTGACCTTTAACAACTCGCGGATGGCAGAACTGGTGATGCCCTTGGTGCGCAGCGCGTAACGAGACGTCCAGGCTGTCGACATTACAAACCCTCCCCAAGCTATGGTAAGCCTTCAGGCATTTGTCGTCAGTTTGATGCGTGCAAGCCGGCTATCGGCGAAGAAGAGACTTCATTCGTCTTTGTTTTTTGGTCGGGAAACACAGCTGCTGGCGGAGATGAGACCAGGAACTTAGAATAGGGGAGCAGCATGAAATAGAAAGGCAGGATTCGATGACTCCCCCGGCTTTGCTCAATCCGACTGAACATCGCATTTCCAGCCAACCTCTCAGCTCCGAAGAACTGCGCAAGATCGACGCTTACTGGCGCGCGGCCAACTATCTATCCGTCGGCCAGATTTATTTGTACGCCAATCCGCTGCTTCGCGAACCTCTGAAGATTGAGCACGTCAAGCCGCGCCTGCTGGGACACTTTGGGACGACGCCCGGCCTGAACTTTATTTACGCCCATTTCAATCGCTTGATCAAGAACTACGATCTGAATGTCATCTACCTGGCTGGTCCTGGCCACGGCGGCCCGGGAATGGTCGCGAATACCTACCTGGAGGGCACATACAGCGAGTTTTATCCAAACATCACTCAAAACGAAGAAGGCTTGCGGAAGCTCTTTAAACAGTTTTCCTTCCCCGGCGGAATTCCGAGCCACGCGGCGCCCGAGACTCCTGGCTCCATTCACGAAGGTGGAGAGCTCGGTTATTCGATCATGCACGCATGCGGGGCGGTGTTCGACAACCCGGATCTGCTCGCATGTTGCGTGGTGGGAGACGGCGAGGCGGAAACCGGGCCTCTGGCTACGAGTTGGCATGGCAATAAATTTCTGAACCCAGCGCGTGACGGCGCAGTGTTGCCGATTCTTCATCTCAATGGCTGGAAGATCGCGAACCCGACCGTGCTCGGCCGTATGAGTGATGAAGAACTCATCCGGCTGTTCACCGGCTACGGTTGGAAACCTTACTTTGTCGAGGGACACGAGCCCGAAGCGATGCATCAACTCATGGCCGGAGCTTTAGATACCATCGTCAGCGAAATTCGATTGATCCAAGACAAAGCGCGAAGTGCGGGAGATTCGAGTGGCGGGGATTCAAGCATGCCCGTCTGGCCGATGATAATTTTGCGCAGCCCAAAGGGTTGGACGGGACCGAAAGTGGTCGATGGAAAGCCCGTGGAGGGTACATGGCGCGCGCATCAAGTGCCGGTGACCGACCTGCAGTCGAAGCCGGGACGCTTGAAGATCCTCGAAGACTGGATGAGAAGCTATCGGCCCGAGGAATTGTTTGACGGGAATGGCAGGTTGATTCCAGAACTCGCGGAACTGGCTCCCAAAGGCGAACGCCGGATGGGGGCGAATCCTCATGCCAACGGCGGGGTGTTGTTGCGCGATCTTGTCATGCCGGACTTTCGAGATTATGCCGTTAAAGTTCCGAAGCCGGGCACCGAGAATGCGGAGGCCACGCGCGTCCTCGGCGGATTTTTGCGCGATGTAATGAAGCTGAACGCCGACACGAAAAACTTCCGCGTCTTCGGTCCGGATGAGACGGCGTCGAACCGGCTGGAAGCCCTGTACGACGCGACCGACAAGCTGTGGATGGAGCCGTTGCTCCCGGTTGACGAGCATCTCTCGCAACACGGCCGTGTGCTGGAGATGCTTAGCGAGCACATGTGCCAGGGCTGGCTGGAAGGTTATCTGCTCACGGGCCGCCACGGTTTCTTTTCCTGTTACGAAGCGTTCATCCACATTGTTGATTCCATGTTCAACCAGCACGCCAAGTGGTTGAAGGTTACGCGCGAGATCGAGTGGCGGCGTCCGATCGCATCGCTCAATTACTTGCTGACTTCGCACGTATGGCGGCAGGATCACAACGGATTCACTCACCAGGATCCCGGCTTCATCGACGTTGTGGTGAATAAAAAAGCTGACATTGTCCGCGTCTATCTTCCGCCCGACGCCAATTGCCTGCTTTCGGTCGCCGATCACTGTCTGCGCAGCCGCAATTACGTCAATGTGATCGTCGCCGGCAAACAGCCCGCGCCGCAGTTTCTCGATATGGAGTCGGCCATTGAACACTGCACTACCGGGATTGGGATCTGGGAGTGGGCCAGCACAGATAGGGGGGCCGAACCCGATGTCGTGATGGCTTGCGCGGGCGATGTCCCCACGCTTGAGACTCTGGCTGCGGTCGATCTGTTGCGGCAGCATTTTCCCGACATCAAAATTCGCGTGGTCAATGTCGTCGATCTGATGACCATTCAGCCTTCGAGCGAGCATCCGCACGGCCTTTCCGATCTCGATTTCGACTCATTGTTCACGGTGGATAGGCCGGTTATCTTCGCCTATCACGGCTATCCATGGCTGATTCACCGCCTCACATATCGGCGACACAATCACGACAATCTTCATGTGCGTGGCTATAAAGAAGAGGGCACGACCACCACCCCGTTCGATATGACGGTCATGAACGATCTCGATCGCTTCCACTTGGCCGGAGATGTGGTGGACCGCGTTCCCAGACTGCAGAAAGTCGGAGGCCACTTCAAGCAGTTGCTGCGCAACAAGCTGGTCGAGCATAAGCAATACATTCGCGAACGCGGGGACGATTTGCCGGAAATACGCGACTGGACCTGGCCTTACTGATGAAGGTGCTCGTTCTCAACTCCGGTTCCAGCAGCCAGAAGAGCTGTCTCTACGAAATGGGAGATGCGCTACCCGACGATCCACCAGATTGTGTTTGGGAGGGTAAAGTCGAGTGGATCGACGACCGGGCTCAATATTCTGTCAAGAATTCCCACGGAGTCTCGGCAGAGGATCCAGCATCGGTGGATTCTCGCGGGGAAGCCATCACGCGCTTGCTCGAGACTTTGTGGAGCGGCAAGATGAAGGCTATTTCCGGACCGTCGGAAATCGATGTTGTGGGGCACCGTGTGGTCCACGGCGGTCCCCATTATTTCGAGCCTGCCGTTGTGACCGCTGAGGTCAAGTCGGCGATTCGAGACGTTTCCGTTTTTGCTCCACTCCACAATCGAGCCGAACTCGAGGGCATGGAGATCGTGTCGAAATTGCTGGGTCCGGTGTCGCAGATTGCCGTCTTCGACACCGGCTTTCATCGGACGATGCCTTTGGCGGCGGCCACGTATCCGGGTCCTTACGAGTGGTTCGAGCAGGGAATTCGCCGCTACGGATTTCACGGGATCAATCATCAATATTGCGCGCAACGTGCCGCGCATTTGCTGGGCAGGGATATGAATTCCTTGAAGCTGGTGACCTGCCACTTGGGCAATGGCTGCTCTCTGGCGGCGATTCGCCAGGGTAGAAGTGTGGACACCACCATGGGTTTTACTCCGCTGGAAGGTCTCATGATGGGGACGCGCTCCGGTTCCGTGGATCCCGGTATCCTTACTTACCTGATGCGACAGCGGCATTTATCGGGCCAGCAACTTGATGAGCTCCTGAATCGGAAGTCGGGACTGTTCGGCGTGTCGGGAATTTCCGGCGACATGCGGGAAATTATCGCCGCCAGCAAGAACGGCGGCGAACCAGCGAAAATGGCGCGTGCAAAACTGGCGCTTGAAATATATGTCCACCGCCTGCGATCGGGAATCGGAGCCATGATTGCCGTGTTGGGCGGCGTTGACGCCGTGGTGTTTACTGCGGGGGTCGGCGAAAACTCACCCGAAGTCCGCGCCGCGGCGTGTAATAATTTTGCGTTCCTAGGCATGAAGCTCGACCCGGGGAAGAACGCACGAACTCCCTTGGACAAAGACAAAGATATCTCTGCTCCGGACGCGGCTGTCCGCGTCCTGGTGATTCACGCGCAGGAGGACTGGATGATCGCGCGGGAGTGTTGGAATCTGGTCAATAGCTTCATGAAGTCGTGACGGCAATCACCGTTGTAGTCATCGGCGGCGGCCTATCGCTAATCTGTCCGCGAGTGCGACGGCGCCCGATATTCAGCTGATTCCCGTTCTGGATCATGAGGTTCAGGCATCCTGGGTGGGCGCAATCACGCTCAACGGAATATCCAAAATCCGAACGCTGATGCGGCAGAGTAGCAGGAGTCAAGTCGCGACTTTAGTAATGTGCCCGGTAGTTACAAATCACCCGGGCGACGCCAGCGACTGATTTCGGCTCCTCAGGAGGCGGGTTTTCGAGCATTTTGCGCCGATGTTGCGGCGTGGTTTTGCTCCCGCTACCGATCTTGCCCGAAGTTGTCCCCCTAAACCGATCAGATCGCCGAGAACTTCCTGAATTCTTCCCTCTGAAAAAGAAATACAGTGGCAAACCAGAGAGACGAGGGAGTTATCTGAAGGCTTTGTCGTACGCGATTGAACGGCCTGCAAGCAACTCTGCCTGTTTCAAATACATAAGATCCTGTCTTAGTAACTACAGTTGCGGTAACGGTCGTGACCTATAAGCGGTTACCGATTTGTCCTAGAATGGGAAAACTTAATATGATTGTAACTCCGGCGACGACATAGGTAAGTGTGAATAGATCAAGGGAGAGTTCGATGAAACGCGTTCTGCTATTGCTCGCTGTTGTGGCATCGGCGTTGCCTGCGCTTGGCGACTCAATTACGTTCTATGGCTCGCACGCCGATAGTCCGTACGGGGGCGGCGGTGCGATCCTGTGGGCGCGGGAAGGGTCAACCGGGAACCCGGCGTGGGGTAGGTTTGGTGGCGGGAGCGCACTATCCAAGAGAAGCGCCTTCGCATTTAACGTCATTGGTTGGACCGACGCCTCCACCAACAACATTGTCGACTACACGGGAAGTGTCCCTTCCACCCATCGATATGGGAACGCGCTGGGCGGCGTTCACACTCAGCGAGTGAACCTGACCAGCGGCGGCAACATCAGCGGCCACCTCTTCACCAATGGCCATGGTCGAGGCAGCGAGAGTATCAGGACGGCTGTGCCGGAACCAGAGACCTTGGGCCTGTTAGGTACTGGATTGTTCTTTATCGGCGGTTTGGTGCGTCGAAAAATGAAAATGCGGGAGCTTCTCCGCTCCACCTCATGATTTATACGCCCGAGGGTGGTCCTTAATGTGCGGGGAAATAACCTGCAAAGCACCGCGCCCCGATCAACCGGGCGAAGGGCAACCCAGACTAGTCCGGAATCCGGGCCACCAGCGATTTACACGTTCTTCCGGGCTTCCTAAGGCTGCACTACTTGCATCAGCGAATCGGAACTGCCAGTGAAGCCTGCTGCGCCGCTGTAGGTCGCCGTGATGCTGGTTGAGCCCAACGGCAGTGCGGCCGTCGAGATGCTCGCCTTGGTGTCACTCACTGCGACTGTCCCCAACGTCGTGCCTCCACCGGCGAACGTTACCGTGCCGAAGGGGTCCCGCCCGGTGGAGGATGTCGCCGTTGCCGTAAAGGTTACGATTTGACCTGATTTGGACGGATTGGCCGAAGAAGTGAGTACGGTTGTGGTCGAAGCCCGATTCACTACCTCATGCAGAACTGGAGACGTACTTGTAGAGGAAACTGCATCCCCCATGTATTCCGCAGTGATCGCGTGTGTGCCGACCTCGGCCTGTGTGTTCGTGACCTTGGCGACGCCTGCGACTAACGGCACCAGCCCGAGGTTAGTGATCTTCGCATTCCCCGTGGGAATAGTGGGGTCCGGTGGAGGTAACCGTGGCCGTATAGGTTATGGGCTGCCCATAGATCGCGGGGTTCGGGCTGGAGGAAAGCGCCGTCGTCGTCGCGTACTTATCCACTACCTGAATGACTATGGCAGAGCTTTTCTGGAATGTGGAATCTCCGGCAAAGGCGGCCTTGACGGTGTGCGCCTTAGCCGTCAGCGAGGAAGTTGTGAAGGTTGCCACACCGCTGCTCGTGGTGCCCGTGCCCATTATCGTGCTGCCGTCGTAGAACGTCACCACTTCGCCATTTGGAATCGGGCCATGAGTTGACGTCACCGTTGCGGTGAATGTCACTGGCTTCCCGACGAAAGAAGGCGACCCTGAGGTGACCAATACGGTCTTTGAAGTGAAAAGCTTCACAACCTGACGTAGTGGCGCTGACTTGCTGGGTCCGAAAGAGCCGGAACCTTGATAGGCGGCCGTGATGAACTGCACCCCTAAGGACAGCGAGGTTGTCGAAAGCTGCGCGACTCCGCTTACCAAAGGCGCAGTACCCAGTGCGGTCGATCCGTCGTAAAAAATCACCGCTCCTCCCGTGGGAGTTCCCGAGGGAGAGCGTACCCGGGCAGTGAACGTAACGCGCTGTCCAACCGCGGGGGGGTTCGGCGACGAGGCCAGAGAGGTTCTGGTCACAGTGCCGCTCACAACCTGATTCAGCACGGCTGAGGTGCTGGGCGCGAAACTGCTTGATCCCTGATATGTGGCCGTAATCGAGTGCGTGCCGCCCGACAGCGATGACGTGGACAGCGATGCGTTCCCACTCCCCAACGTCGCGCTCCCGAGTGCGGTTGAGCCGTCATAGAAAATAACGGTTCCGGTCGGTGTCCCCGATGCCGACCTTACCTTAGCCGTGAACGTAACGAGTTGCCCAGGGGTTGACGGGTTCACCGAGGACGCTAGAATGGTCGTGGTCGGAGCAGTCCCCACCGAAGGGGTCTGCAGGAAAATCGATATGGCGTCGACGTACTGGTTGGCCACAGCTACGTCCAGCCGACCGTCCCCGTTGAAGTCTGCCACCGCGATCCCAAGCGCGCCCAAATCCGCCGGATAGTTGACATTGGGTCCGAAGGTGCCGTCGCCGTTACCGTGAAGCACTGAGATATTCGACGTGTAGTAGTCCGTAGTGATTAAGTCGAGAACGCCATCTCCGTAACAGTCTGCCGCCGCTACTGCCGCAGAATACCCGCCCGTGGAATAGGGCACGCCGCTATTGAAGCTTCCATCGCCCTTGCCCAGCAGCACGGTAACCGAACCTGCCGTGTTCGCTACGGCTAGGTCGAGTTTGCCGTCTCCGTTCAGATCGGCCAGGAGAAGATTCGGATTGTATCCCGTTGCGAGCGGAAACGTGGTTTCGGGTTGGAAGGTCCCGTCCCCGTTCCCAAATAGGATGGCTACGCCGGTATCTAACGTCACCGCTATGTCGAGTCGGCCGTCCCCGTTGAGGTCTCCCGTCGCCACGTATCGCGCATCGGGGCCCGCTGGATAATCAACGTGGTTTTGAAACGTGCCATCCCCGTTGCCGAGCAGGATCGAGATCGTGTTCGCGTCTGGGTTAGCCGTCACCAAATCCAGCTTTCCGTCGAAGTTGAAGTCGCCGACGGCGACCGAGTAGGCGACGGTGTCCGTGGTGCTGAAAGTGCCACCTTCCCTAAACGTACCGTCTCCATTACCAAGCAGCATCGTAACTTCGCCGCACCCGGCGCTGGAAGTGACCAGGTCCATGATGCCGTCGCCGTTGAAATCGCCGAGAGCCAATCCGTATGCGTAGCACGAACTGTAAGTCTGGCCCGCCCGGAAAGTGCCGTCGCCGTTCCCCAGGAAGATCTCGACTAGACCGTGATTCCAATCCGCCAAGGCCAGATCGAGATTGCCGTCTCGATCAAAGTCGGCCGTGACAACACTTACGGGTCCCGGAAGGGAAGAAAGGTCGGTCTGCCCGAAGGAAACGAACGCTCTGGGCGAAGCGATCGGGAAGAAAAGCGCGCTGGAAGTACCGCCACCCGGGCCGGGGTTAACGACCGTGACCGACGCGGTAGACACCGTCGCAATGTCGGATGCAAGGATGGCCGCAGTCAGCCGGGAACTGCTTACAACGATCATGGCGCGCGGGCTGCCATTCCAATTCACTACCGAGGTAGAAACAAATCCCGTGCCATTCACCGTCAGGGTGAACCCAACTCCGCCGGGCGCGATCGCGTCGGGGACCAGCGGCTGGTTGATCAAGGGCACAGGATTCTGCGCCGTGGCCGGGTGGCGAACACCGGCAGAAGGCTGAGGGCTGCAACGAACAGCGCGACGACACGAAGAGTGTGAGTTTTGCGGGCGACGTGGCGAGTCATGGGAAGCCTCCTGGAAATCAACAGCAGGGGGCCGAGGTTCTCTTGCTTGCGGAGCGCGGTGGGTCACAGCGCGTGCGGTTCTGGTAACTCGCTATACCTAACTCGCTATACAACGAGGGGGAAGCCGGAGCTAGTCCAATGTTGTGGCGCGCATCTCCGAATATCGCGGCAGCCGGAGACGAAGGGTTCGCCCTGCGACCGTCGGACTCGCAGTAACCATAACTCCGAATCCAAAAAAAGTCGCGTCCTTCTTTCGGAATAAGAAAGCCGGAACAAGGAAGCTGAAGATAGCGGGGCCGGTTTGTCTTAGCGCCTACGTCAAAGGAACTAATCGCTGGTGCGCGTTTTACTCTTAGGAAAGCCGAAGAAATAATGGTGGAGGCGGCGGGAGTCGAACCCGCGTCCGAAAATGTTACTGGTCAAGAGACTACATGCTTATTCCAGTTCATGCCCTGGGCATTACCCCAGGACGTTCGCGGCCCACGCTCAGAACGGACAAGAAACGCTAGCCGCTAGCCCGTGATCTTAGCCTCCCTGCCCAGACGTAGCCGGGAAGAGCAGCCCTCTGTGTGACGCTCGCTCACAGCCCGAGGGCAAAGCTGTGGAGAGCGGCTGCCTAACTAATTAGGCTGCGTATGCCATTTGTTGATTGGCAATTATCATTTTGCACGCGATTACGGGTGTGTGCACCCCGGCATGCCTCTTGGCCGCAAGCATCTCCGTCGAAGCCGTGACGCCCCCACT
>Ga0182024_10015354_pt1 | contig 14684 bp, 7 predicted proteins | sample P32metaG_FD_120480 | JGI IMG/M metagenome (GOLD analysis project Ga0182024, IMG submission 120480) | Permafrost microbial communities from Stordalen Mire, Sweden - P3-2 metaG (Illumina Assembly) | ecosystem: Environmental > Terrestrial > Soil > Wetlands > Permafrost | place: Sweden: Stordalen... | reverse complement strand
CTGGTCGTGGCGACGCAGAATCCGATCGAACAAGAAGGGACGTACCCGCTGCCCGAGGCCCAGTTGGATCGCTTCATGATGGAGATCCGGCTCGATTATCCGACCCGCGAGCAGGAGGAGGACATCGTGACGCGGACGACGAGTGGCCGCCAGCCGCTTCCGTCGACGGCATTCACGCGAGAGGCGTTCTTGCAATTGCGGGACCTGGTCCAGGCGGTTCCCTTGCCGCAGAGCGTCGCTTCTCAGGCGGTCGATTTGTGCCGCGCCAGCCGGCCGGAAGATCCGGTTGCCGGCTCCTTCGTGAAGAACTACGTGGCCTGGGGAGCCGGGCCGCGCGGTTCGCAAAACCTTGTGCTGGCGGCCAAGGCACGCGCCCTGCTGCTGGGCCGCGCGGCTCCCTCGGTCGATGACGTTCAAGCGCTGGCACTGCCGATCTTGCGGCACCGGGTGATCGTTAACCATCGTGCCGTCGGAGACGGCATTACCGCCGAAGCCGTCGTGGCCAAACTGATCGCGGAGGGGGCGAAATGACCGTTGCCGTCAAGAGTCGGTTTCTCGACTTGCGCTCTCTGGCGGCGCTGGAGCACATGCGGTTCACGACCCGGCACCGCATCGAGGGGGCCTTCAGCGGACGGAACCGCTCGCAAAGCCAAAACGGGGCCGGCGAGTTCGTCGATTATCGCGAATACTCGGCAGGCGAGGACCCGCGTCGACTCGATTGGAAAGTGCTGGCCCGCAGCGGTCGTGCTTACCTCCGGCTCTATCAAGACGAAACCAATCTGACATGCACGCTAGCGCTCGACACGAGTGCCTCGATGCTGTTTGGCGGCCACCGACCGGCGACGAAGGGTCTGAACAAGCTCGCTTACGCGCAGTATCTGGCCACGGCGCTGTCGTACGTGATCGCACGCGGCCAGGACCAGGTGGGGTTGGCACTGCTGGGCGAGAACCTGCGCGAGATGATTCCACCCGGCGGAACGACCTCGCATCTGGCCCGGCTGCATGCCGCGATCGAAACGATTGCGACCGAGCCCGGCACGAAAATGGCCGCCGCACTCACTCAGTTGTTCGAAAAGTCGACGCGGCGGGGCGTGTTGCTGCTGGTGAGCGATTTCTTGATGGAAGACCTGGAGGAAGTCTTTGCCGCGGTCCGTCAGTTTCGCCATCGCCAGTGGGAAACGGTCGTGTTGCATCTGATCGATCCCGACGAAGAGCGTTTGCCCGAGGGAGTTGCCTACCGTTTCGAAGGTTTGGAGCGCGAGGGCTCGGTCGATTGTTCGCCGGCGGAAATTCGCCATGAATACGAGATTCGCTTTGCCTCACACGTCGCCACGGTGCGGAGCATGGCGCTGTCGCTGGCGTGCGACTATCGCCCAATTTCGACGATCGTCGACTACTTGCAGGTGCTGCGGGGGTTTTTAGTCGAAAGGGCAGGCTAAAGTGACTTTCCTGCACCTTTGGCCGATCTACCTGGGTGCCCTGGCGGCGGCGGTCCCCTTGGCGGTGCATTGGCTCACGCGCCCCCGGCCGAGGAAGATGCCCCTCTCGACGTTGCGGTTCGTGCGCGAAATGGCCGAACAGCGCCGGGCTCGTAATCGGCTGCGAGATTTTCTCATTCTCGCCTTGCGCGTGGCGGCCGTGCTGCTACTGGCGTGGGCTGTCGCGCGACCGCTGCTCAGAACGGGCACGGCGGCGGCACCCGATGAGGTCGGCAACGTGGCCCGAGTCGTTCTGCTCGACGTGAGCCAGAGCATGGCTGCCAGCCAGGGGGGCATCGAAGCCTTCGAGCGCGCACGTGCTCGCGCGGCGGAGCATTTCAAGTTCGAGCGCGGCATGCGTGCCAACCTCATTCGCGCGGGCGCGACTGCCCGGCCGGCTTTCGATCACTTGTCGAATAATCAAGGTGCTTTGCGCGACGAACTGGCGCGGACTCGCGTCCAGCCGCAGCGTCTGAATGTGCAACCGGCCCTGGCACTGGCGGCACGGATCTTTTCCGAAGAGTCGAGCGAATCGTCGCAACGCGAATTCATCGTGATTAGCGACTTCCAACGCACGAGTTGGACCAACGCCGATTTCTCCGTGCTGCCGGCCGATACCAAGATTGAGCTGGAGACGGTCGCCCCGGCCGAACCGCTGGAGAATATGGCCGTGTTGGGGGTGGCCGTCGACGGGCATCCGGTACAAGGCAAGCAGAGTCGATTGGACGTTGAGATTGGCAATTTCGCGCCGACGGCGCGGCGTGTCACGTGCGACGTCGCGCTCGGCGATTTGGCCTATCGTCTGGAAGGCGTTTGTCCGGCGAACGGTAAGATTACCCTGTCGCAAGACGTCGTACTCGCGAGCGTCGGTTGGAAGACCGGACGAGCCCGGCTCGTCGATCAGCTTGACGCGCTGTCGGTCGATGACGAGCGGGACTTCGCGCTGAACGTTCACGTGCCGGCGCCGCTGGCGCTGGTCACGCGGCAACGCCCCGACGACGTGCACGCGTCGAGCTTTTATTTGGAACGAGCATTGGCTCCTTACCCGCCGGGACAGCACGCCGACAGCCAGCGGGTCCAGCGCGTCGATCCGGCAGCCATCGATGCCGATGCGCTCGCAGCCGCCGAACTCGTGATTCTGGATCACCCGGGCAAGCTCTCCGAGGAGACGATCGGGCTGCTGGCGGGACTGCTCAAGCGGGGCCGCGCGATCTGGTATCTGGTGGCCGAGCCCAGCGATGCGGTGAATCTCAAGCAAATGACGCTAGCCGCCGGCTCCGCGCTGCAGATGCCCGTCGAGTTCTCGCCGCCGCAAACGGGCCGGCCGCGTCGCGACCTGTTCTGGTCCGAACTGAAAGAAGACCAGGCCCCGTTTGCGATCTTCGGCGATTCTTTGAAGAAGGCCACGGCCGCACTTCGTTTTGCCGGCGGCCTGGCGTCGAGTCGGCTTGCCGGTGGGCTGGCCGATGACCTGGTCGCTCAATATGGGGATCACTCCGCGGCGCTGGTCATTTGTGCCTCCGGTGCGGGCACACTAGCGGTCTGGAATGCCGACTTGGGCCGCTCGAACCTGCCGGCTTCGCCTGTATTCGTGCCACTGGTGGATGAGTTGGTCGACCGTTTGCTCGGCGATCGCAAACGATCGTCGCCCATTTTCAGCGGAGAACCGGCGGCGGTCTACCTGCCGCCCGAAGTCCATGCCGCGGCCGGTTTGAAAATCGATGCCGGCTCGACCGCGAACTCGCCTGCGCTGGGCGAGCTGGTTGACGAGGCTCAGGGTGTCGTGTGGCGCATGCCGTCGGCCGTGCCGCCAGGCATTTACCGAGTCGAGCGCGGCGGTCAAACCGTCTTTGCGCTGGCCAGCGAGCTTCCGCCCGAGGAGAGCGATTTGCGCAGCTTGGCCCCCGAGGTGCTCAAACAGCGGATGTCCGGCGGCAGGCAGGTGCAATATCGATCCGTCGATGAGCGTGACAACGTCGACGATCTTTGGACCTGGCTGGCCGTGGCGGCGACGGTTGCCATGCTTGTCGAGCTGATCGTGTTGCGAGTATTTCGCGTATGAGGCGCGACGGATTATGAGAGTCCTCGTTTTCGAACCGATGGTTCCGATCGCGCTGTGGCTGTCGCTGGCCGTGGCGGCGGCCGGCCTGTTGGCATGGTACGCCGTCGACTGCGCCCGGCGGCTGGGCCCGTTTTCGGCTGGCCGCATCGCGGTCTTGATGGGCATTGCATTGGCGCTGCCGCTGACCATTTTGCTTAATCCGACCTGGCACGATCGTGTCCCGCCGCCGGCAGGCAAACCACTTTTGACGGTGTTGCTGGATTCCAGCGCCAGCATGGCCACTTGCGACAGCTCCGATCCGAATGCCACCGACGCAAAGTCAACCGGTGCGGGCTCGATCGAGAGCGGCAGCCGATTCGACGAGGCGCGGCGGATCGCCGACTCCCTTACGGCGCGTCTGGGCGACCGCTACGACGTGCAACTACAAACCTTTGCCGCTCACTCGACCCCGGTCGAGCCGGCGGAGCTTGGCGCACTGAAGCCCGAAGGACAATTCACCGATCTGGCGGCCGGCATCGCCAGCCTGCTTCAGGCCGACCGGCCGCAAGGTCAAGCGATCGTCCTGTTGAGCGACGGCATCCACAATGTTGGCGGCGAAGCACTCGTGCTGGAAGTGGCCGAGCAGGCTCGGGCGTTGACCGCTCCCATTTTCGCCAAGACGCTGGGGGGCGACACTCACGTGCGTGATTTGTCGGTCGATGTTCAAACGCCGCAAGACCTGGCTTTTGTGAATCAAATGATTCCGATTCGAGTGCAGCTCGAGTCCCAGGCACTGGCCGGTGCGGTCGTCCGCGTCGCGCTGAGCAGCGAAGAGCGAGAGATTGCCCACCAGGACGTCACGCTCTCAGCCGACCAGACGACCAGCTTGGAGTTTCCGGTCAGCCATGACCGCAGCGGAGTTTTTCGCTACGAGGTTTCCGTTGCGCCGATTCAGGGCGAAGTCACCGATGCGAACAACAACTGCACTTACGTGCTGCGGGTCATCGACGAACCGATTCGCGTCTTGTTGCTCGAAGGCAAACCCTATTGGGACACCAAGTTTCTGCTGCGCACGCTCGCCTCCGATCCGTCGATGGAAGTCGTCAGCATCGTGCGACTCGCCGAGGGGCGTTATTTGCGGCGGAAGCTGGACCGGCCGGCCGATCCGAATCCGCCGGTTGGGGCTGGGCCGGACGAGGTGGCGCCGCCGGCGGATGGCCAGCCCGGCGCAAGCGATCAACATCCCGAGCACGACGGTGCCAACCTGGTGTCGCGCGGCCAGGCGTGGCAAATTCTGCCCGGCGTGGCCGATTTGTTCTCGGATGCGGACTGGTTGAATTCGTTTCAGATCATCGCGCTGGGCCGCGACGCCGAGTCCTACCTGACGGACGACGTGCTCGCGCAGCTCAAACGCTGGTTGGCGACGGGGGGGGGCTCGCTGGTTTGCTTTCGTGGCACGCCGACCGTGCAAGTCAGTCAGCGGCTGGGACCCTTGCTGCCGGTGCGGACCAGCGCCGTGCGTGAAACGCGGTTTCATGTCAAGTTGACCGAGGCCGGCAAGGCGCTCGGTTGGATTCCGGTGCCACGATCGCCCGACGAGCCCGACTCGCTGTCGACGCTTCCCAGTCTGGCCACTCGTAGCGGCGCGACCGATACCCGGCCGCTGGCGGTTGTTTTTGCGGTGGGTGAATCGACCAGCGGCAATCCGAGCCCCGTCGTTACTTCGATGCCCTACGGCACCGGTCGAGTCGTCGTATTGGAAGGGGCGGGCATGTGGCGTTGGGCTTTCATGCCTCCGCAGTTCGACAAGCAGGAACAACTTTATTCCGGGCTGTGGCAAAGCCTGACCCGCTGGCTGGTCTCGAATACGGGTTTGCTGCCGACGCAAACCTGGGCCTTGCGGAGCGACAAAGTGCGATTCGCCACCACCGAGCCGGCCACGGCTTCGCTGTTGGTGAGGCAGAGCGCGGCGGGGGGAGGACCGCCAACGATCGAACTGACCGGCGAGGCGCTCGCAGAAGCGCGATCGCTCGTGCCGGTGGCCGTCGGCGACGAATTGGATGCGTACCGTGTCGTCTTTGGCCGCTTGCCCGTGGGCCGCTATCAAGCAGCCGTGACCGGCAGTTCGGCCGACGATTCCTCGGCACGGACCATTTTTGAGGTTCGGCCGAACGTCGACGAGGTTTTGCACGTGGTCGCCAACCCGGGCCTGATGGGACAATTGTCGAAAAAAAGTGGCGGCGCCGTGCTCGAAAGTGGCTCACCGACCGAAGTAGCCACTAAAATGGAGGAGCATCTGGCGCGAATCGGGCCCGAGCAGTTCCGCCAGACGACCGCCTGGGACCGCTGGTGGGTGTTGCTGGGAGTGTTTGCCCTGTGGGGCCTCGCTTGGGGGCTGAGGCGCAATTCGGGATTGGTGTAGCAACCGCCGGCCGCGTGTCACAGAAGCGAAAAGCAAGGCACTCAGCTAAGGGGAGATCCAGCATATGGATGGCCGATCGCTCGAACGACGATTTGTCGCGTTGCGCCGCCGCGTGATGCTCATCGGCGGTGTGGCGACGGTTGGCTGGGCAGTCGTCATTCTTTTTGTGCTGGCAGTCGTCGCCGCCTGGTTCGATCTGCTGTGGGAACTTTCGCCCGAAACGCGGCTCGCCTTGGATGGGCTGCTGGTGGTTGCCGGTCTGGTGGCCGTTGGCTTCGGCCTGTGGCGGGCCTGGTCCAAGACCGGCCGGCCCTCGTTAGCGCGGCGATTGGATCGCACGGCCGGCACCGGCGGACAGATTCTCTCCGGTTACGAATTGTCGCGCTCGAGCGGGACCGAAGCGGCGGACCAACCTCTGACAAAGGGACTGGCGGGAATTGCCGTCGCGCGGGCAGCGGCCCTGGCCGAGGGCATTCCGCCGGCCGAGGTGGTTCCACTGCGCGGCATGGCACGGGTGGCGGCCGGGCTCGCCGCCGCGGGATTGGCGGCCCTCGGCCTGATCTTCTTTCTGCCCGCGCTCACCGCAACCCAGTCGCTGCGGTTTACCGATCCGTTTGGCGACCATCCGCCCTATTCCCGGATCGTGTTTCACGTCGAACCGGGGGACGTGCGCGTTCTCTACGGTGGCGGATTGGATGTCCTGGTGACGACCGAGGGCCCGCCGCCGGACCGCGTCGAACTGGTGCTGTGCGCGGACGACGCCGGGCACGAGGAAGCGCTGCCCATGTTCCAGGGACGCGAGGGCCAGTGGCGGACGGTGCTGACACGCGTCACCTCCGACGCGCGCTATTATGCGCGCGCACGGCGTTCGCGCAGCCATCAATTCAAAATCGATGTGATCACGATTCCTAAACTGGTCGACGTGCGGTTCCGCGTCGTGCAGCCGGAATATGCTCGCCGCGCCGTCTATCAAGGCGTCATGCCCGAGGGTGGAATCGCCGGCCTGGCCGGAACGCAGGTACAAGTCTGGGCTCAAAGCAATCGGCCATTGTCGTACGGATCGCTGACATTGGTTTCCGACGGCCGACAGCAGAACGTGCGGCTCGACCCGGTCGAAGGTTCGCCGGACGTGGTCACCGGTTCGTTCGAGATTCACTCGGCCGGGCCGCTGTCGGTGGGGGTGACCGACGTGGCAGGGCACCAATCGCGCGAGAAGTTTTCCGGATCGATCGTGCTGCTGCCCGACGAAAAGCCGTTCATCCGCGTGCTGCAACCGCCCGCTTTGGCGTTTGCAACCCCCGAGGCGACGCTGCCGGTGCTCGTATCGGGCGAAGACGATTGCGGTATTTCGAGCGTGGAGTTGTTTCGCAGTCTCAACGATTCGCGCGCGCTGCCGATGGAGTTCGACGTGGCCCGGCCATCGACCACTCGGTTCGACGGCCAGCAGACGCTGCCACTGTCGTCTTATGGTTTGCAGCCAGGCGACGCGATCAAGCTGTTCGCGCGGATCGAGGACAACGACCCGGCGGGCGCCAAAGGGGCCGAAAGCTCGCTGGTCACGGTGCAGATCATTTCGCAACAGGATTTCGAGCGCATGCAGCGGATGCGCGAAGGACTCGAAGCGCTGGCCTCGAAATACCACCAGGCCGATCGACGGCTGGAGTCGTTGGCCGCCGGCAACGAGGAATTGCGGAAGTCGCTCGACGAATCGGAGGAGACGGAATTGACCGAAGAGAATCGCGAATCGCTGCGCGACGCCTCGCGACGGCTTCGCGAGGAGGCGCAAGAAATCCGCAAGTCGGCCAAACACTTGCTGCCGTATGATCTCGATCCCGCCCTGGTCGATCGGCTGACCGACCTGGCCGATTCGCTCGAAGAAGCGGCCGCATCCCTCGAATCGGAGAATTTGCAGACGCTCACTCGCACCGCGGCGATCAAGCAGCTCGACGAGTTGCGTGAAAAACTGGCGGCGGACAAAAAAGAATTCGACACGGGAGCGACCATGCCGCTGGAGCACCTGGAAAAGATCTACCCGCTGATCGAGGATCAGGCCCGCTTTACGGCCGTCTATCAGCAGCAGCGCGATCTGGCCGAGCGACTTGCGTCGCTCAAAGGTCTCGATTCGAACAACACGTCCCAGGTCAAGGCGCGGATGCGCAACCTCGAGGATGAACAGAACCGGCTGCGCGAGGAGTTGAGCTCGCTGCTCGACGACATCGACACGCACGTCGCGCAACTGCCCGAAGATGATCGGCTCGACGACCTGCGCACGACGGCACAGGAGTTTGCGGACCTGGTGCGTCTGAGCGGGGCCGGTGAGGATATGCTCGAATGCGAGACCGGGCTGGCGGCGTTTTCCGGTACCGGCGGCCATGCCGGCGCTCAAAAGGCGGCCGACATGCTGGAACGATTTCTGGCTAAGGGAAAAGGCCTGGATGGCGAGGGTCGAGCTTGCTTGAAATTCCAGCCCGGCCTGGAACAAGCGCTCGGCAACACGGTCGATCAACTCTTGGCCGAAGCCGGGCTGGGCCAGAGCGGACAAGGGGGCAGCGGCTATAGCATGCGCCGCAGCGCGCTCAACAATGTCGGCTTGTTCGGCAGCCTGCCAGGCATGGATCCCCTCTCCGGCAAGGGCTCGCGCGACGGCATGCCTGGGCGCGGCGCCGGCCAAAAGATGGCCGGCTCGCACGACGATGGATCGGTCATCACCGGCCAAAGCCTGCGCACCGCGGCCGGCGCGGCAGCCGAAGGCGTTCCGCCGCGCTATCGCAGTCGCGTGGGGGCTTACTTTCAACGCATCGCCGAGGAAACTCCAGCGGAGTGAAACCATCATGAAGATCACGAATCTCTTTCTCTCGCTCGTCATCCTGGTCGTGTTCGTGGCAGGCCAGAGCGGTGGGGCCGATGCACCGAATCAAGGCGGGCCCAATCAAGCCGGCGCTTCCAAAGCCACGGGCAGCAATCGCACGCTCGAACCCAAGCAGTCGGGCGGCGAACCCGACAGCATTGTGCAAGTGGCCAATCTGGTCTACGCGGGGACCAAGAGCAGCCAGTGCTTCGCCGACCACTTTCTGATCAAAGCGGAAAAAGAAACGGCCATTTCCACCAGTCGCCGCTTTCATGCCGTAAAACTCGGCTCCGACGAACTCTATAACTTTCCGTTGGTCATCATGACTGGCGAAGGTGCCTTTTCGCTCCCCGATCAGGAACGGAGCAATTTGGCGCGCTACATCGAGCGAGGCGGCTTCTTATTGGCTTCGGCCGGCTGTTCTTCGGAGGAATGGCAACGTTCGTTTCGCAAGGAAATGGCGATCATCTTTCCTAAACAGGGATTGGAGCCGCTCGGCATGGACCACCCGGTTTTCCACACGGTGTACGACGTCCGAGAGTTGACAGGTCATCATGCCAAGCCGAAACCGCTGGAGGGGATCATGCTCGGCGGGCGGTTGGGCGTGCTCTACTCGCAAGACGGCTTGAATGACACGGAACATACGCAGGGTTGTTGTTGCTGCGGCGGCAACGAAATCAACAACGCAATCGAGATTAATGTGAACGTTCTGGCCTACGCCCTGACCTACTGACACCGACCCCGTTGAAATTGCGGCGATGCATATCCAGCCACCAACCTGGCATCTCTGGCTGCCACTTGTGTTGTTGCTCGTCGTTTCGGCGTGCAACGGCCGCACCGGCGCCGGTGGCCTATCGCTTGTTGTCAGCGGCGACACGGCCGGCTGGATCGCGCCTTGCGCTTGCTCGGCACGACAGTCGGGCGGACTGGCGCGGCGGGCGACCTTTGTCAATGAGTGCCGCAAGACCGACGATGTCGTACCGCTCGACGTCGGTGGCGCCCCGAGCGGCACGTCCCCTTATGACGTGGCGAAATTCGCGGCCATGCTGCGTGGCGAAATGGCCATCGGTACGGCGGCTCACAACATCGGCGGCGCGGAAGCGGCACTCGGCCCGAACACCCTGCGCGCCCTGGCCAGCGAAACCGGCGCTCCTTGGGTCGCCGCAAATGCCGCCGACACTTCGGGAGAGGCGATTGCGCCGGCGCTGCGACTTGTCGAGGCGGGGGGCCGCCGGCTGGCCATTGTCGGCGTTCTGTCGACAAAGTTCGCAACGCCGGACGTCCGAATCGACGACCCGGCCGCGGCGGTTCTACGAGCGCTGGCAACCGTCGCGGGACGCTACGACGCGGCGGTCGTGTTGGCTTATTTGCCGACCGACGAGCTCGAAGCACTCGCCAAATCGCTCCCCGAGGTCGATCTGGTCGTTGGCGGACCAACGCTGCAAACCATCGAGCCGCGACAGATGGGTCCAACGATGGTGGCGGCCGTCACCAACAAGGGCAAATTCATGGCCCGGTTCAGTGCGCTGCGTGGGACCAAGAGCGGTTCGTGGCGGGGTGAAATCGTGGAGCTGGACGACACATTTGCGGACGACCCAGGCCAACTGGCAAATCTCCAGCGCTATCGCGACATGCTGGTCGAGCGCGATTTCACTCCCTCCGAGACTTCGTTTGCGCCACAGTTGCTTGATCGGCTGCCGGAAAAATATCAGGTCGCCGGCACGGCCGCCTGCCAAACGTGCCACGCGGGCGATTGCACGCTTTGGGAGGGATCGAAGCATGCCGCGGCTTGGGCCACGCTCGAAACGCGTTCTTCTCACGGCGATCCGTTTTGCCAGCAGTGCCACACGACCGGCTACGGCTTGCCGGGCGGTTTTGCATCGCTTGCCCAAGCGGCCAGTCGCGGCGCCGTGGGCTGCGAAAGTTGCCATGGCCCCGCCCAAGCCCATGGCCTGCGGCCCCAGACGCCGACGACCTATGTGGCCCACGACCAATGCCTGCGCTGTCACGATCGCGAGAACAGCCCGACGTTCGAGTACGCCGGCTTTTGGCAGCAAATTCGTCACGGCCAGGAATCGACCGCGCGTCGCGCACAACTATTGCCCAAGGAGATCGTGCCATGAAGCGGTCAATCTCGCGACGAACCCGCCCGGCAGCAGCCATCGTCGCGGCCGTTTTCGCGGCGTGGCTCGGGGCGGCTTTGCGAGCCGACGAACCGACGGAAACGCCCGCGAAAAAGAGTCCGGCGAGCGAGAGCCTGGCCGCCGGGTCGGTACGACCCGATTCGAATGCGCCGGAACCGGCAGCGCCCGCCGAAGCGGCCGAGAAACAATCGCCGGGCGCGGACTGGCCGGTCGGTCTCGAGCGTGCCCGAAAGCGCGCGCAAGCCGACGGCAAGCCGCTGCTGGTCCGCGCCGGAGCGCCGTGGTGTCCTTGGTGCGACAAACTGCTGGAGCAATTCGACACGCCCGAGGTGCAAGAACAATTGAAGCGCTGGACGCTCGTCTACGTCGATATCGACGACACGCCGGGCGAAGCGCGGCAGTTGTCGGTCGGCGCGATTCCGGCGATGCGCGTCGTCAACGCGGCTGGCAAGGTCGTCGCGACACAAGAAGGATACCTGGACCAGGACGAGCTGCTCGCGTGGCTTAAAGAAAGCTTCGACCGCGCGGCGCTCGAGCGGCCCGAGGTGTTGCTTTCGGAGAAAGATCTGCAGCCGGACGACGTCGACAAGCTGATCCGACTATTGCAAAGCTCCGACCCGCTGGCGCGGGAAGCGGCTTTGCGTCGCCTGATGCCGAACCCAAAACTGGCCGCCGCGCCCGTCGTCGAAGCCTTCGTCGGCGGCAAACTGGCCACACGCTTGCTGACGCTCGAATTGTTGAGCCACTGGCAAGCTCCGGTCGCAGGGCTCGATCCTTGGCGGCCCGAGACGGTGAATCCCGAGCGGATCAAAGCGTTGCAAGCGTGGGTCGGGCAAGAGACGGTCGAGCGCGCAGCGCCGGCCAAGGAACTCTCCGCCGAGAATTTGCAGGCTGCCAACGATGCGATCGCCCGGCTCGTGGAAGACGACGATGGGGAGGCAGCGGCCAGGGTGGAGCAGTTGGCTCGCTTCGGCGCGGCACTTCGACCGCTGGTCATCGAGAAACTGAAGGATGCCGCCGACGATCGGGCTCGCGAACGACTGCTGCTGCTGCGCTATCGGCTGGCGGCCAGCGACGCGCTGGTGCTCACCTGGACCGGTGGGCTGTCGCGGCTGGCGTCCAGCGACGTCAACGTCCGGCATCAAGCCACGTCCCAACTCGTCGAACGGGCCACCGCGGCCGACGAGCCGCTGCTGCTCGAGTTGTTTGCCGACGCGGATCCGCTGGTGCGCGAGATCAGCCTGCGCGGGTTGCGCAGCGTGGGCACGGACGCCTCGTCGAGTGCATTGGTCAAATTGCTGGACGATCCGGAACCGAACGTCCGAGCCGCCGTGCTCAAGCAACTGGCCGAGTCGCCCGATGCCGCTCTCAATTCCAAGATATCGGCCTATCTCAAAACCGAGACCGATGCGGATCTCGTGGTGCATGGAGTTCGCGTGCTGAAGGCGGCCGCCGCGCCGGCCAACCTGATCGAACTGCTGCATCATCCGAGTTGGCAAGTTCGTGCCGAAGCGGCCGAAGCGCTGGGCACGCTGGCATCGCCGCACAATCCCAACGAGGCCGCGGCTGACATTTACACCGCACTGATCGAGGTTCTGACGGACGAGGATCCATTCGTCATCAGCCGCGCGGTGCACGCTTTGCGATCAGCGGAGCTGCCCTCGGCCGTCGAGCCCTTGGCCAAGGCCGCGGCCGAACATCCGGAGATCGCCGCGGAGGTGATCGGCGCTTTGACCGAAGAAAAGCTGCGGGCGACGGCAGAGCCCGTTCTGCGACGATACATCGACCATAAAGATCCACAGCTCCGAGCGCAGGTGATCACGGCATTGGCAAACGCCACTGCCGACGACGTGGGCGATTTGATCGAGCGCGGTTTGAAAGATCCGGCCACCGAAGTCCGCACCGCCACCGCCAAGAAGTTTTTGGAAATCTGCAATCAACTCGGGCTGAAACAAAGCGAAGACCAAGACCCGTTCGCACAAACCGTTTTCGAAGTTCAAGGCGGCGCCAGCGTAACGGTCGTTACCGAACTTTCTTTTGACACTTTCAAAGCCGCTCCCACCAAATCTCCAGAAAAAGCCGAAGAGCCGGCTGAGCCGGCCAAAGATGACGAGCCTGTTGAGCCGGCCAAAGATGACGATCCATTTGAGCCGGCCAAGGACGATTCAGCCACGGACGAGGGCGATTCGTCGAAGGAGACCGGCGAATTGGTTGACGATCCGGAACTGGCGGCGTTCCGCGAGGGAAAAGGTCGCCCCGACTGGATGAACCGCGCGATCACGCCGCTGGAATCGATGCTCAAGGCCGAAGCGCCCGAAGAAAGAGAGGCGGCGGCGCTCGCGATTATCCCCTTGGGGCACGACGAGCCGGCGCTGGAGGTCCTTCGCAAGCTGATTGGGTCGCAACCAGGCCTGCTGGTCGATGCGAGTCATGCGCTTCCCTGGCTGCCGTGGCCGGAGCGGCTGAAATTCTTCGAAGAGTTGCTCGCGCAAAAGCCGGACAACAGTCAATTGTCTACGATCGCCAGGCAGATGCTTGCCCGCGAGCCCGAGCGCGGTGTGTCGCGGCTTTGGCAAATGCTGGAGGCGGACGATCAAACGATCGAGACGGCTTTTGCGGTGGGCCGGCCGATCATCGACAATCGGGTGGTCTATGGCGGCGCGAATATCGGCAAGAAGCAAAAGGCCGAACTCACGCGCTATGCGACCGAAGGAACGGCGTGGCAGAAGAATGTGGCAATAGCCCGATTGATCGAAGTCTCGGCCGACAACGCCACGGAGCTCGCCCAGCGAGCGTACGACGATCCGAAGGTCGCGGAAGCGTTTCGCCACGACGCTTTCCAACTGCTGTTGCTGGCGAGCGATGACAAAGACGCCTCCCAGATTGCCGCTCGCGAAATTCCGTCGGCGGATCCGGCGATTCGTAAATTGGCGCTGCTGTATCTGGCCGGCGGCCAAAAGGGGGTCGGCTCGCTACGCAACGAGGCGTCGCTGAATCCGCGAGGGGGGTTCTTCAATTACTCCCGCGAAGCGGTCAGCATCGAGCCGCTCGCGGGAGTAACCCTCGAGATGCTGAAACCGCTCTTGGCCGATCCGGATGACGAGACCGCCGCGGCGGCCGGCTGTCTTGCCGCCCTGTTGGGCAACTCCGACGGGCTGCCGACGCTGGTGCGCGTGTGGCGGGCGCATAAGGATTCGGACAGTTGGACGCCGGCGCTCTATCGGGCCATCGCGGCGCTGGACGACGACCAGAATACCCCCGTGCTTATCGAGATCAATCAACAGCTTTCCACGTGGGACAAAGCTCGGTTCTACTGGACCATTCGGTCGATGCACGGCCCCGCCGTTTTGAAACTGCGCAAGCAGATTCGGGATGCCGTTGGCATGGACGCGTTGAAATAGCGCGGCGGCGAGAGAAAACTCCTGTTCATCACTTCTTCTACCAGTCTTCTACAAGGGCGAGAATCATGAACCTGCGGCGAATCTTGTGTGCGGCAACAACCGTCGTGCTGTCTCTGTCGGCGGATGTGCTCGTGCATGCTCAGCCCATGGGAAGAGAGAGCACGGTCTCCGGTACGGGCGTGGAGATCATTAAACGGACGCCGGAGACACTGCGGATGCAGATCGAGATCTCGGCCAAGGCCAAGACCCTTGGCGTGGCGCTCAAAAAGATCGAGGCGCATCGCGACGCGGCGTTGAACCAGTTGGCCAAAATGTCGAGTGAAAAAGAGACGACACGGGCCGGCGAGGTT
>Ga0182024_10015353_pt1 | contig 14684 bp, 9 predicted proteins | sample P32metaG_FD_120480 | JGI IMG/M metagenome (GOLD analysis project Ga0182024, IMG submission 120480) | Permafrost microbial communities from Stordalen Mire, Sweden - P3-2 metaG (Illumina Assembly) | ecosystem: Environmental > Terrestrial > Soil > Wetlands > Permafrost | place: Sweden: Stordalen... | reverse complement strand
CAACGCCACCGCGGCGGCCTTGTTGGTTTCCAGCGCGGCGTTGAATTCCACCTGTGCCTGCTGGCGTCGGGCGAATACCGCGTCGCATTGTTCGCGAAATTCGTTCCAGAGCGACTGTTCCTGCTCGCGCTCCACGGCGCCGATGTTCTTCCAAAGCTGCTGCAAATGCTTTGCCGTATCCACCGCTTCGCGGCCATCCGATTTGCTGCTCAGTTGTTTCGCACGTTCGATGAGGGATTTCTTGTCGGCGATGTTCTGTGCGTACCAACCGTCCAAGCGTTCCTGCAGGCGCGCGAGTGCGGCGTCAAAGTGTTCTTGAACCTTCGCCGCGGCGGCGCGGTCCACCGGCGAATAGCGGCGCCATTCCTGGCGCGCCTCGCGCAAAACGGCGGCGATGGCGCGCCAGTCGGGATGTTCGCCGCTGTGCGCGGCCTCGAAGTTGTTGAGCCGCTCGAGCAGCACGCGGCGCTGCTGCAGGTTCTCCTGGCGCTGCTTGGCTTGAGCGTCGAAGTAGACGCGGCAAGGCTGGTAGGCGGTTTCCGCCGCCTGGTGAAAGCGCTGCCAATCCGCCTGCGAATCGCTGACGATGCCCTTGCTGATGGCTTTCCAGTCCTCCTGCAACTGCTTGATCCGCTCCGCGAGCGCCTTAGGTGGCTCGGTCGAGCCGATGAGCGCCTCCATCTCGGTGATCAGCTCGGCGCGCTTCGGCGCTACCGCGAAATCCTTCCACTGCTTGAGTTCGTTGAGCTTGGCGTCGAGCTGCACCACCTGGCGGGCGAGATGCACGGGCGCAGCCGATATTGTCGCCAGTGTCTCCTCGATCGCGCGGCGCAGGCCGGCCGCGCGTCCGGTATCGCCGTCACGCAACGCCGAATGAGTCTTGGCGATGAGCCCGCCGAGGCGCCGTGACGTGTTGGCCTCCGCCGCCGCCTTCGCAGCGCGCGCTTGCTCTTCGGCCTGCCGCGCCAGCTCTTCGGCCGCAGCCGCGGCGGCCGCGGCCTGTTCGCGCTGCTGAGCCTGCTCGTGCGCTTGGGCCAGGGATTCGGCTTGCGCAACTCGCTGCGCTTCCTCGAGGGCTTGGCGTTCGGCGCGCTGCGCCACGTGACGCGTGTGCTCGGCGATGATCTCGCGGCAACGCTCGAGGGCGTGCTGGGCGCGCTCTTGGATCGCCGGTGCGGCTTGTTCTTCGAGCGCGCTCCAACGTGCAGCGAAGTGATCGAAGGTGGCCTCGTACACGGCATCATGGATCCGATGGCTGTGCCGCTCCAGCGACGCGCACGCGGCGGCGGCATCGCTCTCGACCTGCACGGATTTTTGTTCCTCGATGCGCACCTCGTCGCACTTCTGCTTGATGATTTTATAGACGTTCTTGTCCTTGCCGCGGACCTGCTTGAGCAGCTGCTTCAATTCGGCCGGATCCGCAACGCGCTGCGCCGCGAGTTGGCGTATGCGGCTCGAGGAGCCATCCGTGACCAGCGATGAGATGCGCTGTGGATGGGCGCCGTCCAACATTTCAGCGAGACGAGTAGGATCGGCACAGAGCCCCGCGATCGACAGCAACGCCTCGGTGTTCTGGGTCGCGTTCTGCAACTCCGCAAAGCCGATGTTGCCCGCGTCGATGAGTTGCGCGAGGCGCGCCTGCGCCGCATGTACGATCGCCGGTTCCGCCGCAGGCGCGCCGTCGTTCAGACCCGCAAGCGCGCGCAGCGCCGGCCCATCCTGCAAGGCGGCGATGACGGCGCCGGGCGCGAGGGCGCTGGGCGCGAGATTGGCAGCCGGCGCGGCCGGCACGTCCGCTGCGCCCGCGGTAGGGTGTGCGGCGGCGTCGGATCGAAACATACGCGACAAAGGCCGCATCGAACGCATGAAGCCCATAACGTAGGAAGCCTCCGGTGAATTCAGCGTGAAATTGTATCGGCCCGGAGGCGGGACGAAAGAGCGCCAGGATTACAAATGAAATGTCTAGCCTATTGGATCATAAGCGCATTCAGGCCTTGATATAGACCCGTGCGCAGGGCCGCGTTGGTCGCATTTGTCTTGTGCAGCAATTGCGGACACGGTAGCGTCGAGGCATGACCGAGAGTTTTATTGCAGAATCGAACGTCAGCGACGCTCCGGCGGCCGCCACCGGACTGCGTCACGAACTGAAACGGCGGCACATGACGATGATTGCGCTCGGCGGCGTCATCGGTGCCGGGCTTTTCGTCGGCAGTGGCGTGGTCATCAAGTCGGCGGGGCCGGCGGCCGTCATCTCCTTCGCGATTACCGGCCTGCTGGTCGTTCTGGTGATGCGCATGTTGGGGGAAATGGCCGTCGCGCTTCCGGCCGTGGGATCATTTTATGAATACGCGCGCCTGGCCTGGGCCGACCGTCCGGCGCTCAGCGGCCTTGCTGGGTTCCTGACCGGATGGATGTACTGGTATTTCTGGGTGATGGTGGTTGCGCTCGAGGCGGTTGCGGGGTCCGACCTGATCCGCTTCTGGCTGCCCGACATGCCGCCCTGGATCGTGAGCCTGTCCCTATTGGTGGCACTGACCATCACCAATCTCATCTCCGTGAAATCCTTCGGCGAATTCGAGTTCTGGCTGGCTTCGATCAAAGTCGCGGCGATCAGCGTGTTCTTGTTGTTGGCGGTTCTGTTCGTGGCCGGCCTGTGGCCCGGAGCCAGCCCAAGCATCGCGAATCTCACCTCCCACGGTGGCTTCGCGCCCAACGGTCTGTTGCCCATTCTCACCGGGGCAGTGGCGGCGACCGGCTTCTATTTCGGGGCGGAAATCGTTGCCATCGCGGCGGCCGAGACCTCGGAGCCCGCCAAAGCCGTGGCCCGCGCCACCAACTCGGTGATCACGCGCGTACTGGTGTTTTATCTCGGTTCGATCCTGTTGGTGGTGTGTCTGGTGCCATGGAATTCACCGGGAATCGTCCGGCCCTACGTCAGCGCGCTCGATGCCATGCATATTCCGGGCGCGACGCACATCATGAATGCGGTGGTGCTGACGGCGGTGCTGTCCGCGCTGAACTCCGGCTTGTACGCCTCCTCGCGCATGCTGTTCGCACTGACCCGGCGCGGTGATGCCCCGGCTGGATTGTCGAAGCTCAGCGCCAACGGCGTGCCGGCCCGCGCGATTTTGATCGGCACGCTGTTCGGCTACGCCGCAGTGATCATGTCCTACGTATCGCCGGACACCGTATTCGCTTTCCTGGTGAACTCGTACGGCACGGTGGCGGTTTTCGTCTATTTGTTCATTGCGGTGTCGCAATTGCGTCTGCGCGCGCGCCTCGAGAAGGAAGACCCAGGGCGTCTCACCGTGAAGATGTGGGCATATCCGTACCTGACTTATCTGGCCATCGCCGGCATGCTCGGCATTTTGGTCGCGATGGCTTTCATTCCCGACCAACAGACGCCGCTGTTGTTCGGCCTCATCAGCCTCGGGCTGCTGTTGATGGGTTACGGCGTGCGCGCGCGCTTGGGGTCCAAGCCGGTGCGGCCGGGCGCGCTGCCGGTGAGACTTTGATGCCAACACTGATGCTGCAACGCTTCCATCACGCCCTGGGCATGGCCTGCATCATTATGTTCGCTGTGTGCGGGCTCGCGGCTCGACTCGCCGCCGAGGATGGCGGCACGGTGATGAAAAGCGCCGAGTCGACAATCCTGCACGATCCCGGCACGCCCCGCGCCGGTGCCGTGAATCCGGACGTGATCCTGGTTGAATACTTCGACTACAACTGCTCTTTCTGCAAGCAGTTGAATCCCGTGCTGACGGCGCTGCTTGCGTCCGACGCGAAAGTGGCGCTGGTCTACAAGGAGTGGCCGATCTTGAGCGAAACGTCCAAGTATGCGGCCGAATCGGCGTTGGCCGCGGGCTGGCAGGGCAAATATCCGGCGGCGCACGAGGCGTTGATGCGCGCCTCGCATCTGTCCTCGCACATGCAGGTCGAGTCGCTGCTACAGGCGGCAGGAGTCGACCTGGCGGCGCTGCAGAAGGATCGCGCTGCGCACGGCGCCGAGATCAGAGCGCTGCTGCAACGAAACGATTCGGAGGCGGGCGCCCTGGGTATTCGCGGCACACCGGGTCTGCTGGTCGGGCGGCATGTCATCAACGGCGTGTACGAGCTCGCAGGTCTGCAGCAAGCGGTCGCTGCCGCGCGGCGCGATCACTGATGCAGTGTTTTTGCGGCTAGGACAGTGTTTTGGCGGCCAGGACACCGGTCAGCTTGCGACGCTGACCCCGCCTCGCGATGAAAAAGCCCGTGACGAATACCAGCACGCAGCCGCCGACTCCCTTGAGCACGAACAAAGCGGGACTGCCGCTGCCCTCCGGCGGCACCATCGAGGCGATGGTGGCAAATACCATCGCGGTCACGCCGACACTGGCCAACGCCCAACAGACGATCGGGCCGCCCGGAATCAGCGTCACGCCGCGGTTCTCGCCTGCAGCCCGCTGGCGGAGTACGGCAAGCGACGCGAATATATAGGCCCACGTCAGGCAGTTGAGCGCCGCCGTCATATCGATCAGCAGCTCATACGCTTCTCGGACCGCAGATCCGGCGACGGCCATCAACAAGACCACCGACGCCAGCGCGGATTGCGTCACAAGGGCAACCGCAGGTGTACCGTATTTCGGATGAATCGACCCGAGACGCTCGGGCAGATAGCGGCCCAACCCCATGACGAACGGCAGGCGCGCGACGCCGCCGATCCAGGCGCTCAAGGCCCCGATATTCGCGATGGCCAGCAAGATCGCGACAATGGCGCCGATGTGCAGGACGCCGGCGCGTTGACCGATGGCTTCCAACGCCTCCGGGATGCCGCTGATCGCGCTGATCTGATTCGCCGGCAGAGCTACCAGCAACGCAGCCGTGCCGGCCATGTAGATGGCGGCGATTACGATGCCCGCAATGATCGTGGCGCGCCGGACGGTGCGCGCCGCGTCGTTGATCTCGTCGCCCATGATGGGTCCGAGTTCGAGGCCCACGTAACCCAGTACCAGAATCGCGAACGTGCTCAAGGTCGGAAGCGAGGACAGGTCCGGCACCAGACTTGGGTAGCTGGCCGGTGTCGCCGATCCGAATCGCCACCAGACGATGGCGCCGCCACCGAGCACCAATGCAGCGATGAGAAGCGTGCTCATACCCCCGAGGTTCTGCACCCATTTCGCGTTCTTCAGTCCCAGGATGTTCACGATTGTCGCCGACCACAGCAACCCGAGGCAGACCAGTCCGTTGTAGACCGGGTTATCGGCAAGCACCAGCCACGAGCCGCCGCCGATGTGCAGCACGATGCCGGAGATGAACAGAACCAATGAGGGCAAGAATACGAGATTGGACAACGTATAAGCCCAGCCGGCGAGGAAGCCATGCGTGTCGCCGAACGCCGCTCGAGTCCACAAGTACAGTCCCCCCACGTGGGGTATCCGCGAACTCAACTCCTGCACCGCCAGTCCCGAAGGCACGAAGAACACCAACGCGGCGATCAGCCAGAGCGACAGTCCGGACGGGCCGATCTGGGCGGCGGTGGAGATCCAGCGCAAACCGACGATGGTCGCCACATTGAGCAGCACCAAATCCAAAAGGCTGAGCGAGGGGCGCAGCCTTCCTTTCGCTGCGGAGGCCGAATTGTCGCTCACGCCCGCGCATCCTCGATGATCATGCGCGCGCCCCGTTCGGCAATCATCGCCGTCGGCGTGTTGGTGTTGCCGGACGTGATGGTCGGCATGATCGAGGCGTCGATGACCCGCAGACGCTCGATGCCATGCACGCGCAGGCGCGCATCGACCACCGCATCGCGGTCGGCGGCGAGCCCCATCTTGGCGGTGCCGACCGGATGGAAAATCGTCGTCCCGATATCGCCCGCGGCTGCGGCCAGCGATTCGGTGTCATCGCCCACTTGGGCGCCGGGCAGCAGCTCCTGCGGCGCGAAGCGCTGCACGGCCGGCTGCGCCATGACGCGCCGCGCGGCTCGGATGCCATCGGCGGCGACGCTGCGATCCTGCGCGGTGGACAAATAATTCGGCGCGATCAGCGGCGGCGCCTGCGGATCGGCGGACCTGAGGCGTACGCTGCCGCGTGAAGTCGGGCGCAGGTTGCAGACGCTCAAGGTGATCGCTGCGAACGCGTGCAGCGGGTCGCCGAATTTGTCGAGCGACAGAGGCTGCACGTGGAATTCGAGATTCGCGCGATCTTGCGAGGGGTCCGAGCGCATGAAGATGCCGAGCTGCGAGGGCGCCATGGTCAAGGGTCCGCGCCTGCGCATCACGTAATCGACCCCCATCCACGCGCGTCCCAGCAGCGACTGATAGGTTTTGTTGAGGGTCTTGACGTTGCTCACCTTGTAGATCGTACGCTGCTGCAGATGATCCTGCAGATTGGCGCCGACGCCGCGCCTCTCCAAGAGGGTTTTGATGCCGAGCGGCTCGAGCCATTCGGGCCGGCCGATCCCGGTCAAATTCAGTATTTGCGGCGAGCCGATGGCCCCCGCGGCAAGAATCACCTCGCCGGTGGTACGCGCCTCGATGAGCTCGCCGCCGCGCCGCACCTGCACGCCGCAGGCGCGGCCGTTCTCGACGATCAGGCGCTCGACGACCACGTGCATTTCGAGCCGTAGGTTGGGGCGCGACAGCGCCGGCTTGAGGAAGCCGGTGGCCGCGGACCAGCGGCGGCCGCGCTTCTGGTTCACGTGAAAATACGACACACCCTCGTTGTCGCCGCGATTGAAGTCATCGATGCTGGGCACGCCGACTTGCACGGCGGCCTCGCGCACCGCGTCCAAGATGCGCCACGAGACGCGCGGCGCCTCGACCCGAAAACCGCCGCCGCTGCCGTGGTGCTCGCCCGCGCCGAGAAAATGGTCCTCCACTTGCTTGAATGCCGGCAGCACGTCGCTCCATCCCCAGCCGGGTAGACCGAGCGCGCGCCAGCCATCATAGTCCGCGGCCTGTCCGCGCATGCTGATCATGGCGTTGATGGACGATGAGCCGCCGATCACCTTGCCGCGCGGATACAGCAGCGAGCGCCCGTTGAGCCCCGGCTCAGCCTCGGTGCGGAACATCCAGTCGGAACGCGGATTGGCGATGGTGAAGAGATAGCCGACCGGCACGTGGTACCAGATCCAGTTATCGCGGCCGCCCGCTTCGAGCAACAGTACACGCCGCGCCGGGTCCTGCGACAGACGGTTGGCGAGGATGCATCCGGCCGTCCCGGCACCCACGATGATGTAGTCGTAGTCTCCGCCGAGCTTGAGCATCACTGCGCGGCGGGCTGCCACTCCGGAACTCCCGCGCGCCAACGCACGAAGCCAATGACGTCGGCAGCGAGCGCATCGGTTTGAGTCTTCGTGGAGCCAATGCCGTGACCGGCCTCCGCATCGATCCGCAGCAGCACGGGTTTGGCGCTGCCGGAGGCCTGCAGTGTTGCCGCCACTTCGGCGGGCTCCCACGAGGCCACGCGCGGATCGTTGAGGCCGGTGGTGATCAAGACGGCCGGATATTGCACACCCTTCTTGATGTGCTGGATCGTGTCCATGTCATAGAGATTGCCAAAGCCGGCTTCGGTGGTCACCGTGCCGAATTCAGGGATATTGGGCGGCCCGTTGGGACTGAACTCGGCGCGCAAAGTATTCGCCGCCGGCACCAGGTCGATCACGCCGGCGAATAGATCGGGGCGCTCCGTCAGGGATCGTCCCATCGTGATGCCGCCGGCGGAGCCACCGAGGATGAACAGCTTCGACTTGTCAGTGACGCCGCGCGCGATCAGATACTCGCTGCAGGCGATAAGATCGTCCCAGGTATTGTGCTTGTTCGCATCCTTGCCGCCGAGGCGCCACTGCTCGCCCAATTCGCCGCCGCCGCGCACATGACAGACGCCATAGGTGATGCCGTTGCGCATGTCGACCGCGCGCCGCGTGCTGAAGTCGGCCAGTTCCGAAATCCCGTAGGAGCCGTAGGCTTCGATCACGGTGATTTGCGGGCCGGTCGCGCCCCTGGGTTGTACCAGCGACAGGGGCACCATGACACCGTCGGCCGTTTTGGCGGACAGGTCGCTGACCACGAACGCCTGGGCGTTGATATCGCCATGCGTGCCGATCTTCAGGTCGGAGAAGGACTTGTCCGCCGGCTTATAGGCAAATACGGATTCCGGCAGCACCCAACTCGATAAGGTCAGCACCGCACCGGGCACGCGCGGATCGGAGAAGACTTCGGCGACATGGCCGGGCACGGGCAGGGCGATCTCCTCGATGGTGCGGCTGCCGGACGGGATGCGCAGCAACTGCGAGTAGGCGCCGCGCCGTGCCAGCACGTACAGTCCGTCGGCGGCGGCGTGCACGGCCTCGATCACCCGGTCGGGCTGCGCGGGCACCAATGTGGTCGCGGAACTCAAAGGTTGTCCGGCCTTCACGGCCAGCACCTTGAAGGTGGGCGCATCCTTGTGCGACAGCAGAAAGATGTCGTCCCCATGCACGTCCGCGCCGGTGACGCCGTCCTCGCGCGTGATGAACGGCGTCCATTTGGCCTTGGGATCGCCGACCTGCGCCGCGGGGGTCAGCCACACCGCGAGTTCGTTTTGTACGCCGTTGATCGAGAGCGCGGCCGCCACCGGCGAGCCGAAGAAAATCTGCACGGCCGGAAACTCTTCCGGCTTGAATTTGGGACCCGTGCCAAGGGCAGCTCCCAAGACCGGCACGGGCTCGGATTGCAGGTCCCAAACATCGGCGGTCGCGTACTTGTACGTGTCGGTGGGCGGGGCGCCTGGCTTAAGTTTTTGCAGACGGACGAAATACAGCAGCTTGGAGTCGTCGCTCCACGCGGTCGCGCCGAAGCGCGCACGATCGATCGGACCGGCAATCTTCGCGCCGCTGCCCGCGTCGTAGACCGTCAGCGCGGCATCCTCGGAGCCTCCCTCGGAAATTCCCACCGCCACCTTGGCACCGTCGGGCGAGGCCAGGAAATAATTGATCGCGAAGGGTTTGCCGCCATTGGCGGCACGCAGCGCCGCCACGTCGATGATTTTGCGCTTGCCGGCCGCATCGGACACCATGAGGTCGAAATTGTCCGAGCCCGGCGTTCGCTCTTCGTAGAATTCGCGCGCCCCGAAACGCACGTAACCTTGCACCAAGCCAAAACTCGCAGTGAAGGCGGCAACGTCGGTTTTGAGCTTCGCCAGCGGACCGATGCTATCCAGCACCGTGCGGGTATAGGCACCCTGTGCCTTCATCCAGGCAATGGTCTCGGGACCCATCGCCTCCATGTAGCGGTAGTCGTCGGTGACCTTGCGGCCCCACAGCGTTTCGACCACCGGTTTGATGGGCGCGGGCGGCGGCTTGTCCACGGCCGCGCATAATACCGGCGCGCTTTGCAGGTACAACGCCGCGGCGCAGGCGGCGGCAACGCCTAAGGCGGACAGCGAGGCTGAAGCTAAGGGGGCGGCACGCATCGAACACCTTGGGGGAGTGGTTGGCGGTGCGCGATTGTACGGCCGTACGCGGCGCTTTAGGAAATGCACGAGCGAGCGTGCCCGGAGCCAGTATTATTGGCATCCGCCGCTCTTCGGCCGCGTCAGCAGACGCCAATCCGAGCGGCCGAAAGGATGAGGCACATGGGAAAAACGCGCGACGAACAGGTTGCCGAGATACGCAAGGTATTGGCCGAACGCGGCATTGAGCACGTCAAGATCGGCGTGTTCGACACCGACGGCATCATGCGCGGCAAATACCTGAGCCGCGATAAATTCCTGTCCGCGTTCGACAAGGACCTCGGATTCTGCGATGTGATCCTTGGCTGGGATTCGAACGATCAGCTCTACGACAACACCAAGTTCACGGGTTGGCACACCGCGTACCCCGACGCCACGGTGCGGATCCTGCCGGAAACCCAGCGCGATATCCCATTCGAACCGAAGACCGCGCTGTTTTTGGGGGAATTCTCCGGGCGCGCCGAGTCGGTGTGCCCGCGCGGCACGCTGCGGCGCGTGCTGGCGCGCGCGGCAAGCATGGGCTACGCGGTCAGCGCGGCCGCGGAATTCGAGTTCTTCGTCTTCGATGAAACGCCGCAAACCATCCGCGAAAAGGGTTATCGGCACTTGAAGACCATGACGCCCGGCAACTTCGGCTACTCGGTGCTGCGCAGTTCCGTGCATGCGGACCTGTATCACGACCTGTTGGATCTGGGCCAGGCCATGCGCTTCCCGATCGAGGGCTTGCATACCGAGACCGGCCCCGGCGTGTTGGAAGCCGCGCTCACTTACTGCGATGCCCTCGAAGCGGCGGATCGTGCCGCGCTGTTCAAGACCTTCGCCAAGATACTGGCGCAGCGCCACGGCGTGATGGCAACTTTCATGGCGAAGTGGTCCAACAGTGTTCCCGGCCAGAGCGGCCATCTGCACATCTCGATGCGCACCGCCAAGGGCGCCAGCGTGTTTTACGACACCTCCAAGCCGCATGACATGTCGGACGAAATGCGCTGGTTCTTAGGCGGCCAGCAGGCGTTGATGCCGGAACTGCTGGCGATGGTCGCCGGCACGGTCAATAGTTATTCACGGCTGGTGCCGGGCTACTGGGCGCCGACTTCGGCGACCTGGGGAATGGAGAACCGCACCACCGCACTGCGCGTGATCCGGGGCGGCGCGTCGAGCCAGCGCGTCGAGTATCGGATCGCCGCCGCGGACATCAATCCCTACATCGCGCTGTCGGCCGCCATTGGTTCGGGACTCTGGGGCATCGAGCATCGCATCGAGCCCGACGCGCCGATCGAGGGCAATTCGTATGACCGCGAACACCCGCTGGAACGGCGCCTGCCCGCGACCCTGTACGAAGCCGCCGAGCGACTCACCGCGTCAAGGTCAGCGCGCGAGCTGTTCGGCGACGAATTCGTCGAGCACTACGCCGCCACCCGCCAATGGGAGGAACGTGAATTCCGCAAGGCGATCACCGATTGGGAACTGGCCCGCTACTTCGAGATCATCTGAGCAATGAGCGACCATTTGAAGACCATCAGCCCCGTCGACGGCCGCGTTTACGTCGAGCGGCCCCTCGAGACGGCATCAGGCATCGATCGCGCGCTCGACGCCGCCCGCCAGGCGCAGCGCGGCTGGGCGGCACTGCCGCTGGCATCGCGCTGTGATGTCTTGTCGCGCGCCGTCGACGCCTTCGTCGCCAAGGCGCAGGACATTGCCGCCGAAATCACCTGGCAGATGGGCCGGCCGCTGCGCGATTCGCCCGGCGAGGTGCGCGGCTTCGAGGAACGCTCGCGCTATATGTTAAGCGCGGCGCCGCAGGCGTTGGCCGCGGTGATCCCGGGCGAGAAGAGCGGTTTTCGACGCCAGATCAAGCGCGTGCCGCTCGGCGTGGTGGTGGTCGTGGCGCCCTGGAACTACCCGTACCTGACGGCGGTCAATGCGCTGCTGCCGGCGTTGATCGCCGGCAACAGCGTGGTGCTCAAGCATTCGCACCAGACCCCGCTGTGCGCAGAGCGCTTCTTGGAAGCCTTCGCGAGCGCGGGTGTTCCTGCCGGTGTGTTCCAATATCTGCACTTGTCGCATGCCGACACGGCGTGTCTGATGGGCGACAGCCGCGTCGCCGGCGTGTGTTTCACCGGTTCGGTTGCCGGCGGCCATGCCGTGGTCGCGGCCACGGCCGCGGGCTTTGCCACCTCCGGGTTGGAATTGGGCGGCAAGGATCCAGCCTATGTGCGCGCCGACGCCAATCTCGCGCAGGCGATCGAAACTCTCACCGACGGCGCGTTCTACAATGCCGGCCAGTCCTGCTGCGGCATCAAGCGCATCTACGTGGCCGCGGCGCGCTACGATGAGTTCGTGGCCGGCGTCGTCGAGTTGACCCATAAGTATCGGTTGGGATCGCCGCTCGATCCGCACACCAGCTTGGGCCCCATGGTGCGGATCGCGGCGGCCGACGCCGTGCGCAGCCAGGTGCGCGATGCCCTGAAGTGCGGCGCGCGCCAGCTGGTGGATGAGTCGCGGTTTGCGGCGAGCGCGCCGGGCACGCCATACCTGGCGCCGCAGGTGCTGGTGGATGTCGATCATTCGATGAGCATCATGCGCGAGGAGACCTTCGGGCCGGCCGTCGGCATCATGAGAGTGGCCTCCGACGAGGAGGCGGTGCGGCTCATGAACGACAGCGAGTTCGGCTTGACTGCGGCGATTTTCTCAGCCGATGCGGCGCGCGCGGAAGTCCTCGGCGATGCCCTCGAGACCGGCACGGTGTTCTTGAACCGCTGCGACTATCTCGACCCGGCACTGGCCTGGACCGGCGTCAAGAACTCCGGGCGCGGCTGCACCTTGTCGCGCATCGGCTATGAGCAGCTGACGCGGCCGAAGTCTTATCACTTCAGGATGCCTTCATGAGCTCGAGCTTGCGCGGCAATTGGAATTATCCGACCACGATCTGGGCGGGCCCCGGGCGCATCGCCGAACTGGGTGCGGCATGCGCGTCGGCCGGCATCCAGCGGCCGCTGATCGTCACCGACGAGGGTTTGGTCAACACCCCGATGATCAAAAATGCCCTCGCGGCCCTCGAGGACTCGGCCTTGTTCGGCGCGGTGCGCGGCAACCCGGCCGCCAGCCACGTCGAGGCGGGGCTGCATGCCTACCGCGCCGGTGCGCACGACGGCGTCGTCGCCTTCGGCGGCGGCTCCGCGCTCGATGCCGGCAAGGCGGTGGCGTTCATGTCCGGACAGACCCGGCCGCTGTGGGATTTCGAGGACATCGGCGATTGGTGGACGCGGGCCGACCCGGCCGGTATTGCCCCGGTGGTCGCCGTTCCGACCACCGCGGGCACCGGGTCGGAAGTGGGCCGCGCGAGCGTCATCCTCAACGAAGAAACGCACCAGAAGAAAATCATCTTCCATCCGCAGATGATGCCGCGCGTGGTGATCGCCGACGCCGAACTCACCGTCGGATTGCCGCGCGGCGTGACCGCGGCCACCGGTATCGATGCCTTCGTGCATTGCTTCGAAGCTTACTGCGCGCCGGGATTCCATCCGCTGGCGGACGGTGTTGCCCTGGAGGGCATGCGGCTCATTCACCGCTACCTGCCGCGTGCCTGCGCCGACGGCAAGGATCTCGAAGCCCGCCAGCAGATGCTGGCCGCCGCGTCCATGGGCGCCACCGCGTTCCAAAAAGGTCTCGGCGGCGTGCATGCGATCGCGCATCCGGTCGGCTCTTGGTTCAACACGCATCACGGGCTCACCAATGCCGTCATCCTCCCCTATGTCATGACCTTCAACCGGCGCGTCATCGCCGACAAGAGCGACGTCATTGCGCGTGTACTGGATTTGCCCGAGCGCGGCTTCGACGGATTTTTGAGTTGGGTGATGACCCTGCGCCATGATCTAGGTATTCCGCATTCGCTGGCCGAAATCGGCGTCAATACCGGCAATGCCGCGGTCATCGGCAGTGAAGCGGCCATCGACCCTTCAGCCGGGGGAAATCCCATCCCGGTGAGCGCCGCGCAGCTCGAGCATATTTTTCGCGCGGCGGTCGAAGGCAAGCTCGCCGCGGTCAGTGCAGCATGAGGCCTGTGCGAATCTTGGTCATTGACGGCAATGTCGCCGAGATTCGCGCGCGGCAGGCGGCGGCGCTGGGCTACGACTCGGGACAGGGGTACGCACGGGTCCTCAGGCGCATCGATTCCACGCTCGAAGTCGACATCGTGACCACGGCGGACGGCGCAGCATTACCGGCGGGCACCGGCCTTTCGAGCTATGACGGCGTGACCATGACCGGATCGGCGCTGAACATCTACAACGGCGGTCCGCCGGTGATGCGCCAAGTGGAACTGGCCAGGGCCGTGTTCGAGGCGGGCGTGCCTTTCTTCGGCAGCTGTTGGGGATTGCAGGTCGCGGTCACGGCGGCGGGAGGCAATGTGCGCGCCAATCCGCGCGGCCGCGAATTCGGCTTCGCGCGCCGCGTGCTGTTGAGCGCCGCCGGCCGTGGACATGCCTTGTTCGCCGGCAAACCGGCCGCCTTCGAGGCGCCGACCATCCACCGCGATGAGATTGCCGCCTTGCCGGCAGGCGCGGTCACGCTGGCGGTCAACGACTACGGCGTGCAGGCGGCCGTATTCAGTCATGGCCGCGGCACCTTCTGGGGCGTGCAATATCATCCGGAGTACGACTATTTGGACATCGCCGCGGCGGCCGAACGCTACGGCGAGACGCTGGTCACGGAGGGCATGTTTCGCGACGCGGCGGCGCTTGCGGCATTCACTGCGGACCTGCGCGCGCTGCAGAAAAACCCGGGCGACCCCGCGCTGCTGTGGAAGCACGGGCTGGGGCCTGCGATGCGCTCCGAGGCGCTGCGGCTTCTGGAGATCCGCAACTGGCTTCAAGTTCAGGTGCTGCCGCGCGTTGCACAGCACGCTTGAGGGCGAGCAAGGTCCGCGGTCGCATCGAGTGGACCCCTTTAGGCGCGGGGCTTGTCGCGGCTCAAGATCCATAGCGCCGCCGGCAGCGCCGTAAAGTCGGCCATGAGTGCCAGCACGAATGCCGACGCGGAGACGGTGCCGAACTGGCGCATCGGCGGCAAATCGGACAGCGCCAGCGCGAGAAAGCCGCTGGTGTTGATCAGGGTCGCGAACAAGATGGGCCGGCCGGCCGTCAGCATGGCATGGCGCAGCGCGCCCTCGGTCGTGCCGCTGGAGCGCCCTTCCTGCAGGTGATAGAAGAAATGCACCT
>Ga0182024_10015352_pt1 | contig 14685 bp, 13 predicted proteins | sample P32metaG_FD_120480 | JGI IMG/M metagenome (GOLD analysis project Ga0182024, IMG submission 120480) | Permafrost microbial communities from Stordalen Mire, Sweden - P3-2 metaG (Illumina Assembly) | ecosystem: Environmental > Terrestrial > Soil > Wetlands > Permafrost | place: Sweden: Stordalen... | reverse complement strand
TTCCTTCCCTCGATGCTCTTGGCACTCTTGCTCATGGCGGCCTCCTCCTCTTTCCCAACCCGATCTTCTGATCGGGCGAGGTGTGCCGCCACTCAAATCTCAACAACCTTCAGGACATCGCCCGCAAGCTCAAATTGTCGCGGATGTCGGCACAGCGTTAGCGCGCACTTGACATAACAGGGGTCGCTGACTAGAGCTCGGGAGAAAGGTTCGAAGGGAACGTCCGCAGCTTCGAACCGATCTGCTCCGCCATCACCGGCGATTCCAAACCCGTCAATGCGGCAAGAACGACAAAACCGCTACAGATAGATAAAATGAGTTTGAATTTGTTCTTCACGGGACAAAGCCTCCACAATCGCATCGCGCTTTTGGTCCTCGCCCGGACATACTTATCGGTAACGGCTTGCTACAAACAGCACGGCGGAAAAAGCTATGTTCGCCCACTCAAACATTCGACGACATGGAATTATTTCGTCGCTTTTAACAATTCCGTTACAGGACCTCAGAGACCCGGCTGATTTGTGTTTGCCGGGTGTGAAACCGGAGCTACCTGCGCGAAGGATCCGCCACCGATGGTTGAATGCACGACTCATCAAAAAGACGCATCTGGGTTGGCGCTGACGACGAAGGCGATACTCTGATAAGCAACGTATCGCAGACTTCTAGTCAGCGGATGCGAGCTAAGTCAAGTCCACTCGACGCAGTTTGTAACAACAAGAGCCGCGCCCGTACGCCTCGGCGCAAGATGACGCTCACCGGCGATCCGCCTGCGGACCTCAAGTGTCGTGCGAAACAGCGAAAGGCTTGATAAGCGAGCGGTGTTTCACGTCGACGGTGAGGTGCCGTACCCGAAGTCAATCTCGCGAGCGTGGCGCACGGCGGCAGAGCGAGCGAAGGTGCCGGTCAAAGACCGCGATCCGCGCCGCACCGTGGCGGGCGACACGACTCGGTCCGGAACGCCGGACCGAGTCGTCATGATGCAGCTCGGGCACAAGACGCACTCGATGCTGGAGCGATACAAAACATGACCGGCGACGACGACCTCACCTTGCCGCGTGGACGAATACCGCGCGATACGGCCCGATAAGACCGAGGACGAAAATGTCCGCCTTTGTTCTTGAACTCAGCTCCAATGTTTCGGCTATAACACACGGTGCCTGAGCGAAAAGCCTAATGAATGCCGATGCTATACGAATCCAGCCCAATGAGCCCCGCAGCGGCATTCCCAAATCTGCGATATCCGACTCCGCAGTTGGCTACAAACCAAATTGGATAGACCCGGAATGCGGAGTTTTTCCGCCGCCAAGGTCAGAATGAAAAGGTGAAGTTTAGTTGAACTTCATCAGGCCGCGCTGGATAAAAGGTCGCGTAGAGGCTCCGGCCTTGGCCTGTGCTACCCGCCTCGTTCTCCCGCGATGCACCCCACCGCTAGCTTCGCATTGAATGCAGTACGGTCGTCGATAAAATTGTCGCCGAGACTCCCGGACCGTTCTGCTCGATCTGCCGCGTCGAGCGATCTGGTCGATGACGGAGCCCGCGGTGTTCACGCCCTTCCTTGTCGATGCGGGAACTGCGCCTCGCGGCGTTCCGGAGATACCGTTCGAGCTCTGCTGAACACCGGGCGAGGGCGCCCCTCTAATTTCCGAGGACTTCGCCTCTAGGCCACTAACGCGCCCCTCTCCCGGAACTCGTCGCCGAACCTTTACACCTTCGCTCGTCGATGAGTGAACGTCATACAAGGACACCACGATCGGTTTTCGGGAAACTAGATCTTGCCTATCAGTCTACCCCTTGCACCTTAGGTCTTCGCATTCGTGGTTTGCGCGTCTCCCGGATTCATGGGCGTTGTAATCGCCGCGCGTGGCGGAATAACCGACGTGCCTCGCGGATCGGTCGGCGCGGGCACGCGCTGACCGCTGTTGGGACCGAGACTATTCAAGCGCTGCGTCTGCCGTCCAAGCTCCATCGCGCCGACCCAGCCGGTCGCATCGCTTTTGGTGTCTGCTTTACCATTGCCGATCTGTGCGACCTTGTTAAATCCGGTTTGGAGGGCGCTGGTGATGGGGCGAGTGATCGTTTGCGCCACGAATGCAGCCTCGAAGGCATGACTGAGCGCGAGGCCGACAGTGCCGCCCGCGATCCCGGCAGCGGTATATGGAACGGCAATGCTAACGATCATGAAAACAATAGCTAGTGCGGCATAGTCGAGCATGTCCGCGACTGGGATGCTCGCGGAGCAGACCGTAGTTACTATCGTGCCAGGAGACGCTCCATAAGTGGTCCACCACGGTAAGGTCGCGGGAACAGGCTTGCACGCCGATATGATCGCTGCGCTCCATTGGTTCGCCATCTGCACGCCGATGGCGAGAACCAAGTAAAAGAACAACAGGCGGACGCCGACACGGATCACGTAGCCGAAGTAACCCTCAGCGGCCGGCGCGGTGAACCGATTGGCGCCGAAGCCGAGAAGAATGATGCCGCCGCCCACTACTAAGTAGGCTTCGATGAGGGTGAGTAGGAGCATCGCGGCCGTGATGACGAAGGAAAGCAGAACGAAGAAAGCGGAGACGCTCTGAACGATCGCCAGTTCGAGGTTGGTCATCATACTGGCATTCGCAGGGGCGCTGAAAATCGTGTCGGAGATCTTGCCTCCGAGCTGGAGTATCGTCTGGGGGCTGAGATTCGGCAGGCCCGAAACCGCAGCGCCCATCGCGGAAAAACTCTTCAGAACGGCGTTCATCCAAGAGAATGCATTTACGATCATCAAGTAGACGAAGCCGCCGCTCAACATGTGTTTGATCAGGCGGCCCAAAAAGTAAGACGAGTCGAGTTGTCCATCCGCGGTGAACTGAATCCAAGTCGCAAGAACGTCTAGAAGAAGCAGCGCGATGAAAAGGCTGAGCGCGTATGGCTGGATGCCGGCTGAGTATTTGAGTCCTGCATTGTAAAATTGTGTGGCGATCGTGTCGAAGCCGTTCATTGCCGGTCTCCTAAGCGGAATTTGCGTTGCTCAGGGTTGGGGTGGTGGCGCAGGCGATTCGTGCAAAACGTCGGGGATGCCAGATGATGCAGGCGCAGAAAATGATTGGCGCGCCCGTTCGTCCGACGCACGCCGCTGGTAGTAGTACCATGCGCCACAGATCGTCGCGCAGACGCCGATGATCGCAAGAATAACAATCAGTGAGTTTCTGGTCTGCTTCATCGCAAACGTTCCAATCGAGGAGGGCTACGGCTGTTCGGGTGGCGCAGGCTCGGCGTGGAGAACATCTTGAGTGCCCGGCGTTGCTGGCGCGGAGAAGAGCGCTTGGGCCTCGAGGTTACTCTGCACTCGGTCGTTGACCTGGTTCGCTGCTGAAACGTTCTGCGAATTCATCATCGCCATCACCAATTGGCGCAGCATCTGTACCTGCTGAACCTGTGCGAGTGCGATTTCATTGCTGATCTGAACTGCCTGCAGACTGCCGATCGCGGTCTGATTCTTAAACTCAAGGTTCTGGAGTGCTGCCTGCTCGGCTGCAAAGTTCTGTGCTTGGGCTTGGGCTGAAACAAGTGCGCCGTTGAGGGTGTTCAGAGTCGTTTCGGCTGTCGCTTGCGGACTCTGGACCGCCGCTGTCGAAGCCGCGTTGAAACCCGGATACACTTGCTGGAACTGCTGGGTTAGATTCTGAACTGTATAAGAGAGTCCCTTTTGCTCGTTGATTAGCTCGCCGAGGTTGGTCAGCAAATTCTGATTGGATGCCCAAATTCCCGCGCCGCCACCGGTAGTGTTCTTGAGCGCATACTGAAGCTGCTGAGCCAGATTCGTAACCGTGGCGGTTTCTTTCTCAAGCTGCAAAAGTTGACTCGCATACATGGTCGGGTCGAAAACCACATCGCCGACGCCGAATAACGCATGCGCCGGTATTGCCGCAACGGACAACCAAAGAAACAGGGCTAAAATAGCAACGGGCTGTCGAGAGTGATCGGAGACTTTCATTGACTCAACTCCAGTTGGTTGCGTGCTGCATTTTTGTTTGGCGACTTTTGCTCTATTCCGAGGGTCTCGTTGAACGAATAGTTCAACTCGCCTTGAGAGTTGGCGAGATAATCCGACCAATCCGGGAGTCCGCGTGCCCGAAGCCATTCGGACGTCCAGCGCTCGCCAAGCCGATCGATCATCTCGCGAGCGGCCAAAACATCGTCTTTCGATCCTGCTCCAGTGAATGCAAGCGCGACTGGTCCCAGCGAGAACTGAAACAGGCGGCGGCCGAGTGATGACGTGTAATAGTAGTGTCGCTTCGGAATCGCGTCGGCGATGATATCAACCTGACGGTCCGACAGTCCGAATCTACGATAGGTTTCGCGTGCGTTGCTGTTTCGGGCCTCGGGGTTCGGCAGATAGATCTTGGTTGGGCAGGACTCGAGGATGACATCGCGACGCGGCGAATTGGCAATCTCGCTCAGGCTTTGGGTGGCGAGCACCACAGCTGCGTTCTTTTTCCTCAGCGTGCGTAGCCACTCTTCGATTTTTGCGCCGAAGACACTGTTGGTCAGCATGATCCACGCTTCGTCGAGAATGATAAGCGTGGGCTGGCCGTTGAGCCGCTGATCGATCCGGTGAAAGAGATAGGTCGCGACCGGAACGAGAACCTTCGGACCCATCGCCATCAGAGTCTCTAGTTCAAACGTGATGAAGCGCTCCTGCAGAATCACGTCGTGGTCGGCGTCAAGGAAACGTCCCAGCGGCCCAGCAAGCGAGAATGTGTTGAGCGCATCGCGCATGGCGCTGTCCTGAACCAAAGTTATCAGGTTGCTGATGGTTCTCTGTGCTTCGGGGCCTTCCGCGACGAGAGCCAAGGCCCGCCAGAGGGTTTTCCGCTGGCCGGAACTGACGTGTAACCCGTGCAGCGCCATCCAGTCTTCCAAAAGAGTCTGAAGCTTCATTCGATCGCCGCTGTCGTCGATGCGCGCGAGCGGGCATAGCGGGACGTCATCTTCGCCGAGGTCGAGGTGCTTACCGCCCAGCGCCTTGGTGAGGACATATGCAGAGTAGCCCTTGTCGAAAAAAAAGATTTGTCCGTTGGGTACGGATCGAAAGTTTGCCGCTATGGTTCCCAGCGCGACGCTTTTGCCGCTGCCGGTAGGACCGAAGATCGCGGTGTGACCTGTGTCACCCACATGCAGATTGAGCCGAAACGGCGTACTGCCGGTAGTAGCGCCGCAGCACAGGGCTGGGGTGCTCTTTGGGTAGTAGGGGCATGGGTTGTTCGGGAGACCCGGCCAAATGCTGGTGAGCGGGAGAATGTCGGCGAGATTCTGCGTGTTTACGAGTGGCCGGCGAATGTCATACCAGCCATGACCAGGCAACGATCCGAGCCACGCTTCGACCGCATTGATCGTCTCGATTCGAGGATCGAAACCGATGTTCTGGCACATCTTGAAAACAAGCCGAGCGGATTCATCTGCGGCATCCGCGCGGCTTTCGGCGATGATGATTTTCGGTGTGACGTAGCAGTAGCGAACCGCGCCGCCCTCCGCTTCGGTGATCGCCTCATCAGCGTCGCTGGCCATCCTGAGTGCGTGTTGATTTTGGAACGCAGCGCCGGCGCCAGAGCCAAAGTTCTCGCTTATGACGCCGCGCAATCCGAGCCGCTTCTGAAACCAATTTCGTCGATAGACAGTGAGTTGGCTGATCGCGGTTCGCGGTCCGACCGGAATGCCACGTGTCGAGTAACGATATGAGATCGGGAGCTCGCTCAAGAGTGCGGCCATCTCCGCGTATGAAAAAGGAGGAAATCCGGCCAGCGCGACGACTCGAATGTGTCTTCCGCCGATCCGCGGTTTGAAACCGGCGATCAGGTCTTGATTGCCGAGGACTGCGTCCAGAAGAATTGGCGGTCGCGGCGCGACTATCTTGCACAAGCGCCCGTTAATGCAGGTCGCCAGATGCGACAGAAGCTCGGGCATCTCGAGAGATGCGGTTTTCCATACCGGCGCGATCGCGTCGGTAAATTCCCGCAGGCGCTGTTTGAACCAATCGAGGTGGCGTATCCAATCCTGGTTGGATCTGGACCCGGATAAGAACAAGTCGGCGATCCTCGTCTGCGCATCGGAAGGCGGACGATAGGTTATCGTCAGGATGCATTTGGTCTCGAAATGCCGTCCTTCTGCCGAATATTGAAGTTCGCGTTCACGATCCATTGCAGCGCTGACAGGATCGGGAAAGGCACGGACCGGATATACTCTGCTTGGGTATCGAATTAGATCGATGTTGTACATGAAGCCGTCATCGAGCCGAGCCAATGCGCGGTTGGCTTGAGCCCGGTGCGCATCGGGCTCGTCGGAGCCGGCTGAGTTGAGGTCGAGCCCGGAGCATTCGAAGCCGGAGAGAAACGCGCCATCCTTCAGGGAGATCGTGTGATCGTCGATGGGGATCGCATAGTTCAATTGGTCGGGCAGGCTAAGAAGACGGCTCGGCTTGCGGCGGAGTTCTTTGAATTCCTTGAAGAACAAATTTCGTTCCCTCCCCTATCAGGCACGCATCTCTTTTGGGGTTGGTACAGACGGGCGTATTCGAGGCAGGGGCGCGGCCATCGCTGCTCGGGCCGGATAGTAGTCCTGATAGCGAATGTGGCGGATGTAGACCTGGCTGAGTTGCGGATCGAACTTTGCGGCCTGAACCAGGCCCCAATGACCGACTGTGATGAGCAATCCTCCCAATCCAACCGTGTACCAGTGAAGCCCGCCCCCGAATATCAAGGCGGCGGCGGTGATCCAGTTCGCAATCGCAAGTGGCCTCTCGGCACCCGCGAGCAGTACCGGGCGAATCAACGATTGGTGGACAGTGCTGATGCGCCGCTGTTCGTTAGTCATGATGTAAGCCTCGGACTAGAAAAGTGCGCCGCCCAGAGGAAATAGAGTTGTCATAAGTTGCGTCGCACCAAGAGCGCATGAACCACCAAAAGCCAGCGACGACATCTTGCGCACCCCGGTCCCGTGTTCACTTACTGACCACATGATCCCGGTCCCGATGATCGCGGCTGTCGTGATGGCGTGAGCCACCGGACCCTGCAAATCGTTTTGCAGAGTCGTTAATGGTCCGTCCCACGGGAGCGCTCCGCCGGCGGCAACTGCGGCGAATGCTCGCGCCGGCCATGCAATCGTAAGCAGTGAGAATCCATATGCTAGCCGAGCTGGAAAGCTTCCGAGCAAGTTGCCGATTCGGTTTGAGTATTTCATCTGCGAACCTCCATTACTTTGAATGTGATTTTGAAAGGGATCGCCGACACCCCGGAAAAAACGTGTCGTTAGCGGCCCCTCAGTTCTGGGAGAACGGAGCGACTGCGAAACCGTTTCGCGCATCGTATCCCTCCACCCGGATCAGCTCCGTCACCTTTCGTCCTGTGTTTGTCCGTGCGATGAATGCGACGAGATTGATGGTCTCGGAGATCAGTTCCGGCTGCGGAGGCACGCCTGCCTCCTGAATGAGGCTCGACAGCCGAGTGAGCGCGGCCTTGGCGCTGTTCGCGTGAATCGTGGTGACGCCGCCGGGATGTCCGGTGTTCCACGCTTTAAGCAGCGCGAGGGCCTCCCCGCCGCGCACCTCTCCTATGATTATTCGGTCAGGGCGAAGGCGCATCGTGACGCGCGTCAGCCGATTGAGATCGACCGCGTCCGACGTATGGAGCTGAACCAGATTGCGTGCCTTGCACTGGATCTCGAGGGTATCCTCGATAATCACGTATCTTTCGTTGGGACTGGACCTCTCCACCATCTCGTTGATGACGGCTCCCGCCAGTGTGGTCTTTCCCGACCCGGTACCACCGGCAATTACGATGTTGAGCCGCTTGTCGATCGCGTCGCGAAGCGTGAGCGCGTATGGCGAACTGAGAATGCCGTCGCGGACATAATCCTCAAGCGTGAACGCCACCTGCGCGGGCTTTCGCATGACAAAGCACGGCGTCCGTGCGATCGGCGGTAGGATGCCTTCGAAACGGACGCGTTCGATGGGCAGCTCTCCTTCGACGATCGGGGAATCCGTGTTCACGATGGTTCCCAGCGACGCAGCGACCGTTCCGATGATGCTCTCGACCTGAGTTGCTGACAGCAGGAGGTCGGCTTTTGTCATGCCTTGATCATATGATTCGAGCCACAACTCGCCGTCGTCGTTGACGATGATCTCGGTAACCTTGGGGTCCGATAGGGCGGACAAGATGCGTGGACCGAGTTGGCGCTTCAGCAGTTCCTCCAGCCTTTGTCGTTTGGTCTCATCCGAGTTCATGCGTTTCTCCTGCTGTCTCGGTCGTGACCTGGTCAGATATTTGGTCGTCTGGGCGTTTGGCGATTTCGGCCGAGATGCTCCTGGCCGAATGTCTGGACGAGCCCATCTGCTCGATGGTGTCTTCAACTTCGAGTCGCCAGCCTCGATGTCGGCGCTCTCCACTCGCTAGTGCTTGCTCGCGAAGACTTTCAGGAATCTCGGGAAGGTGGGTGAGCATGCTGAGCGCAAATTGATCCAACATCGTCAGCAGCATCGTGAGCTGCCTGGCGATAGGCCGGACCGCCTGCGCCACTTGAGTGCGGTTTGCGTCGATGATTTTCTTTTGGAACTCGGCAAGTCTGGATTCCGAGACGCTCGCTGTTGTTTTGCCGTTTGAGTGTACGAGCCGCTCCTGGATGTAACGTGAAAGAGAAAGGCCGGCGTCTTGCGCTTCTTCTTTCAGGCGGTCGAAATCATCGCCGCATACATAAGCCGTGAGTTGGCGCCTCAAAGTAGTCTCTCCTTCTTTCGGTCTCGATTTCTTGTTGATGTAGAGTCGCGATCACGGGCAACGGAAATTTTCAAGAACGTCGGCGCTTGTATGTTCGACTTGGTAGCGCTGTGGACGTCAGGCGATGCCGGTGTCTCCAAAATGCTTGCCTCCGACTCGACGGCCGAACTCGAAGCCGGTGACGTTGCCTTGTCCATTTCAGCGTGCCGTACAATGCGATCGCTCTTAGAGGGTGGTGGTAATTGCGCGCGTCGTTTGAAGAACGGTTCTTCGTGGTAGAAAAGCTTGCCGGCGCGAATCGCGGGTAGCCCACTGGAGAAGATAAGAGCTTCGTTCGCTCCCAGACGCATCACCTCGTCGGTAGTGATGAGAGCACGCGCAACTTCCGGTTCCGAAACCGTTGCTACAGCTCCGGAGACGCTTCGATGGGCGTGACGGACGGTAGCCTCGCCGGCCATTTGCGAAAGCAGCCGTGCGGTTTCGATCCGGTTGGGGGTAAAGGCCACGCGGGTGTGGCAGTTGGAAGTGATCGCTTCGTTGTGTCCATACGCTGCGTGAATCTGGCTCAGGTCCTGGGTTATGAGGCAGGCTTTGATTCCGTATCCCGCAATAAGCGAAAGCGAGTCCGCGAACATCTCGAGGCGTCCGAGGCTGGCGAATTCATCGAGCATCAGAAGCAGCTTGTGTCGATAGCCCGGCACAGCTCGCCCGGCGCGATAATCCAGGCGTTCGGTGAGGCGATGAAGAACCTGACTCAGCATCAGCCTGATCAGTGGACGCAAGCTGTCCTTATGGGCGAGGGGTACTACGAGATACAGCGAAACCGGCCGCCGATGGTTCATCAGATCTTCAATGCGGAAGTCCGAGGTTGAGGTGTTCTGGGCGATTACGGGATCGCGGTAGAGTTCTAGAAATCCTTTGATTTCTGAAATTACGCCGGACTGCTCGTTGTCGCTCTTGTCCAGCAAAGTGCGCATGGCGCGGGCGATGACCGGGTGCGTAGTAGTGGGCTTTCCGTCTGAGTCGGTCCAGCCCATTGATTTTCGAGGGTCATGAACCTTCGTCATGATCTGTTCGAGAGTCTGAGTGATCGGCTGACCCGGATCGGAAAGCCTCTCCTCGATTCCGCTTAGGGTCGCATTGCGGCCTTCGTACAACTGGGCAAGAGCGAAGCCTGTGAGACCGTCCACCCCTGCTCGCAGCCAGTGATCGTGAAGACCCTCGCCGCGCGGGTCCATGATCATTTGGGCAATGTTGCGTACGTCACGAACCTCGTGCGGAGAACGCAGCCGTACCTCGGCAAGAGGGTTGAAGCGCGCGCCGTCGTTGGCAGTGGAGGCTGGAGCGAATTTCAGACAGACTTGCCCCATCCGTTTGCGCGCGCCCGCTGTTATCTCCCAGTTTTCCCCTTTGAGGTCGTGAACCAACACCGAGTGCGGCCAGCTCAGTAATGTTGGAATGACGATACCAACGCCCTTGCCGCTGCGGGTCGGCGCGAATACGAGAACGTGCGAAGGCCCACAGTCGCGGAGAAAGAATTGGCGATCCCAACGACGCCAGAGACCGAGATAGACTCCAGCCCTTCGTACACGAAGCCGGAGGAGTTTTGCGCGTTCCGCGAGTCTGCGAAGCCGCAGCGGCAACAGGCGCGTCGGGTCCAGGAGCCCAGCCGATCGAAGATCTGCAAGTGTGGCCCACCGCGCTGAACCATGCAGGTCGGATGGACTGCGGAACCATCCTTTTCTTGCGACGGTGATTGCGCCCATCGCGATCAGTGTCAGCCCGAGCATCGGGTAGACCGACCATCGCAGGCAGTCATCCCATAGCCGTGCGAGGCTTGCCTCGGAGTTCCAGCGTGACCACCAGAGCATCCAGTTCCACGGCGGATACAGCGCTCCGATCATTGGAACGTTAGCCCACGGCTTTCCGAGCGCGGAGGAAAAGCCCAACAGCCGCGCGATGTGCTGAGTGGTGACCCAGTTTATCGCGGTGAAAGCGATTCCGAGCGCGAGCAATACGACGATCTTCGTCTGCCGGAGACGAACGTCAGCGGTTATTCCTGAAACCCGATATGGACGTTGTTCAGCCATGCCAATCTCTGTTCAGTTGATGCTCCGGTCCGGGCTCGTCCGATTTTTCTGCGGTGAACGCGCCGAGCGACTCTTGATGATATCGCCCGACCGTTGCCTTTGGCGGAGCTGCGATTCGTGATCCGGTGAGATTTGCCAGGAGGCTTCACCCAGACGCTGGGCCAGCCCCTTGTCTTCGAGAAATTGGAGACGTGCGACTTCCTGTGCCGCGCGAAGGCGAGCTCCCTCGCCGCGCGGGGAAAAATTCTCATAAGTAACGTAACCAGATTCGTTCGCGCGTCGTTGCAGCGCGCGGTCTATTTCGGTCCACTGCTCGTTTCGGATCACGCGCTCGCGGGCCTGCAGGACTTCGCGTTCTTGTCGCGGTCCGAGCTGATTCGTCACGATCTCCTGGCTTCGTCCACGCATCCCGAGCTTCAGGTAGTCACGGTCGATCTGAAGCGACCGACCGTCAGCGCGAATGCCTCGTACGAGCAGGTGGACGTGGGCATCGTCGGTGTTGTGATGATCGATCGCGATCCACTGAAGCTTGGTATCGAGGTCGCGCTCCATCTGTTTGACCAAACCGCGCACGTGGTCCTGAAGATAGAGTCTCACGGCATCCTCGGGGGATACGATGAAGCGCCAGAGCAGGGCGTCGTTCTTCTCCCAATCCCGAACGATGGCGACCATATCGAGACCGTCGCGCTCGGCGTTGAAGCCAAGACCCTTGCTGTGTTCCTGCTGCGCTCCTTCGCGGGAGAGATAGCGGGCGTGGGCGGTCCAGCCGCCGGTATGATCGTTTCGTTGGAACGATGCCTTGACGACACTGCGGCGCGAATAGAGATGCGGGTTCAAAGCAACCCGGCGCCAGTTCTGCCCTCCGCTGAGACTTCCCCAGCGCTGCCGTTGCGTGCTGGACCGCACTCCCAGTCGGCGCATAACGCGTGCCCACCATGGAATGAGAGGACGAGGTCGCCCGGTTGGTTCGAGGCGAAGCTTGATGTCGACCTCTTTCTGCCGAAGGAACCTAGGCGATGCCATCGCACACCTCCGACAAGAGTTCGCTTAGAACCAATGGCAATTGAGCGCAGTCCTCGGGCGGATGTCCGCCCAAAGCCGCGATGATTTCCCTGATCTGTCGGCTGCTGAGTGTGACGGAATGTAGTTCTTGCGATCGTGTCCACGACTTCCACGCGCGCTTGCTCGTCGCACGCTCGTCCAGTTTCTTCTGCCCGACCGACGCAACCTCGGCGCGTTGCGCGGGAGTGAGGCCAATACTCTCGCGAGCAATGCTGATTAGCGCTCCAAGAAGGAAGTCCGGGCGCTCCCGCTCCAGGCCGGCAAGGACGACTAGTCCGCCCAAATTGGCGAGGTGATGAACTCTCTGTCCTTGCTCGCGGCTATGCTTGCTGGTTCCCAAAGAAATTCACCAGGTCAAAATTGGTCGCAGCTCGCCACGTACGTTCGATAGGGGGATCGGGCCGAAGTAGCGCGCATCCCAACTGTGTAGGTTGTTGAACCCGAACAACCACACTTCGCCCGCAAGCGTCTTGTGCGCTCCCCAAGCAAAGTGAGGAAGCGGACGTCCTTTGCTGTCGTGGCTCGCGACCGCGCTCCGAGCGTAGAGCGAGCCGTTGACCGCGACGCCTCGCGGTTCGATGTTAACGATGTCGTCCGGCAGTGCTCCTACAATCTTCGCGACGGGTTCGGCGCCGACGGGACAATCTCCGCCGTGAAGGTACCCGCGCGCCAATCCTTGCTGCGCAAACGAGGCCGGCAAGCATGCGCCCACGAGCTCGCCCCTGTGAACCGCCGCTCCGGGCATAACCTGATAGATCCCTGCGGGTGCAGCACTGTTTGTTAGCGAAACTCGAAGCCGCAAAACGGTGGCGAGCAGAACCAGCGAGACCGTCGCGACAGTGATTCCTGCGCTCGCCAGCATCGTTCTTTTGACGTGCCAAGCAACGCCAAAAGACTGCAATCTATATGCGAGAGGCCGGCTGCTTTCCGCCGTACTGTGCAGTGGGTCCGGCCTGTTATCTGGAAGTGGGGAAAAGGGGGCGTGCTGACTGGAGAAACCGGCAAATCTGCGGCACAGTGCCGCAGATCCTTTATCTTGCACTACGAACGACCCCCCTTTTCCCCACTTCTCCACAATCCCAAATCCAACACCTTCGGCCTCTCTGCCCGCCTCAGTCCAGAACAAGGATCCGATCCTCGCCCGCAAACCATTCTCAATCCGCAAGCGCATCAGATAACGCCCCTCGCCCCATTCGACTCCGCTGCTCGCACCGTCCCTTCGGAATGCGATTGACCGTTGCGTCGCGCGGTCTTCTCTGCGGCTTCTCCGCCGTCTGGTTTTCTTTGCACCAAGTCGATCTCATCGCGGATCTGCCGAGTCAGCCGGACGATCGATTCGCAGATGGTTGCGTTCAGATCGAAACCTGCTTCGCTCGCACGCTCGCGAAGACGATCGATCTCGGACTTAACTGAACCGGGCACGCGAATCGTAAGAACTTCGGTGCGCTCTTCCTTGCGTTTCAGAACTCCCACTTTTGATTCACCTCGAATCGTTCCTGTATACGTTTCGTATTCAATTGCGTGATTTCGTCTTCGCGTGCCTCAAAACCGGTAAGCATTGGGGAAGCTGAGGTCTTCCGTCACGATCACGTTGAATTGATAGCCGGGCCGAATCTGCAGAGTCGGCGGCCGGTTCGCTCCCTGGCCAATCATCTGTTGCCCCAGCGCGCCGAACTGACCCGACGCTGCGGAACCTGCCGTCTCACCTGCCATCGCCCACTGATTCGGTTGGTAGTATCCGTATGGTCCGTAAGCTCCACCGCCTCCGAAGGCTGACATCTGTCCGACCATCTGCCCTGCGCTGAGAAGACTCATCAGGCCCGCCGTTCCGAATGTGCGCGCGTAGTGGTTGTTCACCTGATCCGAGAAGCCGACGTATCCAGCCTGATCAGCACCTGGCATCTGCGGGAGATCCATGCTCGATGTGTTCGGAAAAATGATCCGTTGCCAGGCGATTTGAACGCGCTGCTGACCGTACGCGGACGCACTCTGATAGGCACCGATTAGTCGGCTGCCTTGAGGTACGAGGAGAGATTTTCCAGTAGCGGTGTCGTATACGCCCTGACTGACTTGCGCGACGATTGGTCCCGGCATGTCCGAATCGATGCCACTGATGAGGAGCGCTGGAATCACGCTTCCAGCCATAACCGTGTATGGAGACGAGGGGGTGTGTAGCGCAATGGCGGACTGAGCTGACCGGTTGGGATCGAAGTCTGCCGCGAGATGCCCTTGGCCGCCGGCGATCTCCAGCGCCTGGCCGCCATGAAAAGCAGACACCATTTGCGGCGCTTCGAGAGCTTTCAGGTATTTGTCGCTTTCCCACTGAGCGTATCGACTCGTCGCTTGCGGGACCGCGCGCTGAACAGGTTGCTGTATCGCCGGAATCGCCGGCGGCGGAGGTACAAAGCCCGGCGCGGGATCCGGGAAGGAGCCATGGGCGGCTAAATCTGCAATTTCGCCGTTAGCGCGCGCGGAAGACCCTGAATCATCGATCGGCTTGGTGGCAGTTGCTTCCTGGCGAGGACCTGACGATTGCACACCGAGCCCGACCACCACGCCGCTTACAATCGCGACGGCAGCGAACACCATCAGGCCCAGCCGATTGAATCGTCCACCCCCAGGATGCTCGTCGTCATCTGGAAGGTCGATCTGTTCTTCTGAAAGATCAGGTGTGTCGACTTCCTTGATATCTTCCGTGATATCTTTCGTCGCCATGGCGGCTATCTCTGCCCTCCTGCGTAGCTGATCGTCACCCGATCCTGACCGCGTCCGACTCCGGAAAC
>Ga0182024_10015351_pt1 | contig 14685 bp, 9 predicted proteins | sample P32metaG_FD_120480 | JGI IMG/M metagenome (GOLD analysis project Ga0182024, IMG submission 120480) | Permafrost microbial communities from Stordalen Mire, Sweden - P3-2 metaG (Illumina Assembly) | ecosystem: Environmental > Terrestrial > Soil > Wetlands > Permafrost | place: Sweden: Stordalen... | reverse complement strand
TCGGACTCTTTGAGTTCTTGCTATTCTTCTTCATGCCGGTCTCCTTTTGCACCTCGAGTGCGTTACCTATTGGGAAGCTTAACGCTATCCCGCCGGGAGACCGGCCTTCTCATTCCATCTCGGAAACGCGACCCAGCGCCCGGACTTCCTCCGGTGTCAGCCGACGCCATTTTCCGATGGGCAGGTCTTCGATGCGGATCGGACCGATAGCCGTACGCACCAGCTTGAGCACCTTGCTCCCCACGGCTTCGATCATCCGGCGAACCTGCCGGTTGCGGCCTTCCGTGATGGTCAGCTCCAGGAAGGTGTGCTTGGCGCCGTCCCGAACGCGGCGCACCTCGGCGGGCTTGGTCAGTCCGTCTGCTAGTGGCACTCCGCGGCGGAGCTCGTCGAGTTGTTCATCGCTCAACCTGGTGGCTGTCTTCACCAGGTAAGTCTTCGCCACTTTGTGCTCGGGATTCATCACGCGTTCGGCAAAATCGGTGTCATTGGTCAGCAGTAGCAGGCCGCTGGTGTCCAGGTCCAGCCGGCCGACGGGCGCCAGCCACGCGCCCGCGGCATCCACTAAGTCGTACACCGTCGGCCGGCCTTCGGGATCGCGGTAGGTGGTCAGATAGCCTTTCGGTTTATACAGCAGCAGGTAGGTTTTGGCGGCCTTGCGCAGCGGCTTGCCGTCGAGTGTAATCCGGTCGTGCTCAAGGTCTACCCAGCGATCCGGATCTTCGACGATTCTGCCGTTCACACGAACTCTTCCAGCCCCGATCCAGCTACGCGCTTCCGTCCGTGAACCCACTCCGGCCTTGGAAAATACTCGTTCTAAAGTCTTTTTTGGCTGACCATCACCGGCGGCAGGGTTCTTACGCATATCCCTCGACTTTCCCAGAGCCTCTCATAGCGATGGTAGATTATGGGTGGGTCAAAACACACGTCCCTAATCTTGATTCGGGGCGCGCGCCAGGTGCTCACCTTGCGCGGGTCTAACGGACCACGTCGCGGCAGCGGGCTGGCAGAACTCAACATAATTCACGACGGTTCGCTTTTGGTGCGCGACGGTGTACTGGTCGAAGTCGGGCCGACACGCCGCCTGGAGAATCTCGCTCTGGCGCAAAAGGCAGTCGAAGTCAGCGCTGTCGGCCGGGTGGTGATGCCGGGATTCATCGACAGCCATACGCACCTGCTGCTGCCGCCGCCAGGTTCGTTTGCGACGGAGATTACCGAGGGTGCGCGCACCATCCGCACCATCACTGGCATGCGACTGGAAACGCGGGCCCGCATCTATGTGGAAGCCATGGCGCGGCATGGCACCACCACCGTCGAGGCCAAGACCGGCTGTGGTCCCGATCGCAGCGCGGAGATGAAGATCCTGCGCGTACTCGCTTCGCTCAAGCAAAAGCCGCTGGACGTGGTGGCCACTTTTCTGCTGCGCCTGCCACCCGGCGACCCGTACGATGACCCGGAAACCAGCGGCGGGGGCGACTGGATCTCGACCGAATTCCTGCCCAAGATCCGCAGCCGCCGGCTCGCCGCATTTGCGGATGTGGCCTGGGAGGAGCAGAGCGGACGGGCGGCTTATTTTGTGGAGTACCTTCGTGTGGCGAAGGCCCTGGGGCTGCAGCGCAAACTACATGCAGATGGGCCCGCTCCCGCTGCCGCTATCGCCGCGGCCATCGAATCGGGCGCTGCCAGCATCGATCACCTGGAACACGCCACCGCGGCGGATGCCGAACTTCTCGGCCGCAGTGGAACCATCGCTACTCTGCTGCCATGCGCCTCGTTCCACAGCGGCGGCCGCTACGCTCCCGCGCGGACCATTATCGATGCTGGTGCCGCGGTAGGCCTGGCCACCAACTTCAACCCCCATCACACCCCCACCCTTAACATGCAGGCGGTGGTGCACCTGGCCTGTGTGCGCATGGGCATGACGCCGGCCGAAGCGATCACTGCCGCTACCATCAACGGAGCGTACGCCCTGGGATGCGCCGATAAGCTCGGGTCGCTGGAACCGGGAAAACTGGCCGACCTGCTGATCCTCAACATTTCCGACTATCGCGAGCTGGCCCATCATTTTGGCACCAACCTAGTTCACAGCACCATGAAGCGCGGCGAATTCATTTATGAGGAAGGCCCTGTGGCGGCGCGTCCCGCCCGCGATCTTCGGCCCGCCTGGTAGCCGCCGGTATACTGAGAGCAGATGGAAGCCCGCCTGGTGGAATGCGTTCCCAATTTCTCGGAAGGCCGCGATCCCGCGAAGATCGACGCCATCGCGGACGCCATCCGATCGGCCGGGGCGGTGGTTCTCGACCGCACTTCCGACCATGATCACCACCGCTCCGTGATCACGTTTGGCGCCCCTCCCGAGATTGCCGCCGAGGCCGCCTTCCGGGCCGTGCGTCAGGCCGTGTGCTCCATCGATCTGCGCAATCACTCAGGAGTGCATCCGCGCATCGGCGCTGCCGACGTGGTTCCCTTCATTCCGTTTAGCGGCGTCACGCTGGAAGAATGCGCTCGCCTGGCCGAACAGACGGGCCGGCGGATTTGGGAAGAACTGGGGGTGCCGGTCTACTTATATGAGGCCGCTGCACGCCGCCCCGAGAGCCGTAATCTGGCAGACGTTCGCCGCGGTCGCAGCGCACCGGATTTCGGCGGTCCCGATCACCACGCATCGTCCGGCGCGGTAGTGGTGGGCGCGCGTAAGTTCCTGATCGCTTTTAATGTGAATCTGGATACCAGCGATGTCGCCATCGCCCGCCGCATCGCCCGCGCCGTGCGCTTCTCATCGGGCGGGTTGCCTTATGTAAAGGCAGTGGGCGTGATGCTGGCATCGCGCAACCTGGCGCAAGTCTCCATGAACCTTACCGATTTCGAACAGACGCCCATCCATGTGGCCTACGAAGCGGTACGCCGCGAGGCCGAGCGCCATCGGGTGGGCATTGCCGGAACCGAGATTATCGGGCTGGTTCCGAAGAAGGCTCTGGAGATGGCCACCGCCGCGGGTTACCGGGACGAGAACCTCACTGCGGAAATCGTCCTGGAGAACCGCCTGGCGGCGCAGCTTTCCGACGCGCCGGGTCACTGATTCCGTACGGCTACCCTGATGCTCGTGTCAGCCAGTGCTATCAGCGCTGCTGCTGTTGCAGTCTTCTGGTCCGCGCCCCACGGTGGGCCGATGAGGCTGCGAAGGCTGTCCACTTCCTGTCGCACATCGCTACCCAGCTTCGACCACAAGTCCCGTTCGCGCACGCGGACCACGTTCAGTCCGCGGGCTTCGCAGGCCCCAGCCACGGCCTCCTGGAACAGTACGCCTTCCGCTGCGTGAATGAGTGGGTGTGCCGCCAGAATCGCGGCCAGGTCGGAGGGAACGGCCGTGGACCCGGTTGCCACGCCCGCCGCGTCAATCGAAACGTGGGCTGGATCGCAGCTCCTCCAGAAGTCCCGCGAGGGCTGCACTCGCCGACGCCTGCGCGGCACGGGCCGCCCGTTTCACTAGCTTGGACGATTCGGCCGGCCCCAATTCGGCGGCTTCATGATAGACGAATCGGGGCACGCTCGCGTCTGGCGGTAACAGTTCGATTCGCCGCCGCAGCAATACTGCGATGTGGCCATGCGGCCGGGCGGCAACGACCACCGCGGCCCAGCCAGTATGGAGTTTGAAGCCCAGGGCGGCGCGCGCGGCGGTCATGCACTTCAGTATAGAGTTTGCTGCCTCTGTGGGGCAGCGCCATGCGCTGCCCCACCGGCGACAAGATCGCCAGCGCTACGTAACGCCGGCGGTCTTCGCCGCCGGTCGCGGGTCTCCTTAAATGAAAAATGTTCAAAATCAAGCAGGGCAGCGCATGGCGCTGCCCCACTGGCTTTACGTTATCGGACGAACACCGATATGGTGACGCTTACGGTTTGTCCTCCAGGTCCGTAAGCCGTCAAGGTGTAAGTCGAGTTCGTGATGGGAGTCACCACGTAGCTGCCATTCACCGGCAGTGTCTGCGGCGGAAGCTCGCCTCCAATCAGCACCACCGACGTGGCATTGGAAGTGGTCCAGGACAGGGTCACCGGGTTGCCGGCGGCTGTCGAGGTTGCCGGGCTGGAATTGAACGAGAGGATTTGCACCTGGCCCACGGTGACCGTCGTGTTGGCCTGGATCTGGCCCGTTGCGTTGGTCGCGGTCAGGGTATAGGTCGTCGTCACGGTCGGGCTGACGCTGGCGCAATCATTGCCATTCAGATTGGTCCCGACGCCTGGCGTGATGGAAATCGACGTGGCGTTGGTCACCTGCCAGCATAGCTTGCTGGACTGGCCGGTGCTGATGTTTTGTGGGTTGGCGACGAAGGTGACCACCTGCGGGATACCGCCCGTGCTCACCGTAACCGTCACCGGCGCCGTAACCGTGGTGCCGTTGGCGGCCGTGGCCGTCAGAGTGTAAGTAGTGGTCGTCTGCGGCGAGACCGTCGTGCTGCCGTTGGGCGTAACGGCGCCAACGCCGCTGATCGAGACGGTGGTCGCCCCGGTGGTGGTCCAACTGAGGGTCGATTTGCCGCCCGGCTGGATGCTGGTTGGGTTGGCCTCAAAGCGAATGATCTGGGCCGCCGTCGGAGTGGTGCCGGTGGTGGTGCTGGCCGCGGTGGTCACGGTAGTGTTGGCGGAGCTTTGCAGGCCACTGACAGCGTCGGCCACCGTCAGCCGGAATGTGTAGCGTTGGCCGGCCGCCGCGGTGAAGGTAGCCTTGGCACTGTTGGCTCCGGTGAGCGAGACAGAGGGTCCGCTGGTTTGCTGCCAGCTATAGTTGAGCGCATTGCCGTCCGGATCGTAGGAACCCGAACCATCGAGCGTGATCAATCCAGCCGGCACGCCGATCTGGTTAGGTCCTGCGTCCGCAACCGGCGGGCTGTTACCCGCGCGCCGCGTTAGGAACTGGTATCGGATGCGCGGCACATCCATAGGAACCGGAGTGGTGGTTGTGCCGTAATCCTTGGGCCGGATGTAGTTGCCGAATTCCAGCCCGAACACGACGCGGCCCGTGTTGGCCGTCGTGACAAATGTCTCGTTCAGTCCCGCTTCCACGGTGAACGAAACTTTGTCGTTGAGAGGCTGCACCAGTTTCAGCGTGCCGCCTGGTTTGTCGTTGCCGGGGCCGTTCATGCGCAGGTAGCCGATGTTGCCTTGCAGATAGGCGTTGCCCCAGGTGCCTACCAGCGCGTTAAAGCCGTACTGATCGATTACGCGCGCGTAGGTTTGGAGGTACGAGGAGGGTCCGATGTTGACGCTGTTCAAAACCGCGATGTTCTTGAATCCCTCGGTGGCGAAGCCGCCGACGCGGCCGCGGCTGAAGATGTAGTCGATCAGGAAATCCGCCTGGCCGAGGAAGCCGGCGCTCTGGTATTGCTTGAAGTCCAGAGCCTTGAAGCTGCCGAAACCGCCCACCTGCAAGTGGCCGAAGCGGTTCACCAGGCCGATATCGAACTGCCCTTCCTGGCTGCCGGGGAAATACATGTACTCGCCTTGGGCCTGCACCGCGTGGGTGCCATCGCCGCCGAATGGAGAGAAGAAGCGGGCGCTGCCGCTGGCGGTGAAATCGCCGGTCGAGTGGTCCGGCCCGTAGGTCGGCCCGATGTTCAAGCCTAGGATCGAGAACTTCTTATTGCGCCGCTGCGCTTCATCCAGAGCGCCCTTAGCCGCATTGTCGGCGATCGTCGTGGTCTGCTGTTCTGTAAGCGGCTTGGGGATGCCGGCAAGCTGGTCCTTCAGCGCGTTGTGATCCTTCTGCAAGTCCGCCAGCTCGCCGCGCAGTTTGTCGTTGTCGCCCTGCAAGGCCTTCACGGCGGCTAGAATTTCATCGAGCTTGTCGAGCCGGCGCAAAATATTGTTACAGCAATCGTTGGAAAGGCCGCCTTGCGCCGCGGGCGCGGGCTGCGCCTGGATTGCGTTCAACACCTCGCGGACGGTGCCTTCTTTGACCACCTGCCCGGCTCCATTGGTCACACGCAACACCACGCGGCGGTTCATGAAACGGCCTTCCTTGGTGTTGTTGTTGACTTCCGGATTGCGCTTGCCCTGACCGTTGGCGCTGATCTGTCCGGCGGGCGCGCCATACTTGGCCAGGAAATCTTTCACGGTGTTGGCACGGGCCAGGGCCAGCCGGTCGTTGTAATTGGCCGAGCCTACGTAATCCGTGTGGCCCGTAATGACCACCTGGTAGTCTTTATGCTGGTTGAGCAGTTCGGCCAGCCGCAACAGACTCGGATACCCATCCGACAGAATGGACGAATTGAATTCGAAATTGATCTCTTCCCAATCATCCTTGGCTTGACCGCTGGGGGGCGTGAGCCCCTGAGCGAAAAGCCAGGACGCAATCAGGCCGAGCGCACCTATCGCTGCCAGTTTCTTCATTGTTTTCTCTTCTCCTCAACGAGATGAACGTGTGCATGAAAACGCCAAAGAACGGACCGCGCCCTGGTAAGCCTCGGAGCGGCCGCTATCTTTTCCCACCGCGTGTCGGAAGCGACCGAGCGCGCGCGCAGTATTTATAGGATACACACCACTCTTTCGTTATCTGCAAGACCGGCTTAGGCTTATCTTCACTTCTGTGGTACGGCTCAGTACAAATTGCGGGGTTCGAGATGCGACAATCGAGAGGTGAGCTGCCGGACGAGCAGTCGCTCTCGGGTGCATTCGGGCCCGGGGGAGGAAAGTCCGGTCTCCACAGGGCAGCGTGCCGGCTAACGGCCGGGGTCCGGAAACGGATACGGAAAGTGCCACAGAAAATATACCGCCCTGGCAACGGGGTAAGGGTGAAATGGTGCGGTAAGAGCGCACCGCGATCCGAGTAATCGGATTGGCAGGGTAAACCCCACGCGGAGCAAGACCAAATAGGGGAGGAGGGGCGGCCCGCCCCGTTTCACTTCCGGGTAGGTCGCTAGAGCCGTTCAGTAATGAGCGGCCCAGAGGAATGACTGCTGCCCGCAAGGGTACAGAAACCGGCTTACATGTCCGGCAGCTCGCGATCTTCGAATGCAGACTGCACTAGTGACGGGAGCCAGTCGCGGGGTGGGGCGGGGAATCGCCATCGGCCTGGCTGAGGCGGGCTTCCGCGTATTCGCCACCGGCCGCACCATCGACGCGGCGAAACTTCCGGACGCCGTGATTCGGGTTCCCTGCGATCATCAGCGGGACGAGGAGACGGCGGCGGTGTTCGCGCGCATCGCGGCTGAAGGCGGCGCTTTGGATGTGCTGGTCAACTCGGCTTGGGGCGGTTATGAGCGCATGATCGAAAACGGCGCTTTCACCTGGGGCCTGCCGTTCTGGGAGCAGCCCGCACACCGCTGGACCAGCATGATGGATGCGGGCGTGCGTGCCGCGTTCGTAACGGCCTCACACGCGGCACGGATCATGGTGCCGCGGCGCCGCGGGTTGATCGTGAACATCAGCCATTGGGCCGCCCGAAAGCGCATCGGCAATGTGATTTACGGCGTGGCCAAGGCGGCAACGGAAAAGATGACGGCGGATATGGCTGAGGAGTTGCTGCCCCATGGCGTTGCGGTGGTTTCGCTCTGTCCAGGGCTGGTGCGGACGGAGGCCGTGTTGAAAGCTGCCGCGGAAGGTTGGTTCGATTTATCCAATAGCGAGAGCCCGGAGTTTAGCGGCCGTGTGATTGCGGCATTGGCGGGCGATGCGGCGCTGATGATGCGCAGCGGCCAGGCGCTGGCGGGAGCGGCACTCGCGTTGGAGTTCGGAGTAACGGACATCGATGGCCGCGAGCCGCGATCACTAACTCTGGAAACTCTGTAAGACGGAGACTAGTAAGACCGCCGCCCGTCGGCACGAGTGCCGACGCAGCACGCTGAAGCGTCGCTGAAGCGTGCGCCACAATGTGGCGCGGACACTCGTGTCCGCCGTGCCAAGACTCATCTTGGCACGCGGTTATTAGTTGCCGTCCTCGCCGCCTTCCGGCGGACACGGCCCGTCGTTACAGAAGCACCGGTCGCGGCGGCACCAGGTTTTGCACTTGTCCTGATGATCGCCCACGCCGTAGTTCGAGGGATGCGCGATGATGTCGCATGGCGCCGGCATGCTCCCCATGCATTCGTGCAGCTCTTCATGAGTCTTGGACTCGCGGACGCAATGATCTCCGTGGAGCTTCTGAGCGTCCGACACCATATGCGTGCAGTGGCATTCATGCGCGCCGTTCTTAGCCGACACATCGCATTTGGGGACGGAATGGGGGTCTTCCGGCTCCTGACCCGTGAGCAGCACGGATAGGCCCAATAACATAACAACAGCAACAGTGCGGAATAACATCACACCTCCGGAAAATTGGGTGATCAGGGCGGGGATCTCAGACTTAAGAGAGACGGCCAACACGGCCGCCATTGGTTGTTTCCAGCTTAACTCGGCAGGCAGTCAAGAATCCAATTGAAAATTTCGATTATGCTGATTGTTCCCTTTCGGCAGTACGGTTTGGCGACCTTTGTCTAACTCAAATTTATCGACTAATCGCGGTGACTAATCTTATCGGGCGCAATCCGAATCGGTAACGCTCCCTTTGGTCGCGGCTCGGTAACGAAACCGAGTGAACAGTTTGCCCGCGTCTCTGGTTCTGCGGTAACGTGTGTAAAGCGTACCCACACCAGGAAGATTTATGCCCGAGTGCCCGGCTTGTCATACCGAAAATCCGCCGGAATCCACCTCGTGCCAGCGCTGCCGCACTCCGTTTGCGATCGAGGCCGCCACTATTGCCATGGACGCGCGGGACCTGGAGGCTACCGTGCTTGCGGAGCCCGGTGGGAAAACAGGTTGGTCGATGCCAGCACCGCCCGGCAGCGCACCGGACGCCACCGGACCGCTCGAACCAGGCATGGTGCTGGGCGAGCGGTACGAAATCCTGAAGCGCTTGGGTGAGGGCGGCATGGGCGCGGTCTACAAGGCTCGCGACCACGAGCTCGACCGGATGGTGGCGCTCAAAGTGATCCGGCCGGATCTGGCGGGCCATCCCGAGGTGCTGCACCGCTTCAAACAGGAGCTGATCCTCGCCCGGCAGGTCACGCACAAGAACGTCATTCGCATTTTCGACCTGGTCACGACTGATGGACGCAAGTTCATCACCATGGACTTCGTCGACGGACGCGACCTGAAGACGGTCATCGTGGATCGCGGCAAGCTGCCACCGGCCGAAGCCCTGCCGCTCATGCAAAAGATCTGCCGCGGCCTGGAGGCGGCGCACGCCGAAGGCGTGATCCATCGCGACCTCAAACCGCAGAACATCATGGTCGATGATGCGGGGCGGATCTGGCTCATGGATTTCGGCCTGGCTCGCTCGATGGAGGTGGCGGGCATCACGCGCACGGGCGCGCTGATGGGTACGCCGGATTATATGTCGCCCGAGCAGGCGCGCGCGGAAAAGGTGGACGCCCGTTCCGACCTGTTCAGCTTAGGCGTCATCTTTTACGAAATGCTCTCCGGCCGGCTGCCGTTCCAGGCCGACACCATGATGGCGACGCTGCTGAAGCGCGTGCAGGAGAAGGCCGCTCCGTTGAGCTCGGTTGAGCCCGACATTCCGCCGCGGCTCAGCGGCTTGGTGAGCAAGTGTCTGGAGCCGAACGTTGCTGAGCGGTATCAAACCGTGGGCGAGATTCTGGAGGATCTTGCCGCCCTAGCTCCGGCCCGCGCCGGCGCCACCATGGCCGCCAGCGTCGGGGGCAGCGCTGTGGCCCCGCCGGCGGTCTCACTCGCGAGCCTGGGACCCGGCTCCCAGTTCGGGCCCCGCTACCGTATCGAATCGATGATTGGTGAAGGCGGAATGGGCAAGGTGTTTAAGGCCCACGATCAAGACCTGGACCGCACTGTGGCTCTGAAGCTGGTGCGCACCGAGCTGGCCAGCGATCCCGGTTCCATGCAGCGATTCAAGCAGGAACTGCTGCTCGCCAGCCGTATTTCGCACCGCAACATTTTGCGGATTCACGACTTGGGCGATGTGGGCGGGGTGAAGTTTATCTCCATGGCCTATGTGGAGGGCCGCGACCTGCACGATGTGATTGCGCAGAGCGGGCGGCTTCCCCTGGAGCGGGCCCTGAACATCGCCAAGCAACTGGCCGGCGCGTTGGAGGCAGCGCATGCCGAGGGCGTGGCGCATCGCGATCTCAAGCCGCGCAACGTGCTCATCGATCTCGACGACCACGTGTACGTTTCGGATTTCGGCCTGGCCAAATCGCTGGAGGGCGAGGCGTCTACCATGACCCGCGTGGGCGAGGTGCTGGGCACGCCGCGCTATATGTCGCCGGAGCAGGCCGAGTCAAAGCCCGCCGACCAACGCAGCGATATCTACTCGTTGGGCGTGATGCTGTACGAGATGTTCACCGGAGACGCTCCGTTTACCGGCGAATCCTCGATGCAGGTGATGTTCCAGCACGTCCAGCAAAAACCCAAAGATCCACGGCTGGTGAACCGGGAACTTCCCGAATACCTCAGCAAGATTGTTCTCAAATGCCTGGAGAAAGATCCGGCCCTGCGTTACCAGAGCGCACGCGAGGTGTTGCAGGATCTGGAGGCCGGGACGCCGCCCACGCGCGTAGTCCGTTTGCGCATCGCGGAGACGGGGTATCCCAAGTGGCTGATGGCTGGGATGGCGGTGGTGGTGCTGCTGGGAGTCGCGGTTCTCATCCGGCCGGTTCGCGATTTGCTGTTGGGGCGCTCATCGGTCACGGTCACGAGCAAACCAGCACCCGTCTCGGTGGCCAACGACACTTTCCTCGCGCTCATGCCGCTGCGCGTGATCGGCGGCCAGGAGGCGCTCAAGTATGAAGCCGATGGCATAGTGGACGCGCTGTCAGCGAAATTGTTCTCCATGAAGAACGTCCACCTGGCCCCGCCGGCCGAAGTGGAAAAGGTGAAAGCGACCGATCCGCTGGATAAGATCGCGCGCCAGTTGGGCGTGAAAATGGTGCTCCAAGGCACGGTGCAGGGCGCGGGAGACAAAATCGACGTAGTGTTGACCTTGAACGACGCCGCTGGCCGCCGCCTGTGGACCAAAGAGTTTCCGGGCGTGCGCCAGGACCTGTTGACCATCGAAGACCAGATCTACAACGAGTTGCTGGGAGCGCTCGCGCTGAAACCCACGAGTGAAGAACTGGCGCGCACGTCTTCGCGGCCTACCGAAAACGTGGCGGCCTATGAGTTGTATCTCAAGGGGCGCAACCTCATGCGCGGAAATCGCGAAGCAAAAACACTGCAAGCGGCGCTCAGCCTCTTTGACCAGGCCACGCAGAAGGATTCGGGGTTCGCGCTGGCCTTCGCGGGCGCGGCCGACGCCAGCCTCCAGATGTATCGACTGACGAAGGATACGACATGGTCGCAGAAAGCCTTGGGCGCGGCGCAGCACGCGCAGACCCTCAACGACGAACTGCCGGAGGTTCACTTCGCGCTTGGCAATGTTTACAACGCGACTGGAAAGACGGCCGAAGCGATAGTCGAGTTGAAGCAGGCTTTGTCGCTGGCACCGAATTCCGATGAAGGATTTCGACGCCTCGCCAATGCCTACATGGCTGCCGGCCAGAAAGACGATGCTCTCAAGACCTACCAGCGGGCCATCGACGTAAATCCTTATAACTGGCAAAACTTCAACCGGCTGGGCACTGCGTACTTTCAACTGGGCCAGAACCAGAAGGCTTTGGATGCGTTCCGCAAGGTGGTCGAGCTGGCGCCGGATTCGTCGGCCGGGCACGAGAATGTTGGTGTGGCCTACTACCAGATGGGCAAATTTGCCGAGAGTATTCCCGCCTTTGAGCAGGCGCTGAAAATCGCGCCGTCGGAAAGCCTTTACTCCAACCTGGGGACCGCGAACTATTACCTGGGCCGCCTGCCCGAAGCGGTGAAGATGTGGGAGAAGGCAGAGGAGCTGAATCCCAACAGCCAGGCGGGCCAGGGAAATCTGGCGGATGGGTACCGCTGGTCGGGGCAGTTGGACAAGGCCAAGGCCACATACAACCGCGCCATTGCGCTGGCCTACAAAGATCTGCAGGTGAACCCGCGAGACGCCAGCACGTTGGGTTACCTGGGTGTTTACTATGCGAAAATCGGCGATTCCAAACGCGGGCTGGAGTTCATTCGCCGCGCGCGGGGCATCGATCCAAACGATACCGATTTGATTTACAAAGAGGGGATGATCGATGCTATCGCGGGCCAGCATGCCGACGCGCTGAAGAACCTGGGTGAGGCTTTCCAGAAAGGTTTCCCGATCGAGCAAGCCAAGGCCGAGCCGGAGTTGAAGAGCCTGGCCACCGATCCCGACTATGTCAAGCTGCTGGCGGAGGCCGGCCGGAAGGGGAATTAGCGGGAGGGCGGGGTTCCATGCCCCGCCAAGCCGGCGACAAGATCGCCAGCGCTACGTAACGCCGGCGGTCTTCGCCGCCGGTGCCGCTACTGATCGAAGATGAGTTGCCCCCTGTTCTTGATGCTAATCAGGCGCGGCGTGTAGCCGTAGTCTGGCGTGTCTCGACGATCGCGGTTTTGGAAACCTTTGGCCAGGTTTCCAGGGACACGGAGTTGGAGCCAGGGATTGAAGAATCGCGTGTTTGGCAGGGGCGTGTCGTAGCGAGCCACACGGGCCACGTATATAACCAGCCCCTGGTGAGTTTGCCGCCGAGGGTATGGAGGTTGAGCGACGCGCTCCGGGAGTATCGAGACCGGCAGCCAGAGCATCGATCCGATCTGTGTGAACTGCCCTCGCGCAACGTGTGCGGCAGCACGATTGCCAATCTGAAAAAGACCCAGCAGCAGGCAAAGTGCGGCCAGCCGTGCCGTGCGCCCGCTCGTCGCGGCCCAAGTGGATGCGGCAATCCACAGTGCACCGAAAAGAACCATCAGCGCCGCTCCCAACCGCAACTCGCGGGGGATGTCCCAAGCGAAAAGGAGTAGATGCATCGTAGCGGGTACGGTGATGGCCGCGCCGGCCGCAAGGGCCACACGAGGCAACTCGCTAAACCGGCTCGCCGCAATCGTGAACACCACCGCGAACAGAATCCAGAAATACATCAAGGCAAAGCGGACGGCGGGGGCCTGCACAAACCAAAAGAGCAGGGAAAGTATGCAGGCGGTTGCCAGAGTCGCCCACGCCCAGTTAGAAACTGAAGGACGCGGATTGCCGCGAGAGCGGACCAAGAGCATGGGAAGGCACAATGAGGCCAGCATCAGCGGCAGCACCATGTTGAACCGGTCAGTGCGGATGGTGGACCGCACCCACACCGGTATCCATTCCCATCCATTCACGTCGGCAGGGACGTATGTCGGCCGGAGTTGTCCCCAGGAGGTGATAAATGCCCGCTCCGCGTTGGCTTGTCCAGCGGGAACCCGCCAATCCACGTCGATGGGAAGCACTGTGGAAGGGTATAGCGGATAGCCGCTCAGGATCACGCCACGCAAGAGCACCGAGCCAGCGATGAGGGCTGCGATCAGAGTTGCCGACACGGGGGTGCGATGCCTCCAGCCCACAGTCGCGATGAGCCGAATTACAACCGCTGTCGCCAGGACTCCGCTGAATACGACCGCGCTGATCTTCACGCTGAACAGCACGGCGGCCAGAAGCAAAATAGTCGCGCCCAGCGGAAGCTGTCGCTTTGGCGGCGTGGACTGGTCAGCGAATTCGATAAACAAAACTGCCAGCACCGCAGTTGCCGCACACAGAAAAATATCGGCCTTGAGAGTGGAGATCATAGGGCCGAAGAACCCGAACAGAACCAGCCCGGCACAGGGAGCGATCAACAAGGCGCCGAGCAAGGCAGGCGGGCGGTATCGGCCCAAGGCCAGGTCGCGCAGCGCGGCCGCCAGCAGCGCAAATGCGAGCACCACGAAGAGTCCGTTGAAGACATGATTGACCGAGCCGGACCAGGGCCCTGAGCTCAACATGGCGGCGAACAGATGATGAGAGTTATTGAAGCCTATGCGGCCGTGCAGATTGGCCAGGCCGGGGACGATGGCGTAGTCGTGGAACCAGCGAATCGCCTGGAATTCGTAATTGTAATCGTCGACGCCGCCAGGGGCGAGCGCGTGGTTGGCGGTCCACAAAGCGAATACACCGACGGCCAGCACCAGCTTAACGCTCACACCTTCTCGCCAGGTAGCGGCGAACCAACGCCATTCCAGTAAACCCGCCGCCGCCGCCGACAACAGGAACACCCCCAGGGCTAGATGGTTCACCGGCAGAAAAAAGTGCCAGACCAGAAGACCGGCCATGAGCAGGGCGAAGCCGGCCCAGACGGCTAGGTATGCATTTCGCCAACCTGGTTCGAGACCAGTCAAGCGGCGCAGGCCCAAGACACCGATGGCACAAAAACCGCAAGCCAGTATCACCCACGTCAGGAATACCGCGAGCGTCAGGAGCAGGGACATAAACGGAACTCAGAACAATCTTAAGCTGTGAGAGGGCGGAGGCAGGTCACCAGTAAACTGTCCCGGTGATTTCGAAACCGCCGCACGTCGGCACGAGTGCCGACGCAGCACGCTGAAGCGTCGCTGAAGCGTGCGCCACGATGTGGCGCGGACACTGGTGTCCGCCGTGCCAAGACTCATCTTGGCACGTGGTTTTGGTGTGCCGAGCATGTTCGACAGCTCGGGGGTGTAAGTCCCCTCTACAACCTGATGGAGGTGAAGTAGTAGCGAAGCGCAAGGGCGTCGTCGCGAGGCGGGGTCTGAAAGAAGCGTGGA
>Ga0182024_10015350_pt1 | contig 14686 bp, 17 predicted proteins | sample P32metaG_FD_120480 | JGI IMG/M metagenome (GOLD analysis project Ga0182024, IMG submission 120480) | Permafrost microbial communities from Stordalen Mire, Sweden - P3-2 metaG (Illumina Assembly) | ecosystem: Environmental > Terrestrial > Soil > Wetlands > Permafrost | place: Sweden: Stordalen... | reverse complement strand
TGCAAACGGTCCGATCGCACGGTAGACGTGTGTAAACGGACTATTTAGGTTCTGGCTCTCAAATAAACTGACGAGACCCCGGCGGAATATATTTAGGTCCGGTTCGAGCGAGAACGATCTGAAGCGCAGCAGGGCAGCAGCCTGTTCCTCGGTCGAGACGCGGGCGTAACCGTTTCATCGCTTTCGGTAATAGGGGCTAGGCCGCACCTGGCATCCCGGAAGGGTCGCGGGCCTGATGACGCAAGCCATGAATGATGATTTCGGTTTCTGTGGCCTCATAAAAAACGAGATAGGGATAAGGTGGCGTCGAGCGGCGACGGATGGCGGGATTATCTGTGCGGGTGCCGATGTGGGGATGAAGCAAGAGAAGGTCGATAATAGCCTGAATGCGAGCCTTAACGCGCCTGGCTCCCTGCAGTGAATGTGCGTCGATGTAGTCGAGGATTGCGTTTAAGTCGGCAAGGGCCGGAAGGGTATAGCGGAGTCTCACAAGCCGTGTTTGCCCCACACGCCGCGAACCTGTTCGTCAGTCGCAAACTCGCCACGCGCGGCGGCAGATTGCGATGTCGTGATGGCCGTATGTTCCTCGGGTGAGAGCGTGACGGGCGGCTCTTCATCTGTTCCGGCAAGCCGGAGAACAACGCGGGCGATATCGTCCTGGGCGTCCGGCGAGAGACCGCGCGCAGCTTCAAGTGCTTGCTCAAGAAGTTTTGTCATCATTCGATTGTAAACCAGCCATGTCCAAACACAACAACCAAATACAAGGCTTTTGAGGACAGGGGAGGGCGATAGAGGGTCATGTTAGTCTGCTTGCATACCTACGCCGGTCATATATTTCTTTCGCGAACGGATTATGCTGAATCAACATTTCCCAGACGTACTTCAGATCGCTAGCCACCCCAATTGTTAGCTCTCCTTCCACCTCCGAGTAGAACGTGGTGAGTAGCATCAGAACTTGCATGGCATGGTAGCCGCGTAGCTGTTCGAGCTTTTCCGTATGGCCTTTGGCGAGGTCGCGGAGCGCTCCAACCGTATGAATGAGGCCGGGTAGGCTTCCATGAGACACCTGAGAAAACTCGCGGTAGAACCAGTCATTGAGATAGCCGAAGAAAGCTGCTGTTGCAGGGTTCTTGGTGAACCTATCCATCTGCTGCGGAGTGGGCCACCATCGCGTGCTGCGAAGTTCATCAGGTGGCTTTGCGATCAACTGCGCCAAGTTGGCTAAGTTCGCCTGTGCGTCGGTCAAATATTTCGCCCAATCTGGGTCGGAGCCATAGTCCCGCCTTGCGCGGTCAATGTACTCGGCCAATTCCCTCCAGCCTGAGCACACGTACCAATCTGCACGGGATGGCAAATCTTCGAATAAGAAGATGCAGGTGTAGAGTGCGTCTAAAATTGTCCTTGCAAGCGTCGGTAGACGAGAGCCATCTCTGGCCGGAGTCGCCAATCTTGAAATTTTTCCGAGCAGAGCAATCGAGTGGCCCTAAAGGTGTTGGTTACCATGCTTGTCGTTCCTACCAACGCCAAAAAAGCGGATGTGCCGGGGCCGTTTTTGACTTCGGCCACTCACGTTCAAGTTTATTGAGAACACTTTGGAGAAGGCGGTCAATCTGGTCTTTGATGAGTTTAAAATCTAGAATGTACTTTGGTTTCACCATAGCTATTTTGCCCTCGGCGGTGCGCCGCAAAGCGTGTTAGCGCCATAGCTTTTCGAACTTCCGGCGGTGTGTCTTTTTGCACCCCCGGCGTTATGTCGAACTTACGTTTTCACCTGCATGACATCGCGGGCGGCTTTCTCAATTTCCTCGTTGCCGTCGTCCTCTACGCTAGCATCGATGGCCGGTATGCGAGGTCGGGCCGCATCCTCGCGGCCCGGGCCGTCCTGGGTCAGTTTGAGTCGGGCAGGGGGGCCGGAAGGATAGCCGGACATAAAGGACGTTATGCCACGTCATGAGGCGTTATATTAAGCTTTATATATTGAGATGCATATGGTAATGAAAATTAATATTTACGGCGGATTGAGTTTTAAGCCCCCTTTGCGAGCAGTTGGTTCGAGCCTCAAGGTAATCGCGGATGGTCAATGCGCCGCATGGAATGCCTTCGGCAACGGCTACGTCGGCGCTTTGTCCGTCCTGAGATTTGTCACGTTAACGTCGGTTCCCAAGTGCAGCTTGTTTAATTCAATCGGCAGGAGCTAGCAGAGGCTTAAGACGGCTCTTCCCAATTTCTCATAATCGCGAATATCGTTGTAAATTTGGGCGGTGATGCGCAGCCAAATGCGGCCTTGGCTGGCGATCGATGCGCTGACAATAATCTTAAATCTTTCTTTCAAATCTGCCTCGAGCTGCGCGCGTCCCTGATCCGTTGGAGGATAGGGCAATCCGTCCGGTGCGGAAACGACGCTCATGCATGCTCGCATGCTGCCAGGCATTGTTACGCTGGATTTCCACATTCGAGTTAAAAGTGCGATGCCGTCGCCGAGCAGCTCATGATTGTGGCGCCGCACCTGAGCTTCGCCAAAGCGATTCATGAAATCAAATCCAGCAAGTATCGCCAGCCAGCTTGAGGGATCGCGTGTGCCGGTCCATCCGAAGTTGTAGGGGAAGGGATATACAATATCCGACGACAAAACGTTAGGTATCAGCCCGGTACGTGCGCCTGCCGCCGCCCACAGGAAGCCACATCCGCGCGGGACGAAATACCACTTATGAAGATTCGCGACATACCAATCCGCGCCGAGATCAGGAATGTCAAGTTCGATCTGGCCCGGAGTATGGGCGCCGTCGACGAGAACAGGGATCCCGCGCCCGCGGCAAATATCGATCATTTCCTTCAGGGGCATGAGAAGAGCGGTGGATGACGTGATATGGTCAAGAATTGCCAATCTTGTTTGAGGGGTTAGGGCTTGCTGGACTGCCTCGATGAACTGCTGCGGGTCCGGATCCGGGAAGCGCAACATTGCTACATTGACCCTCGCCCCCTGAGCTTCGGCTATATGGCGCGCGGCCAGAGTGATAGCGTTGTAAGTCAACTGTGTAATCAGAATCTCTTCGCCTGCCTTGAGCGATAATGCACGCAAAACGGCAACGGCTCCGTCCGTGGCGTTATCGACAATGGCCACACTGTTCTCGTGACATAAAAATCGCTTGGCAACGGTATTGGCAATTTCCTGCCATCGTTCCCTGATCTTAAATTGCAGGAAGTCCACAGGGTTTTTCTCGATTTCAGCAAGAATTCGTCGTTTTTCGTTAAGAACATTATGTGGGGTTACACCGAAGGCTCCGTGATTCAAATAGATCAGATTCGGGTCGAGCGGGAAAAGCCGTTTGCTATCTACAGTGAGCATCATTTAATCCGTGGCGATTAAGGAAAGACCGAGGGCAATCGTCAATAGGCGCCGAAGCCTAGTCCACATGATTAGATTTGGATAGGAACCGAAGCTTGTTGCGCAAAGAATCCCTGTTGGCGGCAGTAGAGTGACGCAGTACCGAAAGGGCTATTGTCACAGTTTGGACCGCAACGTACCAATGATGCCGTCAGCGGGCCCTTCGAATCTAGAATAATCGGCTCTCAGAATAGTCTCCTCTGGTGATGTTTCGAATGCGATGCCTGTTCAGCCTACCAAAAATGTAGATAGCCTATTTATGGATCGTTTTGGCGAGCCTGATACCCATGAATTGCCATCGCGCCTCGGCGGGAAAGAAGTTCCGATAAGTGAACCGAATATGGGAGGCCGAAGTGGCGCACGATCCACCGCGCAATACAAACTGGTTAGCCATGAATTTACCGTTATATTCCCCGACTGCCCCTGATGCCGGGATAAACCCGGGATAGGGGGAGTAGTGACTTTGGGTCCATTCCCAGACGTCGCCAAACATCTGGGCCAATAGGCCAGTTGATTCAGTCTCGCGGATAGAAACGGGATGGAAGGCCTGGTCCTCGACAAAATTGCCAGTGACGGGCAGCGGCATCGCAGCAACTTCCCATTCCTCCTCGGTAGGCAAGCGCGCATTGGCCCAGCGCGCATAGGCGTCCGCTTCGTAATAACTGACGTGACATACGGGCTCCGCATGTTGCACCGGCTGCATCCCGGAAAGTGTCATCATCCACCAGTCACCATCACGCTGTTCCCAGTAAAGTGGAGCGCGCCAGCCTTCACGCTGCACCGCATCCCACCCCATGGACAGCCATAGTTCCGGCCGTTCATATCCTCCATCGGCGATGAAGGTCAAATACTCCGCATTGGTTATAAGGCGTGAACCCAGCTCGAATGCTTCGACAAAGCTTCGATGTCGCGGAGACTCATTATCGAAGGCGAACCTTTTTCCATCATGGCCAATCCAGTAAACACCTTCGGAAAAAGCCACCCACAGTAAAGGAGCCACAGCCAGAGGATGGCGTGAGACGCCACCGACAGCATAAACAGGCCGCAGTGGATTACAGGCGAAATTGTATTTCACATCGGTTAAAAGCAATTCCTGATGCTGTTGTTCATGGTGCAAGCCGAGTTCGATGAGTGGGGCCCAGCGCTCGCACTCTTCAGTGTGAAAACCTTCGAGAAGGGTGACCATATGTTGGTCCACCGAGGCTCGATAACGATAGATCTCTTCAACCGTTGGACGCGACAGAAGTCCCCTTTTGGGACGGGAATGCCGTTCACCAGCCGTTAAATAATAGGAATTGAAGAGATATCCATAGGAAGGATCATACGTTTGGTAGCCAGATGAAGCCGACGTTAGAATAAAGGTTTCGAAAAACCAACTAGTATGGGCCAGATGCCACTTAGGGGGACTCACATCCGGCATCGCCTGAATGACGTAATCTTCCGTCACCAAAGGTTGGCACAGCCGCTCGGTAAACTGACGAACTTGCTGATAACGCTGAGAAAGATTCTCCGGGCTTACAGTTTCGCTGAAAACGGTAAGCATGTTCGCATTGTCGGTGTTGGAAGCTATAGCCACATTACTTTCCTTCAATTTGCCGCAAGTGCGAGACTATTGAGAACGGGGCCCATGAAGCGAACTCTTCAACCTCCTAGTTCTCGCAGAACCATCAGCAACTCGCCAAACGAGTCGATTGCTAAGTCCGGGTCGCAGTGCAAGAGCGCTTCCCGAGTACCAAAGCCGTAGGTTACAGCACAAATTCTAGCTCCAGCCGCCTTACCGGCAAGCATGTCGGCGGGAGTATCCCCGACCATCAGAGCTTGCGATGGTACGCAGTGTAATGCGGCAAGGGCCGCTAGAACGGTATCGGGAGCCGGCTTGGCGCACAAATCGCCTGTTGGACCTTGAATGTGTTTAAAGAAACCGTTGAGGCCGAGACGTCGCAAGACGATCTCTGCTTGTTCCAGCTCTTTGGTGGTGACGACGCCAAGCGTGAATGTGGGGGACAAGGCTTGCAGGGTTGGAATCACACCTGGGTACGGCAAGGTCATGCGCGCGTCGCGGCTACGATAGGATTCGCGATAGATGGAGAGGAAAGTACTGCACATCGAAGGGGATACTCTCCCGCCGAGTTCATCCAGCATACTGGCGAGAGGCTTACCGATGTGCTTAGAGATCGCAGCGGCACTTGGTGCAATCGCGTCCACAACACCGTGCCAGGCATCCTGAAACGCTGCGGTGATATCTCGCCGGGAATCGACCAGGGTGCCGTCTAGGTCGCATAAAATCGTAGTAATCGCCATGGACTCGCTTTGGCCTTGCGTTTGCTGTTCAAATTCCTTACAGTTCTAAATTCGTCCTTAGGATTTGGTTATGCTTTGATGCGCGAGGTTCTCGGCTGAGCCTCTGACGCTGCAACCGGAAAAACGGTGTACGATCGATGGCACAACCGTTTTCCTTCCCAAAATGTCTGCGACCAACGGTTTTGGAGATGAAATCCGCCTCCGAACCGACTAGTTACGCTCCGGCTTTTGAAATTGCGGTGGCCGGCTCGAATCACAAAAGCTGCTGCCGTTTCTCCACGGTAAAAGTGCGATAACGGTTCCGGCTAGGCGCAATTTCGTCCTAAGATAAGTGATACTACACGCTTCAGAACAGGTGTCCATGAGCAATGCAATATTCTATCTCACCTACAATGGACTCTATAATTTTACGAATGGCATCGGTACACAAACGCAGCTCCTGATCACCGGCCTCGAGGCTCTGAAGGATGAGCTGGCCAAAACATATGGTTCCATCGACCTGCATGTGATCTGTCCCGAGCCCGACAAGCAGACATGGGGTTATGAACACGGCTTTTATCAGCGCCAGCAAGAACGAGTCAGGCAACTGGGCGGGCAGGTGCATTTGATTCCATATAAGCAACAACCCAGCCAAGACCTTTGGGGAATCTCTTCCTGGAAGGCCCTCTGTCGAAACGTCGCACCGCTTTTGCACCAGCAAGCCCTTGCATACGATCGGTCGTTGATCATTTGTGTAGACCAACCTTGGTTGCAAACGCCTTATTACCTCAAAATGGAACGGGGCTTGGCATTTCAAAACCAAGCCGACGTCCTTCTCGTGCTCTATAGCACGGCCTTCATCCGCTACGACGGTACTCCTGACGCGGCAGAGGTTGCCTGGGAACAACAGGGCCTCGAGGCGTCAGAGCCTGATTCGCGAGTGGCGCTTGCAGACGTATGTCCGTCGTTTACTGACCATCTCAAGACGCATTTTCGGCTGCGGGCGCCGCAATTCGCTCCTTATACTTCCAGTATTTTGGTGAATGACTCGACCTTTGCACCAGAGGATGAAGCGGTGTCGCGCAAAACTCTGCAAGCGTACGGCGTGCCGACAGATGCAAATCTGCTTTTAGCCTTTGGCAGGGCTGCAGTGATTAAGGGCTTTGAGAAGCTGATTCCCGCTCTTGCGCCGCTGCGTGATCGCATACATTTCGTCTTGATCTCGGTACCGTATATTGGCGACGACTCGCAACAACGGCTATATGATCAGTTGCTGCGACAGAATGGCCTGCGCGCCACTCACATCAAAACCTTTACACGCGATTTGCCCCGCGCCCTGTGTCAATGGTCTCGAACAAAAATAGTAGCGGTCCCCTCGCGATACGAGACCTTTTCCAATATCCCGGTGGAAGTTGCATTATGGGCAAGGGAAAAGGGCCCAGTCGTCGTGGCTTCGGCCGCAGGGGGCTTCGTTGATCAGATCGAAACAGGCATTACTGGCTTTCTCACTGATACTTCCTCTAGTCAGCAGCTTACTCAAACTTTGCGGCTGGTGCTGGATCTTTCCCCTGAAGAGCATGCGGCCATTCGGCAGCGGGCGTATCAACGGGTGATAAAGTTATACGACTTCGAGCAGAATTTTCCCGCAACTCTCCGGTGGTTCTGGCAGGCATGGATGGAAAAATGGGGCATGCGAGCTGAGGGCTCGTGGTGATAGCAATATACAACTAGCTGGCGGAAGAAACATGCCCGGAGCATCGCGGTGCGCTTGCTGGTGGCCATAACTTGTCATGGGAAACGAGCCGGCTGGCCGTCCGGCTCGAGGAGGGCATTCAGACGCAGACACAAGGCGATGACGTCGTCAGCATAGCCAGGAAACCAGGCATGCATCCACGCCGGCCGATCAAAAAAAGCCTGCGGCGGCCTATCTGCATGTCGAATAGCGATGCGCATTACTAGACCGCTGGCGTTGATGAAACTCACCTCATCGAGCAAGCGGCCGGGCGCAGCAAACCCGCTCGCGATCGAGCATAGGGGCGCGATATGCTCCAGCGAGGCAGCCACACCTCTTAGGCAAAAAGCCTGAGTATGGGCGCGAACCTCCGCAGGCAATGCCATTAAAACGGTGCGCATTGTGACGCCGGAAAACACCGTATCATCGACTATGGCTAATGAGGATATAGCATCAAGCGACGGCAACTGGCGTGTTAACGGGATCCCTGTAGTTGCGATGACATTATAGTCTCCCTGACCGTCCTCTTCACGGCTGATATCTAAACGCGAGATTTTGGGAAACCAGCCTGAGCGGGCGTGCAATTGCTGTGCGACACGTTCACCGGCTCGGCCGATACCGATAGCAAGCGCGAACGGAGCGTATGCGCGCTCGCCGACTAATTTGGCTATTTGCGATTCGACTGTGAGCAGCACTACTCGCTCACGATCCCGGGTGACAAGGGCGAACAACTCTCGCATTAGTTGCCCCGCCGGTGACATTTCTCCTTGCTGCCTCGCGATATAGTCGCTGAGATCGTCGTGAATATAGAACACCTTCGGCGTCGGCGCCTCGTATGGCTCAGTTTTTTTCACGATTTCTCATTCCTTCATGGCCGCAGCGGCCTCGACATCGGGCGATTAGAATGCAATCGATGGATAGCATGCATAGCCAAGCGATTGCTCACCGTTCGCTTGGGTAATGAAGGCCCTGCACGTAACTTCAAAAAGAGTGCCGATGTGTATGGCAAATTCAGTAAGAATGGCAATGGCACGGAACAATATGGGCAAGAAGATCGTCGTAATTATCCCTAGTTATAATAATAGCCATTGGTATACGCGGAATCTCGCTTCTGTCTTTGCCCAGGACTATAACGAAGAACTTCGTGTAATTTACATCGACGACGGATCCTCGGACGGCACCGGCGAAATGGTGCAAGAGTATTTAGCAGAGTGCAATTCGGGCTCAGGTCCTTCGATCACGTTCCTCCATAACTCTGTCCGTACTGGCGCCCTGCAAAATCTTTATAACGCGATTCGCGGCTGTGCTGATGATGAGGTCGTAATTCTTTTGGATGGCGACGACTGGCTGGCACATAATGGAGTGCTGAAAGCAATCAACGAGGTATATACTGATACAGACTGCTGGATGACATATGGCCAGTATCGTTCATGGCCCGATAATGCTATTGGCCTTTCAAAGGAAATGCCCTCAGCGGTAATCGAAGCGAACGGCTTTCGAAAACATGAATGGTGTTCCTCTCATCTCCGCAGCTTCTACGCGTGGCTCTTTAAATTAATAAACAACAACGATCTACTCGCTCCCGATGGTACCTTCTACCAAATGGCTTGGGACCAGGCGATTATGTTTCCCTTGCTTGAAATGTCAGGGCATCGAGCGACATTCATCAATGAAGTCCTTTATATATATAATAACGCAAATCCAATAAGCGACTGCAAACTCGATCGCGAGTTACAGCGCCAGCTTGAAATGGATATCCGCGGCCGGACGAGATACCGCCGCATCGATCAGTAAAGACGTCAGGCAATGATTTTCTGTGTGTGAGTTAGTCACGGCTTTTATCGATGAGACCTTGATAGTGATAGTCCGGACGGCAGGCCTTCATCAATGCGCGCAAGTCCTGCCGGAGCTCCTCGAGTGTTGGACGCCCCACAAACCACCAACCATCATAGATGGCGTGGATCGTCAGGTCAGGCGCAAGCGAAAACGTATATGGGAGCGCCACTAAGCCATATTTGAAATCGGGTGGGGTCACCTCTACGATCCCAAGCTGATGAATAGACTTACGCTCATGATCAGCGAGAAACGTATATGTCGCACCCAGCCCAGCACGGAAGGCCGAACTGACTTCTGGTGGATCGGTGCTAACGACGGCCAGCTTGCAGTAATTGACTTGCAAGTCCTCCTGAAATTCTATGAAGCGCCGCAACTGCCGCGCACATTTGGGTCACCAGTAACCACGATAAAAGCTCACAATAAGCGGAAAGCCATTTGCCAGATCCGAAAGCCCGGTCAAATGCGCCTGATGATCAGGAATGCTTAAGTCGGGAAAGCGTTTACCCACAACGAGGTCTGGATGCATGATTAATTTCTTTCTCCTCTCATAGCGGCCGCAGAAGATGAATAGCTAACCCAGCCTGAATAACGCTACAAGAAAGCGTTGCTGCGCGTCAAACCAGGTCCGACGAAGAATGAGATTCGCTTGATATGCCAGATCACGGATCCCATCCGCACTATACTTGTATGAGCTTTCGGTATGAATCGTCTCCTCCTTGACAAAGGACATAATTCGCCCGATTTTTGCAATGGGCACTTGCTGGTCAATCAGGCTGCGGAGGTGCATCTCAATACAGCCTCGTTCGGCGTCGTATAGGGCCATGTGTTGGAAGCTACGCGAACTGAACTGTCCTCCAAGCTCAGCGTTAATACGGTGCAGAATATTCAGGTTGAATGCAGCCGTGACGCCCTGGGCATCGTCGTAGGCCGGGAGGACAACCGCCGGAGATTTTTTTAGGTCGATGCCCAGTAGAAAGAAATCATTAGGTCCCAGGACGGCCGCGATGCGCTGAAGGAACGCGAGACTTTCCGCGGGCGGGAAGTTCCCTAGGGTAGAACCCAAAAACACCACCGCTTTTGTCTCCAGCTCAAGAGCCTGGATGACCTCCGGCTGCTGCGCGAAATCGGCATGCATCGCATGGATTTTGATGTGCCTGTACTCCTCCAGCAGCAGGTTCGAAGTGTCCAGGATGAGTCCCCGCGAAATGTCTACCGGACAATAACGGAACATGCGTCCAGCGCGTTCATAGGCGGCGAGAAGATGACGCGTCTTAGTCGCACTGCCGGAGCCAAGCTCCACCAATGCCAAATCTCCAATCTCAGCATATATCTCGCCGGCATACGTGCTCAGAATGTCTAGCTCGGCCCGGTAGAGATAGTATTCGGGCAAGGCGCAAATCTGTTCGTATAGCTGAGAGCCCCGGTCGTCATAGAAGTACTTAGGTGGCAGCCACTTTTGCCGCGCTGTAAGGCCGACAGTTACATCTTGCGCGAAGTTGTACCGATGCACCTCGCTGTCCATCTCGTGAACCTGAAATCGTTCGTTTCCAAGGACCTTAGACTCCATGATCATTCTTAATTCCGTCTCATCCATGCGAGCTGATTGGCGCTGGCATCCTGGGATCCTGGAAAAGCTTTTCTTTAGATAGCTCCTCCCGAATCTCGTTCGTTAACTTGGCCCTTTTCGGCAAGTCGTCCAGTGCAGAGAAATTAGCTTCAGATTTTGATCATGACCATTTCTTCGAGCGATAGTTCTTCTCTAGTGCGATCGTATAGTTTCGTTGTCCGCGGCGATTCATGATTCGCGATGGTCTGGGCGTGCTCTAGCGTTCCCCCGTTAAGCAAATACGTCGTGATGCCGGTGGCTCTGAACGTATGGCAGCAGGTGGAGTAGGGCAGCCCCGCGACCTTCGCACGCCGCTTGATCATCTGAAAGATGTCGAACCGGCTCATCACATTGCCGGTGAGATTGTCCCCTTTGTGCACCGACCGAAACAGCGGCTTCTTCTTTTCCGCCGCTATCCCTGTCGCCTTGATCCAGTCATCCAGATGGACTTCCAGGCTGGGATGGCAGGGCACCTCGTGCCGCTTGCCGCCTTTCTCGTGGAGCCTGAGCCACCAACGCGTGCGGTGCTGGAAATAGTCTCCGACGCGCATGGACACCGTCGCGCCGACTCGCGCGAAGCTGTAAATCATGGTGCCGATCAGCGCCCGATCCCTTAAACCAATTAAAGTGTCACTTTCAATTGAATCCAGCAGCTTGCGCGCTTCCTCGGCAGACAGGACCGGGGTCTTGCCACGCCTGACGACGTATTTGGGCCCACGCACGGCGCTTGCCGGGTTGACGTCGAGAATCCCCCCGGTTGTCAGGTAATCGAAGAGCCTGCGAATCGCCGCCAGATGCTGCTTGACGGTGGGCTTGGAGAGCGTGGTGCCGAGCTGTTCGATGTAGGCCGCGACTGTGATCGCCTCGATTTCATGGAGCTCAAGCTGGCGCTTGTCGGTCCAGTCGAAGAACTGTTTCACCGCGCGCGCATAAGCGGCGCGCGTGTTACGATTGCGGATGTGGGCAGTGAAAAATTCGATGAAGCGGCGGCTGGCGCGTTCGCCCTGAGCGCGGATGATCGCCGGCAGCGCATCGAGTCCGGCCCGGACGAGCGCCGGCGGCGGCACGATTTCATCGGTAAGAACGATCGGTTGTTTGCGCACCCCAAAGCCCCTGCCCCTGAACCGCTATCTTTATAGCACATAAAGGAGATTATGTGTTATAAAGCGATTCGAATTCAAGCCGGAGCGCAGGAATTCATCATGTTCTCACGCCCTCGTTGAACGGTTCTTTCGCCGCCCTAAGTGGTGTGTCTTGTAGCATAACCTTGTCGGTTAAGCCGACGCCCGTGCCGTCATTCGCTCAGTGGATCCAAAGCTCGTCGCTGTCATCGGAGGCTATATCGTCACTCGGCCCGACGCGGACTGACGCCAAGACGGCTTATCGCTCCGCGGATCTCGAGGATCAGCGCGTCGGCAGGATTGCGCGAAGCCGAGTAGATCGCGAGAGCGTGTTCGTAAAAGGCGCGCGCCGCGCCGCGCTTGCCGAGTGCGGCACAGATCTCGCCCATGGTTGCAAAATTAGATGCGAGCTCGTCGTGGTCCGGCGGAAGCAGCTTTTGGCTGGTCGCAAGGGATTCGCGCTGTAACAGTTCAGCTTCGCTATATCTATCCTGGTGAACATATAGAGATGCAAGATTATGCTGAGTACGGGCGGTGTCCGGATGGATGTTGCCGAAGCGAGCGAGGCGGATGGCAAGCGCGCGCTTGAGCAGGCCTTCGGCTTCGAGCAGGGCTCCTGTTTGGGAGGCGATTACGCCCAAGCCGTTGAAAGTGTCTGCCAGACGGGGGTGAGTTGGTGGAAGAATCGCTTGACGAATTGCGAGCACGCGGTGCAGTAGCTGCTCGGCCTCACCGGACTTATCCTGAGCTTGGTACACGACGGAGAGACTGTTGAGCAGCGTCGCTACAGCCAAATTTTCCGGCCCAAGCAGGCGCTCCCGAATGACGATGGCGCGAGCGTAAAACGATTCGGCCTCGGCATAGTGGCGCCGCTTGTAGCACAATACAGCAAGGTTGCTGTAGGTAAGGGCAACATCAAGATCATTCTCGCCACTGGCGAGCCTGAGCCGCATTTTGAGGGCTCGGTGGTAAAGGGTCTCGGCCCCATCGGTCCGATTTAGGTGATCATACACGGTGCTCAGATTGTTCAAGCTTTGGGCAATGTCTTTCTCCGGTACGCCGGGCGTGTTCTCGCGGATGGCAAGCGCGCGCTCGTAATTGGGCAGCGCTTCGCGATAAAGCCCGAGGCCATCGAGCATGGCTCCCATCTCGTTCAGACATTCGGCGACGTCAGGATGGTCAGGTCCCGCAATCCTTTGGCGAATTTCCAGAACACGGCCTGCGGTTTCGAGCGCGCCGCGAAGGTCGCTGTCCTCGCGCTGAGAGCACGCCGAATAGAGCAGGTAGCGCGCAACGGTCGCTTCGTCCTCGGCGGAAGGAGGTCCGCTGCTTCGCGATAGTACGCGGCGGCTTCAGCATGCTGCAAGCGCGCGCGTTTGAGTTGGGCGATGCTCTGTTTGAGCGCCGCCGCGGAACGCCGGCGCACAAGCCGGATTTCTTCCACTCTGGCTACCGCGTCGAGATCGAGCTTGCTAGCCGCATTGAGCAGCTTTTCGGTTTCGGCCAACTCGCCACGATCAAGCGCTTCCCGTGCGTTTCGTTTGAGTTCGTCAATCGCAGGATCGTCCGTACTAAATAATCGCAATCTTTCGCGTTGCTCGTGATACTCGACTACCAGTTCGCGCAGGGTCGTTTCGATATTCGATGGATCGGCCTTGTTAGGGTTGACCGACTTGATGAAATTAAGCAGCGTTGCTTCTTTGATTGCGAGTTCCCGCGCCAGCGCCAGAAAGCGCTCCTCACCACCCACCGATCTTATGTACTAATATAAGCGCTTTACTTCGCTATGTCAAGATGAAGGACACCGCATTCAGCTCCGCCCAAGCCAGCTGATCTATTACGAATTGTCCAGAAATCAGGCGCGCTTCCTTAGCAAGTGCAGTTCGTGAAAATTACTCGCCTGAGCCCCATGCTTTGCTGGCTCTCAACCGTTAAGTTTGGTTGTTACAGGCCCGAGCGTTCTTTTGGTTTTATTTGACCTAGCGGCGGGATGCTTTTCACAAGCCACGCTGTTAAATTAATGTGATTGTTGGAACGCATAAGGAGTTAGTATGGACGTTCAAGAGATCGTTGCAGAGCTGAAGACTGAGCGGGAACGACTCAATCAGACAATTGCGACATTAGAGGACTTGGGCTCTGGACAAGAGGCCGCGAAAAGCCGAACACCTATCAAGATGGCGACTGTCGGCAATATGCGGCAAACAGATAAGAGGACTCGAAAACGCATGACCGCAGAGGGAAGAAAGCGGTTGTCTGAAGCCATGAAGAAACGTTGGGCCGCGCGACGGAAATCAGCCTAGTTTAAACCTCTGCCAGGGCAACATCGCATTGCCCTGGCCTACTGTCCTTCTCGCGCCTTCGTTACTTTCCACGCGTTAACGTCGACTTTGAGGCCTGCCCGCTCCAGCAAAAAAGCCTCAGCAGAATTCAGCGGAAACCATGAGGATACTAGAGCGCTCTCTGGCCGCTAACGAATGCGAGGCTTCACGTTCATCGCGGGATGAAAGGATCACCGGGCGCCCGACGGCAGCTTTTACTGGGTAAGCGCACTACTCGTCCTGGCGGTAATTGGCATAGTCCGCACGAATCATAGGCAAGGTCGCTCAGGCGAGCTGCGAATTTGGATAACCAACAAGAACTGAACATCGTGACAGGAGCTTTCGGGTACACCGGCAAATATATAACCCGGCGGCTGCTCGAGCGCGGCGTTATGGTCAGAACCTTGA
>Ga0182024_10015349_pt1 | contig 14686 bp, 9 predicted proteins | sample P32metaG_FD_120480 | JGI IMG/M metagenome (GOLD analysis project Ga0182024, IMG submission 120480) | Permafrost microbial communities from Stordalen Mire, Sweden - P3-2 metaG (Illumina Assembly) | ecosystem: Environmental > Terrestrial > Soil > Wetlands > Permafrost | place: Sweden: Stordalen... | reverse complement strand
TCGGCGGCACCTTCACCGACATCGTCCTGCGCGGACCGGGCGGCGAACTCACCGTGGATAAGGTCCTCACCACCCACGAGGATCTGCTCGAGGGGTTCTTCCGCGGGGTCGGCGTGGTGCTGGTCAAGGCCGCCGTCGCGCCGCAAGAGGTCGACGGGGTCATCGTCCACGCCACGACGATCGTCACCAATGCCCTGATCGAGCGCCGGGGTTCGCCCACGGCGCTCATCGTCACCCGCGGCTTCGCCGACGTTCTGGCGATCCGCAACGAGCATCGGTACGAGATGTACGATCCGCAGATCGAGTTCGCCGATCCGCTGATCCCGCGCGACCTCACCTTCGAGCTGAACGAACGGACCCTCGCCGACGGATCGATCGCCCGCGGCGTCGACCCGGACGAGGTCGAGGCGATCGTCGAAGCGATGGCGGCCAAGGGGGTGGTATCGGTCGCCGTGTGCCTGCTCAACAGCTTCCGCAATCCGGCCAACGAACAGGCGGTCGGTGCTGTGCTGAAGCGCCAGGCGGGCGAACTCTACGTGTCGCTGTCATCCAACGTCGCCCCGCAGATCCGCGAATATCCGCGGGCCTCGACCACGGCGGTCAACGCCTACGCCCAGCCGATCACCGAGCCTTACCTGAAGGGACTGGCGCTCGGCCTCGCCGAACGGGGGATGCAAAACCAGGCGCTGATCATGCTGAGCTCCGGCGGCATCATCGGGGCCGAGGTCGCGGCTCGCAATCCGGTGCGGATGATCGAGAGCGGTCCGGCCGCCGGGGCCCTGGCGGCGGCCTGGTACGCCGATCGTCTCGGCCTCGACCGCCTGCTCTCCTTCGACATGGGCGGAACGACGGCCAAGGCCTGCCTGATCGAGAACCGCAAGCCGCTGGTCACCGGCAGCTTCGAGGTCGACCGCATGTACCGCTTCCTCGATGGCAGCGGCATGCCGCTCACCGTGCCCTCGATCGACATGATCGAGATCGGCGCCGGGGGCGGCAGCATCGCCAGCGTCGATGATCTAGGCCTGCTCAAGGTCGGACCGCGAAGCGCCGGCTCGGCCCCCGGGCCGGCCTGCTATGGCCTGGGGGGAAGCGAGCCGACGGTCACCGACGCCGACCTGCTGCTGGGTCTGCTCGACGCCGGAAACTTCCTCGGCGGCGACATGCCGCTGGATCGGCCGGCGGCCGAGGCGGCCATGACGAGACTTGGCGCGAAGCTGGGCGTGGAGATGATCCAGGCCGCCCGCGGCGTCTACCGCGTGGTCGCCGAAGCCATGGCCGGGGCGGCGCGCGCCCACGCCACCGACCGGGGCGTCGACCACCGCGGCCTGGCGCTGCTCGCCTTCGGCGGCGCGGGGCCGGTTCACGCCTGCCAGGTCGGGGCGCTCCTGGAGAGCACCGCCGTCATCTTCCCGCCCAAGGCCAGCGTCCTCTCGGCCTTTGGCACGCTGGTCACTCCGGTGCGCCTGGATCTGGTCCGCAGCGCCCTGGGGGACCTCACGAGCCTGGACTGGAGCGAGGTCGATCGGCTGCTGAACGAGATGTCGGACGAGGGCCTGACCGCCCTCGAACAGGCCGGTTGCGCCAGAGAGACCGTGCGCCTGCGTTTCGGCGCCGATCTGCGCTATCTTGGCCAGCAGAACGAGCTTGGGATCGTCTTCGATCACGATCCGCGCGCCGACCACGACACCACCCTGATTTCCAGAGCCTTCGAGCAAGCCTACCGGGCCCAGTACGGCGTCACGCCCTCCCACGTGCCCCTGGAGATCGTCAGCTGGCGCCTGACCGCCCAGGGGCCGGACATCGCCAGCGAGGAGGCGCGCGGCGTGGCCGCCAGCCCAGGCGCGCCCAAGTCGAGTCGGCATGTCGCGCTTTGGCCCGCGACAGATGTGGTTCCGGTCTATGATCGCTCCGCCCTGGCGCGTGGGCAGGTTCTGGCGGGTCCGGCCATCGTCGAGGAGCGGGAGACGACCATCATCCTTCCGCCAGGCTGGGGAGCGGTGGTCGATGATCTCGGGTGCATCGTGGCCAAGCTCAGCGTCTGAGGAGACCTTAGGATATGGACGGCATAGAACTCGAGATCCTGTGGTCGAACTTGATCGGCATCGTCAGCGAGCAGGCCAAGGCGCTCCAGCGCATCGCCTTTAGTCCGATCGTGCGGGAGGCCGGCGACCTCGCCAGCGGCCTTTTCGACGCCCGGGGGCGGATGGTTGCCCAGGCCAACACCGGAACCCCCGGACACATCAATTCCCTGGCGGCGGCGGGCAAGACCCTGGCCGGCCTCTTCCACAACCAGCTCGTTCCGGGCGACATCATCATCACCAACGATCCGTGGATGTCGGCGGGGCATTTCTTCGACATCACCGTGCTTTGTCCGATCTTCTGGGACGGGCGGCTGATCGGCTACTTCGGCTCGACCATCCACCACACCGACATCGGCGGCTACGGCATCGGCGCGGGGGCCCGCGACATCCACGAGGAGGGCCTGTGGATCCCACCCTCCAAGCTCTACGAGGCGGGCGAGCCCAACGCCCTCATGCACGACATCATCCGCCACAACGTGCGCACCCCCGACCACGTGTTCGGCGACCTGGCCGCGCAGGTCTCCAGCGGCCGCTCGGGCGGCGAGCGGCTGATCGCGCTTTGCCGCCGGTCGGGCCTCGACGACATCGAGGCTCTTTCCGAAGAGATCATCTCGCGGTCCGAAGCCGCCACCCGGCGGGCGATCCGGGCGCTGCCATCCGGCGTCTGGCATGGGGAGAGCCGGTTCGACGTGCCGGGCGGGGACATCATCGAACTGAAGGCGGCGGTCGCCATCGACAATGTCGCCGGCGACGTCACCATCGACTTCACCGGCAGCAGCGGCGCCAGCCCCTTGGGCATCAACGTGGTGATGAACTACACCCACGCCTATTCGACCTTCGCGGTGAGGAGCTGCCTCAACCCCGAGCAGCCCAACAACCACGGCTCCCTGGCGCCGATTAAGGTCACCGCCCCCAAGGGCTCGATCGTCAACGCCGCCTACCCCTCGCCGCTCAACGCCCGCCACGTGGTCGGCATGTTCGTGCCCATGCCGATCCTGAAGGCCCTGCACCAGGTGATCCCCGACCGCGTCCTGGCCGAGGGGGCCGGGGCGGTGTGGACGGTGCAGATCCAGGGAAAGAGGGCCAACGGCGAGGCTTTCACCTCCTCGATGTTCAACTATTCGGGCGGCATGGGCGCGCGGCTTGCCAAGCCCGGGCCGAGCGCCACCTGCTATCCAACGGGCGTCGCCGCCGTGCCGGTGGAGGTGCTGGAGGCCTCGATGCCGATCGTCTTCGACCGGCGCGAGCTGCGCCGGGGCTCCGGCGGCAATGGCCGCTCGCGCGGTGGCGACGGCCAGGTGATCGGCTTCCACATGCTCACCAAGGAACCCTGGCTGCTGAACGCCGTCCCCAGCCGCCTTGACGGCGGCCCCGAGGGACTGGACGGCGGCGATCCGGGCGCCGCGGGCCGGTTCCTGGTCAACGGCCAGCCGGTATCGGAGGCGCGCAAGATGACCATGGAGCCCGGCGATGTCGTGCTGCTGGAAACCCCGGGGGGCGGCGGTTACGGTCGCGAAACCTAAGGAGATGGATGGATCGCCAAGGTGCCTTGAGGCAAATCTTGTCTGACAAAACGCGTTGTCGGAAGACCCCGAACTTAGCCCAGCCCGGCAGTCGAACCGTTCGACCCGTGGATTCTGCCGGCGCTTGAGTGCCAACGCGACTCCTGAGACCTTGCATTAGGGCGCACTTTGTTCTTCATTCGTTCTCACGGGGGTGACATTCTCCCGTCGCCAACCCACGTCGGATCGTCGCGCCATGTCGATAGAGAGAACCTTCGATATTCCCTTCATCGCCGGAATGGCGCTGAAGGAAAAACAAATTCAACAGAACTACAGACCCATTATTGCTGTACACAAGTGGTTCGCCCGACGACCTGGCACGCTATTTCGAGGTTTGGTGTTATCTGAATTCTGCGGTAAGCCACTCAGAGATAGTTTTTTTACAGCTAACGACTTTCCTGACCGCGTCGTCGGCGACCCATTTATGGGTGGCGGAACACCGTTGCTCGAGGCAAATCGGGTCGGATGCGACGTCGTCGGGTTCGACATAAACCCAATGGCAGCCTGGATCGTACGGGAGGAAATCGAACACCTAGACCTCCATGCGTATCAGAAGGCAGCCGACACATTAGTCGCGAACCTCGAAGCCTATCTCGGGGCGTACTATCGGACCGATTGCCCGCACTTTGGGGACCGCGACGTTCCAGTGAAGTACTTTCTTTGGGTCAAGGTGCGGGATTGCGAGAAATGTGGTACAGAACTAGATCTTTTTCCCGGTTATTTAATAGCCGACGATACACGGCATCCAAAGAACGTCATAGTTTGTGCCGGATGCGGCGAACTGAACGAACTTTCAGATCTTAGTCGACTAGGACCGTGCAAGCATTGCCACATTGAGCTAGTATTGCAGGGTCCAGCAAAGCGAAATCGCTGCACCTGCAATAATTGCGGACACACGAATGTCTATCCTAGGCCGGGCGACGCACCCCCTAAACACCGTATGTTCGCGATCGAATATCACAACGCCAAAAGGAAGGCGGCGCACGCTGGCCGCTTCTTCAAGAAACCTGATGCGAACGATTTGGCGAAATCAGCGGCGGCTGCGAACCGATGGCGTCAGACCGCCACCTCCTTCGTCCCGGATCAAACGATTCTCCCCGGAGACGAGACTGACCGGCTACACCGCTGGGGTTACTCAAAATATAGTGACCTCTTCAACGATCGACAATTACTAGGCCTAGAGGTTAGTTGTCGATTCATATCAGCTCATGCCGACGAACGCGTGCGCCACGCACTTGCTACTAATCTATCGGATCTTCTCCGGTATCAGAACATGCTCTGTCGATACGACACCATGGCGTTGAAATCTCTGGATATATTTAGCATTCACGGGTTTCCGGTGGGATTGGTTCAATGTGAATCCAATTTGATTGGAACGCACAACGGCGCGGGCGCGAGCGTCGGCTCCGGCGGATGGACGAACATCGTCGATAAATACGCGAAGGCGAAGCGCTACTGCGAAGCACCGTTCGAGACACGGCACTTAGGGGGCCGAAAGATAACCGTTCCCATTCGGGGCGAATGGATCGGAGAGCGACTGAACGGGTCACGCCGGCGATCGGTGTCTATCCGTTGCCTAAGCTCGACAACCGCGCAAATCCCGCCAGAGAGCCTCGACGCTGCATTCACCGACCCGCCCTACTTTGGGAACGTTCAGTACGGGGAGCTTATGGACTTCTGCTATGTCTGGCTTAGGAGGCTGGTGGGTGAAGACTTCGAAGGATTTGATCGAGTATCAACGCGGTCTGTCAATGAGTTAACCGGCAACATCACAGAGTCACGAGGTATCCATCATTTCACTGAAGGATTATCTGCGGTATATTCATCTATGTCGGATGCCCTTAAACCAGGCGCTCCCCTCGCGTTTACGTTTCACCATAACAGTTTGGATGCCTACGGAGCAGTCGGAGTCGCGATCCTCGACGCAGGTCTTACCTGTTCAGCGACTTTGCCGTGTCCAGCTGAGATGGGTGGCTCGATTCATATTCATGGAACCGCATCCTCAATAGTAGATACCGTCTTTGTCTGCCGACGTCATGGATTCACTCGCCGCGGGCAACATTGCTCTTCACCGTCTGGATTGATCGAGGTGATTCGAGAGGAACTGGGTCAATTGCGTACGGCGGGTCTCCGCCCGACCAGGGGCGACATTCGGTGCATTGTTTTCGGACACTTAACGCGCCTTGCGATTTGGCGGTTGCGGAATGACTGGGATGCCACGTTCTCGACAGAGAAGCGACTGAAACGCTTTGCTACTGAAATCAGGGCATTTGGCTGTACCAGCTCGATAGTCGACGCGCTTGAAGAAGAGAGCGTAGCAGGCGGCTTTCGAGAGTCTGGGACGCCCTACGATTGCGGCGCTCACGATGCCCTTTCCTTTTGAAGTCAGCTTCGACGAGGTCCGCGCTGACCTCGACGCTTACGTGAACGAGGTCTTTGGCGCTCTCGAGTCGGAATTCCTGACATTGCCGAGGGGTCCTGGGTTCGTGGACTACCCGGTGTTCGAGCGTGGCTATGAGGTGTTGAAGAGAGTTACTAGTGATTTCCGGTCATTGGAGCCCGAAGTTGTCATAGCCGAGGCGTTCGAGACCCCAATAGTTCTTATCATTCTCCGAACGATGCTCGGTTTTACGCCCCCAGAATTGGCGTACCTGACGACGGTGCGCTCCGGTGTAGAGGTCCCGCAAGGCGTCGCCCGGACGGTTGATCGAAACGTTAGGCTGAATCCGTTGGCCCGTTTGCCGGCGAGGGGCGGAGTCACTGAGCACCGAATTCGGGCGATGGTCACCACAGCGTGCGAAATGCTAGTCGAAGGTCCCGCGCGCGCACCAGGGATCATCCATCGACTCGACAAGGCTGACACGCGAGAAGGGCTCGCCAGCTTGCAACCTATCGCCGACATGGGCGTGCCATATGCGATGCTACTCTACGAACGTTTCTTGGGTAGGCCGTTCGCAGTACATCGAGACTCGGTGTCCGAGCTGGTTGGCGAGGTTCTCGAGATTGCGACGGAATCGGCCTTGGCGAATTGCGGCATTAGCTTTCGCAAGACCAAGCGCGCCGAGCGCGTCTTTGGATTCGATCAAGCGCCCGACTTCATCGTTCCTGACGAATTCAACCCGCAGGTCGTAATAGAAGCCAAGATCACCGAGGATGACGGTACGGCAAGAGATAAGGTCACCCGCGTCCAACATCTTGAGACTTTAAGCATGTCGGGACGCAATCTAACTGACTCTCCGAAGTATCAGGTCATCGCTTGTATTGCTGGGCGAGGATTTAAGGTTCGCCGAGAGGACATGAAGAAACTGCTACTCGCCACGCGCGGTAAGGTGTTTACCCTGAGGAACATGGATCAACTCGTCGACTGCACGCGTTTAGCTGAATTCAGGACGCGGTAGCATCGAGAGATCTTCGGGGAACCTGCGCTGGCGCTGTCCGGACCGGAAGCCGCGTCTGCGAAAAACACCACAGAAACCTGTCTCCCGCAGAGGACCCGCGCTACAGTCTCGTCGTTGGGGCCGAGCCCACTATAGTGCGGCGGGTCGGGCCTGACGAGATGAGGAGGTAAGGCGAGGATGGACATTCACGCCATCGACTGGACCGAGGTTCCCTGGGAGCGGGTGCGCGAGGGGGTCGAACGCAAGGCCTTTTCGGGCGAAGGGGCGACCGTGGCGCTCAACCGCCTGCAGCCCGGCCACGAGCCGCGCCCGCACAGCCACCCGCACGAGCAGATCGTCTACATCCTCGGCGGCCAGATCGACTTCCACATCGGCGAGAGCGTCAAGCGGCTGGGGGCCGGGGGGCTTCTGGTCGTTCCCCCCAACGTCCAGCACTGGGGCGAGGTGGTCGGCGACGAGCCGGTGCTCAACCTCGACGTGTTCACCCCCAAGCGGAGCGAGTACGCCGCCTGAACGAGACGGAGACCCCTCACCCATGACCACCACGCCCAATACCCTGATCTTCGTCGATCTGGCCTCAGACGATCCGGCCGCCGCCGGCCGCTTCTACGCCGAGGTGTTCGACTGGCGCGACGACGCGCGCCCGGCGGGCGTGTTCCACCGCATGGTGCCGGGCGGCAACTTCCCCAACCCCGACGGCTCGGAGAGCCAGATCGGCAATCTGCACCTGGGGATATTCAAGGCCGCCAACGCCCGGCCCCATCCCAACCCCGAGGGCGTCGAACCCCGCATCCTGGCCGGCGCCGGGCGCAAGGCGCGGGTGTGGATCCTGGTCGGCGATGGCCAATCGTACGAAGACATCCTCAAGCGCGCGGTCGAGCGGGGGGCCAAGGAGCTCTGGCGCGACCACTACTGGAAGGAATTCAACGGCTACAACCACGCCTTCGTCGACCCATGGGGCAACGAGATCGTCCTGTGGGGCAAGGCCGGGCCCGATCCGAAGATCCCAGCCAATTACACCCGGGAATAAGCGCGGCCGGGATTAAGCATCGTCCGGAAATCCCGTCGACAGGCTGACAGCCTTCCAGGCCTCGATGTCCGCCTCGAGAGCCTCGATCTGCTGGCTGGCGTAGTGCAGGGCGTCGGCCCCCAGGAGCAGATGCAGAGGCGGATGCTCGGCGTCTACCGCCCGCAGGATGGCCGCCGCGACCCGGGCCGGGTCGCCGGACTCCTTGCCGGCATGCTCGGCCAGGATGACTTGCGCCTGCCGGGCCCTCCCATCGTAGTCGGTGATGCGCGCACGCGAGGCGATGAGGGATCGGCCAGCGTAATTGGTGCGCATGCCGCCGGGAGCGACGTTGGTGACCTTGATCCCGAGCTCGGCGACCTCGGCGGCCAGGGTCCGGCCGACGGCCTCCAGAGCGAACTTGCTGGCGCAATAAATTCCGGTCCCGGCCCAGGTGGCCAGGCCGCTCACCGAGGTGACATTGACGATATGGCCGGCGCGACGGGCGCGCATGAACGGCAGGATCGCCCGCATCATCGCCAGCTGGGCGAACACATTGACCTCGAACTGGCCCCGGACCTCCTCCGCGCTCGCCTCCTCGACCGCGCCGACCAGGCCATAGCCGGCGTTGTTGACCAGGACATCGATGCCGCCCAGCGCGGCCTCGGCGGCTGCTCCGACGACCGCGATCCTGGCCTCGTCGCGCAGATCGAGGGCGAAGCCGAAGGCGCGGCCCGGCGCCAGGGCCCCGAATGCGTCGATGGCCGCGTCGCCGCGCGCCGTGCCGGCCACCAGATCTCCCCGTCCCAGGGCGGCCCCGGCCAGCGCCGCTCCCAGGCCGGCGCCAACCCCGGTGATGAGCCAGCGCTTCACGTCCGGTCGGGCATGGGAATCGCCGCGCCGCTCTTTGATCGGAGGGCGGCGGCCAGACCGGGTGGCCGCATGAGGGCGGTGGCGATCAGCATGATGAAGGCGGCCAGGGCGCACAGAAGGAAGACGCCGGCGAAGCTCCCCAGGGTGTCCCGGGCCCAGCCGCCGACGGCCGGCCCCAGGGCCGCGGCGGTCGAGAGCAGGCACATGATCGAATAGAGCTCCAGGTATGCCCGGCGGCCAAAGTAAGTGAGCAGCAGCATCGTCGAGGCGACGAAACTCAAACCAAAGCCTATCCCCACCCCAAGGGCGTAGCCGAGCATGAGCGGATGGCCGAGAAACTCCGCCCAAGCCGATCCTCCGGCGCCCGGAGTGCCATGAGCCCACGCCAGGGCGGACATTCCACCGATGAGGGCGATGAGGGAGACGATGAGGAGGACCTTGGACCTGACGCGTTCGCCGAGCAGGCCGCCGATGACCGAAACCCCGGCCCCGATGAGCGCCTCGACGCTGAGCATGTACGCCGCCGCGTCCTTGGAAACGCCGCGCTCGGTAAGGTGCTCGACGGCGAAGCCGTGGGCGGTGGTGTTGATCAGCAGGTACATCGTGTAGGCGCCGACGATCACGTAGAACTGCGAGGTCGCCAGAGCCTTGCGCACGCTCCACTCATACAGGCCCTCGATGAGGGACGGAGCGGCCACGGGATCGGGATGGTTGTCGGCGCTGGGGCGTTCGTCGACGTGGCTGGGAACGGTGCCGGCGGCGAAGAGGCCGAGCACCGCCGAGGCGCTGACGAATACCCACCAGTAGGCGCGCCAGCCGAAGGCCGGAGCGAGCGCCACGTACATCAGCGGTCCGGCGACGCCCCCAAGGGCGCCGATGGTGAAATAGGCCCCAAGCAGGGTCGAACGGCGCTCGAAGAGTCCGGTGAGCACGTGCGTGCCAGGAACGGTGGCGGAAAGCGAGAAAGCCAGTCCGACGATGAGGGTGCCGGCGAGGTACACCCACACCGAATGGGTGAGCGCCAGGGCGCCAAAACCGGTCACCAGCATCACCGTTCCCAGAAGCAGGGTCCGTCGCACGCCGATGCGCCGGATGAGCGCCGCCGTGGCGACGCTGGAAAGACCGCACGACAAGCCCAGGAAGGTGTATCCGAGACCCGCCTGGGTCCAGTTCCAGTGAAGCTCGCGAACCATGGCCGGCAGCACCACGCCCAGCGAACTGAAGGTCCCGGCCGAGACCAGGAAGAACACCAGGCTCTGAGCCGCGAAGGTCACCCAGCGATTTGCGACGACGACGGGCATGGGGCGGCCTTTAGGATGACGCGCGAGCGGCGATCTTAGCGAAGGGAGGCGTCAGGGACAGCGCCGAGGCGACCGATTGCTATGATTGGGGCGCACGCAGGGTCAGAGTTGGTCCAAAAGGGTTCGAGAATGCGCCAGATCGACCTCCCGGCGTGGGCGGTGGAGCGCGGAAGGGCCGTGAACGGTCTCGAAACGTTCGAAAAGGGTCACACCGCGACGCCACGGCGGCGGTCGCCGATGCCGAGCACAACGCGGCGCTCATGAACCTGCGGCTCAACTTCGCCGACGTGCGCTCAGCCTCCGAGGTGACCCGGATGGCCCGGTGAAGTTCACCAGGCGTAGGCGACCGTTGCGATGATCTGGCGCGGCGGGATGAACTGATCGCTGGTCTGGTAGGTGCCGTAGGGGTCGATGTAGCGCGAGTTGATGCCGGCGACGTTGAAGACATTGGTCGCCGCCAGCGCGATCGAGAACCTCGATCCGGTGGGCCGATAGGTCAGGTTGAGGTTGGTCACGCCATAGGCGGGGACCGAGTCGAGGCCGGGCACGTTGAAGATCCGCGCCCACTCGCTGCCACGATAAATGTACTGGATGAACGGCGTCAGCGTGCCCGAAGGGATGTCGATGTCGTAAGAGGCGTCGATCGATCCCGACACCTTGGGCATGGCCGGCGGAGTATTGCCCTGGATGTTGGTCGCGGCGGCGATCACCTGCGCATAACACGCGGGATTGTAATAGATCCCGCCGAAGGCGCACGGGCTCGGGAAGGGCGCTGCCTCGATGGGAGTGGCGACTGTCGAGTCGATCGTCTTGTAGGGGCTAGCGACGGAGCCGTTCTCCAACGCCAGGCTGCCGTTGATGTGGAGATGATTGTTCATCCCCTGGTACGACGCCTCGGCTTCGAATCCGTAGATATGGACCGCCGGAATATTGGAGATTCCGCTGCCGAACGGGGTGGGGCTGTATTCGATGTACTGCATATTATCGTAGAGATAATAGAACCCGGCGACGTTGAACCGCAGAGTATGGTCGAAGAAGAAGTTCTTCGAACCGACCTCGAACGCGGTGTTGGTCTCGGGGAGGAACGAGGCGGGGATGAGGACCACGCCGCCGAACACCTGAGGGTTCTTGCCGTTGGCGCCAGCCGGCTTGTATCCTCGCGAGGAGCTTGCATAGAGCATGTTGTCGGGCGTGACGTCATAGTCGAGTTCGGCGCGCCAGGTGCCGACATTGTCGGAAGCCGGATTGACGACCGGGATGATTGGACCAGTGGCGCTGCCGCCGGCGTTCACCCCGGAGAAATTGAGGGACGTGTCGAGATAGGAATCATGGTTGTAGCGCCCGCCGAGCGTGAGCCGCAGGTCGGGCAGGATGTGATAGGTCGCCTGAGCGAATATCGAGTCCGATATCCTCGAGACCAGGGAATCATTGCCGTAGGCTAGATTGGCCGGGCGGAGGGCCTCGATGTTGGGTAGGACGGCGACATCGGGGTTGGGAGTGTCTCCGCCCTCGAATTCGGCCACGAACTGCCGACTCGACTGGTGGAGGTAGAAGCCGCCGACGATCCATTCCAGCCTGGCCCCGGGCTTGGACAGGATATCGAACTCCTCGGTGTAGCTGTGCACCGTGGTGGTCCAGGCGGCGACATCGTCGTAGCATATCGGCGCTTGATATACGTCCGGACAGCCGCCTGGCTCGGCGGCGAGAAGTGAAATCGCGCTGCGTGAACTGTCCTCCTGCAGGACGCTGCTCAAGCCCTGATAGCCGCTCACCGAGCGGATACTGAACCACGAGAAATCGTACTGCAGATTCAGATGGTATAGTTGGGTAGTTAGATCATTCAACGAAGGATAGTCCTGGTATATCTGCCAGGGGCTGGGCTCGGGATCATTGATGTTCTTCTGCGCCTCGCCGTTCCCCCGCGCCCAATACCACTGGCCGGTGATCGTCGCCGAGAAGTTGGCATTCGGCTGCCACAGCAGCGCCGCCTTGAGGCTGGTGTCGTGGGCGTCATCCTCGCGGAAATCCGGGAGCGCCTCGTCGACGGTGAAGCCCTGGTGATCGTACTTCTGGAAGGAGACGCGCAGGGCGACGGTATCGCCGAGCGGCAGGTTGAGGGCGATCCTCTCGCGGGTCAGGGCATAGTTGCCGGCGCTGATGTCCATCATGCCGCCAAAGCCGTCGAGTTTGGGCTGGTTGGAGAGGATGTTGATGGCCCCGCCGGTCGAACTCTGGCCATAGAGGGCGCCTTGCGGCCCGCGCAGCACCTCGATGTGATCGACATCGAACAGCGTCTGCTCGATCGAGATGGTGTTGACCATGTAGACGCCGTCGACGAACAGCGACACGCCCGGAACGGTGGTGATGTCGTTTTCCGGCGTCTCCGAGCCGATGCCGCGGATGGTGACGATGTTCTCGAAACCGGCGGTCTTGGTCGACTCCAGGCTCGGCACCAGCGCGTTCAGGCCGGAGATGTCGTTTATGAACGACTTATCGAGCGTCTGGGCCTGCACGGCGGTGAGCGCCAGGGGGGTGCGCTGGATGTCCTCGGAGCGGCGCTCGGCGGTGACCACGACCTCGCCGACCGAAGTGGCGGCGGACTGGTCGGTGGCGTCGGCGGCGAGGGCCCGGGCGGGGACGCCACACGCCGCGCCTATCGCAAGAGCGAAGGCCGAGACGATCAGCGCATCGCGCGGAGACGACGGAAACCTAGCCATTGACAACCCCCCGGCGCAAATGAAAGAGCTATTACTTAGGCTATGCTAAAAAAGCTAAATATTTACCAACGCGAGTACTATCAACCTCGACGCCCGACGCGGCCATTCCGCCCCGCCGTCGACCATCACACGCCCACGCGAAACCGCGGACGGCAACGCGGCCAACATAGTTGGCGCCAATTCGCCGTCGCCGACTTGGACGCAGGCGCACAATGACTGTGCTAGGCCCGTATTGAAAGTCGTCAGGGCGCCGCGGAGTTTCACATGAACGGAGGCCCCGGCGCAGGAGCGTCTGCGTCGAAGCTCGCCTCGTGGATCGGGCCATCGCGCACCGCCCTGCTCATTGTCGACACGCAGGTCGACTTCGCTTCGCCGACGGGCGCCGTTGGCCTCGCCGGCGCCGATCTCGGCGACGTCGCCGCGGCGCTGGCGGCGGCCTCGCGCCTTGCCGAGGCGGCCCGCGGAGCCGGAGTGAGCGTGGTGTTCGTTCACCTGGAGACCCGCGACGAAACCGACTCCGCCGCCTGGGCCGAACGCATCCACCGGCGCGGAGGCTTGCCCGGCAAGGCGTTGGCGCTCTGCCGCGCCGGGACGCCTGGCGCCGACTTCTGCGGTCCGCGCCCGGCGGAGGGGGATCTGGCGATCGCCAAGAGCCGCTACAGCGCCTTCTTCGGCACGGCCCTGGATGCGTCGCTGAAAGGCCGAGGAGTAGACACCCTGGTGGTCTGCGGCCTCACCACCGACTGCTGTGTCGACTGCACCGTGCGGGACGCCTTCCACCTCGACTACCATGTGATCCTCGCCCCCGACGCCTGCGCGGCCTACGATAGTCGGCTTCATGGCGCCGCCCTGCAAAGCCTGGAAACGAATTTCGCCATCTTGGCGTCTGCCGATGACATCATCGCCGCCTGGGGGATGCTGAAAAGAATGCACCGCTGATGAGGAATTGAGACATGGGCTCTCAGACCATCGAGGTCCGACCCCTGACTTTGAAGATAGGGGCCGAAATCGGCGGGGTCGACCTGTCGGCCCCGCTCGCCGACCGCGAGGTCAGGGAGCTCAAGGACGCCATCGCCCAGCACCAGGTGATCTTCTTCCGCGACCAAAAGTTGACCCACGATCAGCACAAGGCCTTTGGGCGCCTGTTCGGCGATCTGGTTCTGCACAGCGCCGTCCCGGGGCTGCCCGACCATCCCGAGATCGTCGCCATCCATGCCGACGCCAGTTCGAAGTTCATCGCCGGCGAGGACTGGCATTCCGACCTCACCTGCGATGCCGCCCCGCCGATGGGGAGCATCCTATATCTGCACACGGTTCCGCAGATCGGCGGCGATACGCTGTTTTCCAGCATGTACGCCGCCTATGAGGCGCTCTCGCCGCGGATGAAGGCCTATCTCGACGGCATGACCGCCGAGCACGACGCCGACCACGTCTATCGGCCGCTGTTTCCCGACGTCGACCGGCGCTACCCATGTTCGATCCACCCGGTCGTGCGCACCCATCCGGTGACCGGGCGCAAGGCCCTGTTCGTCAACGGCTCGTACACGACGCGGATCATGGAGGTCCCCGGGCCCGAGAGCGACGCCATCCTCGCCTTTCTCTACCAGCACGTCGCCAACCCCAACTTCCACGTCCGCTTCCGCTGGCGCCCGGGCTCGATCGCCTTCTGGGACAACCGCTGCACCCAGCACCTGGCGGTCTGGGACTATTTTCCCCAAACCCGCTCGGGCTTCCGGGTCACCGTCGGC
>Ga0182024_10015348_pt1 | contig 14687 bp, 17 predicted proteins | sample P32metaG_FD_120480 | JGI IMG/M metagenome (GOLD analysis project Ga0182024, IMG submission 120480) | Permafrost microbial communities from Stordalen Mire, Sweden - P3-2 metaG (Illumina Assembly) | ecosystem: Environmental > Terrestrial > Soil > Wetlands > Permafrost | place: Sweden: Stordalen... | reverse complement strand
CGGGCAATGTCCTACCTCGGAATGCTCTTCAGTTTTTTAGGATTTGGCTATGCCCTCGTTGTGGTCGTGGTGCGGCTGATGACGCGCACTCCAGTGCTGGGCTGGTCGTCCCTGATCATCGTGGTGCTCGTGCTGGGCGGGGTCCAGATGATGATGCTGGGCATCCTGGGTGAATACCTGTGGAGGACTCTGGAAGCCGCACGCCAGCGCCCAATCTATTTCCTGGAAGACTCGTCGGAAATGGATACCAGCGCCGACACGAAACCGCAGCAAGTGGGACGGCGCTTTGGGACGTAAGCGCCCTCGCCAACTTATGCCGACTAATCGGCACGCCCGCCGAAAGGACGGCGGCTCCGCGGTTGCCCGTCTTGACGCGGCGCGCCAGATAGAGTGGAATCCTGAGTGCAGTCGTTCAGGACCGGAGGGCACCGCCATGCCAACCGACACGACCTTAGTCATCCGCTGCCCAAATTGCATCGTGGGCATCGAGTTCAGACCGATGATCAGCTACAAGGACGGCCGCTTCATCTGCCGCGATTGCGCCCACACAGTCCGCCCCGGGAACCCGGCCTACACCTGCACCTGCCGCCCCTGCCTTCGGTTAACCTACCCAGAAAAAAAGCCGAATTAACACTAAAGTGTTTTCAGTTTTCTGCCGATACGCCCTCGCAGGAGGGCCTATGGCCAGCGAACGCAAATCCCGGAAGTCCCACAAAACCCTAAATTTGGAGATGGTTGAGCGATTTCGGAGGTGGCTCGTCGCTCAGAAGTATTCCCCTTCCACCCAGGAACGCTACAGCCGCATCGCCAGAAAGCTGTGTCACCACATCGGAAGAAGATCCCTGTCCTCGGTGACCCCGATGGGCATCGGAGACTTCTTAACCCACACCCTCCCAGACCGCTGGGCAGACAGCTATATCGCCGACCAACTCGGAGCGCTGAGGTCCTTCTTCGATTTTCTCTATCTCGGTGGCGTCGTCGACAGCGTGGCTCCGAGGTTCCTCAAAGCTCGCGCCCGAAGCAAGCCACTGCCGCGCGCCCTTACCGAAGCCCAGGTCAAGAAGCTGATCCGTGCCGCTGCACATCCTCGCGACCGAGCGCTAGTCGAGATGCTGTACGCCACCGGCTGTAGGATCGGGGAGCTCCGCCTCGCCCGAGTCGAGGATATCGACTTCAGAGGGCGTAGGTTCCGAGTCCGCGGAAAGAGGAAAGAGCGCGTCGTGTACTTCGGAGCCCACGCAGCGAAGAGCCTCAACACGTACCTCGGAGGAAGAAAGACGGGATACCTATTCCAAGACAAGATCGAGCCCCAGAAGGGATACATCACCCACAACGGCGCAACGTGGGTCGGCCTCTGGAAGGACTATCGCGCAGGACAGAAGGGCGGACAAAAACACAGCAAGCAGCTGGGAGATCGACTGCTCGTCTCACACGCTGAGGCCACCAGGCGATTCAGCGCGTTCCTGAAGAAGCAGAAGATCGATCTGTTCCGCTACAGACCAGAACGCCCGTTAAGCCGAAGCGCCCTGAGTTTCGTCATAAGGGAGATCGGACGGCAAGCCGGGATCCTCAAGGTCAGTCCTCACACACTGCGCCACAGCTTCGCGACCCATCTCTTAGAAAGAGGTGCCGACATCCGCGCAATTCAAGAGCTGCTGGGACACACGTACCTGACCTCGACGCAGATCTACACGCGGATCAGCAACAATGCCGTTAGATCAACATTCCACCAGTTCCACCCGCGAGGATGAGCCGATGAAAAAACACGACGAAAAGCTTCTCGACGATATTTTTCTCCAGCCGTGGTTCCTGCCTCAGCAAACCGCCCACGCGATCAGGAGACTCCTGCCCCCTGAGCATCGTCACAAGATGAAGTTCTACTTCGATGACTACGGGTGCATGAAATGCGGGAACAAGGACGCGCCCTACGGATCAAACGCGCTCTGCAAACTGTGCATGCAACAGGTGAAGCTGAAATTCTTCTTCGCCATCAAGAGACGCTGGACGGCAGCAAGCCCCGACAATCTCCCACGAACATTCAAACGGATGGCAGACGCGCAGCGACTGCTGAAGGACCTGCTCGAACACCCAGCGCCTCGCCGGGGCCGAGGAAGTCAAAAACGTTGAGGACCGTGGTGACGCAATGGTGCTCGCTCCGCTCGCACCGTCCAGGACAAGGTGAAAACCATGTTCTTTTTTTTGCAGGGCACTCCGGCGCGTTCCACTCCGCTCCGGCTCCGGCAGCGCGCGCCCGCTTCTGTGGCGAAAGCGCGAGCCGTTGCGGGCGCGCGCTTCCTCCGCCTGCGCTCCGTTCCACGCGCCTCCGTAACCGCCCCGCAAAAAAAAGTTTATGTGGGCGGGCAAGGACGCGTGGTTTCCCCCCTGCGTGGCTCGCCGATGCTGCCAGCACCTGGTCGGGGGGCAACCACGCAGCCCGCCCCAAGGCCGCGCCCCCCTTCCGAAATCTTGCGGCCAAGAACAACCCCAACCCCAACCCCAACGGCAACCCCAACACCAAAGGCGCGGGGGTTTGCCACCCCCGCACCCCCGCAGACTAGAACCAAGATCAAAACCTCGGGGCCCGCCCCGAGCCCCGCTGGGGGCTTTCCGCCCCCAGACCCCCGAGCAATATCTCAACAACTCGGATCCCGTCAGCAGCACAACCCGCTCCGATATCGCGGAAAATGGTGATATCGAATCGGCCGAGGTTTATATTGTTCCTGCCTCTGGCCGGTTGTTGACACTGCCTGCTTCTCACACGAGACAGAGAGACGGAACATCCAGCCAGAGCGATCTCATCCATCGCTCCTGCCGGTTGCACTCAAACCCCACCCCCCTCCCCCCTCATCCGCGCCGCTGCCGAAGCGCTGCCGAAATACCGTCACCCTGCCGAAGGGAAGTCGTCCCATTGTGGAAATCTGAGAGAAAGTTAAGCGCACACGGTGTCCAAAGCGGGTGGACACCGCTACCAAAAAACGATAGAGTACCCTCTAGGTGGACACCGCCACCTCGCTAAGTCCTTCAAAAACGGTGGGACCGCCGTCACGCGGACTCTTCTAGGCAGGGCGCTTAACTCAGCGGTAGAGTGCCATCTTCACACGGTGGAAGTCATAGGTTCGAATCCTATAGCGCCCACCATCTTCTTCCCCCCGACAGTACCCAATTTCTACCGTTCGTCCTGTGGAGACCGTTTGGGATAGCTCCGACTGCGGGTAGAATAATCTCGGCTCCCCGAGGGCGCGTAGCTCAAACGGATAGAGCATCGGATTTCTAATCCGACGGTTGCAGGTTCGATTCCTGCCGCGCCTACCATTCTGTTGTTTCTCGGATTCCTAGCCTTTGGGCTTGCGGTGTTCGCAGGTTGCGGTGTTCAGGCAGGAATCCGCCAGGCGGAGACGCTCGACCGGCTTGCCGCCGAGGATGTGCGACTCGATGATCTCTTCGACGTCTGCTTCCGTGACGTGTCCGTACCAGACGGCATCCGGGTAGACCACAATGTTGGGGCCATGTTCGCACTGATCGAGGCAGCCAGCCTGATTCGCGCGCACTTTCCCCTTCAGCCCCCGCTCGGCCAGCTTTTGCTTGAAGAGCTTCTGCAGTTTGGCCTCTGCCAGAGGATCACAGCATCCCCGCGGATGGCCCGCCGGGCGCTGGTTTCCGCAGACGAAGATGTGTTTCTCGAACTTTGGCATCAGGCTACCGCGACCGTGCTGGTTTCTTCTGCCGCGCCGATCTCCGCATCCCAGATTCCGTCGAAGTCGACGAAGTATCCTTGTACCTCGACGCCGGGAATTGCCGCCCTCAGATTGGCAGCAGCTCGCTGCAGTTCACGCTCGTGATGTTCGGCTTCAGCCTCTGCGTCTCCGCCGAATCCGCCAGCCAGACCGCCGTAGGCGCCGCAGTCGGAGTGCACCATCAGGATCACGCGCCGTGTGCCGTGCAGCCGCATCGATTTGCGGATCTGCTCCAGTACGAACTCGCGGTCCGATTCATGTTCCGGAGACGCCATGCATTTGGCCCCGCCGGCGATCTTGATCGGGTCGGAGTTCGTGACGCCAATGCGCTTCAGGAATTTCCGGAACCCCAGCTCAAAGCGGTTGTCGAAGCACCACAGGATGGCCGCGTCGCAATGATACTTTTCACGTGGAGCGTCGAAGTGGAATACTTTTTTCACAGAACCTCCTCGACGAATCGTCTTCCTGGCTGTCATCTTACCTGATCCGAGCATGTGGGAGTCATCCTGACCGGAGCCGCTTTTCAGGCAGACGGAAGAACCACCGTGCACGCCGGCACGATCCTTCCGCGCGTTGCTATTCGCCGCGCAGACACGATAAAATAATCCGTACACGTCTTCTTCGCTCCGATCCCAGTAATTTTTTGTGAAGGCATCCCTGCGGGCAAGGAGTGTGCGACCCCGGGCGCAGAGCAGATATCTGCCTGCTCGAAATTTCCTAAACGGAGTTGGAATTGAAAAAAGGCAAGACTGCGGTGATTGTAGGCGCCCAGTGGGGCGATGAGGGCAAAGGGAAGATTGTCGACGTGTTGTCGGAGAACTTCTCCGTCGTGGCCCGCTATGCCGGCGGACATAATGCCGGCCACACCGTCATCATCAACGGCAAGAAATTCATTCTCCAGTTGGTGCCGTGCGGCGTGTTGCGCAAAGGGTGCCGCAGTGTCATTGGCAACGGCGTTGTGCTCGATCCGATCGCATTCCTGAAGGAGGCGGGCGCCCTGCGCGAGGCTGGCGTGAAGATCGACGGTCATCTCTTCGTTTCCAACCGCGCCCATGTGATCCTGCCCTACCATCGCATGATCGAACTGGCAGCGGAGAATGCCCCCGGACGAGTGAAGATCGGCACCACCTCGCGCGGCATCGGTCCCGCCTACGAGGACAAGATGGGCCGCCGCGGCTTGCGCGTGGCCGATCTGCTCGACTTGCAACTGCTCAAGAAACACATCGAGAACGCGGTGCGCGAGAAGAACATGATTGCGCACGCGCTCTTCAACACCGAACCGCTCGACGCCGACAAGATGTACACGGAATACGCGCAAGCGGCCGAGAAAATCGCGCCCTTCGTCTGTGACACCGCAGTTCTGTTGAACCAGGCTCTAAACAGCGGCGAATCGATTCTGTTCGAAGGTGCCCAGGGCACCATGCTCGACATCGACCACGGGACTTATCCGTTTGTGACGTCCTCCAGCGCGACCTCCGGCGGCGCCGTCATCGGCACGGGCATTGCGCCCAACGCGATCAATTCGGTGATTGGAATCAGCAAAGCCTACTGCACTCGCGTGGGCGAGGGACCATTTCCCAGCGAAGACAAGGGCGAGGTCGGCGACAATCTGCGCAAACGCGGCAATGAATATGGCGCGGTTACCGGGCGTCCGCGCCGCACCGGATGGCTCGATCTGCCTCTGCTGCGTTACTCCGGGATGATCAACGGCACATCCTGGCTGGTAATTACAAAGCTCGACGTGCTCGACGAACTGGCTGAGATTCCGGTCTGTGTAGGCTACAAAATAGACGGCAAGAAAACGTCCGACGTGCCTGCGCAGGCCAGCGGCTACGACAGGATCGAGTGCATTTACAAGAAGCTGCCGGGCTGGCAGACGTCGACCGAGGGCATCACGGAATATAAGAAACTGCCCAAGGCGGCGAAGGAATATCTGACATTCATTGAGAAGGAAGCGGGGGCAAAAGTCGGCATGATCTCGACCGGCCCAGACCGCAACCACACCATCGTAGTCGATAAGTTTGTTAAAGAGTTGAAGACGGCCGCGAAGAAAGCCTAGAATGTCTTCCCCAGCTGACCCGCGAGCGGGGAAGGAGCGAAACGATGGTGGTGTTGGCCGTTACCTGGATGGCAAAAGTTGGGCACGAAGCCGAGGTTACCGCACTCTTTGAGAAGCTGACCGAACAGTCCCGCAAGGAGCCGGGCTGTGCCATGTACCAGGTGCATCGGCACAAGACGGAGCCCCGCCGCTTCTTCATCTACGAACAATACAAAGACGACGCCGCGCTCGAAGCGCACCGCACTGCTGCCCATTTTCTGCAGCACGCCAAGAAAGATCTGCCAAAGATTGCCGACCGCGTGGAAGGCCATCTATTCGAACCGCTCGGCTAGGATCGGTCCAGCAAAGCTTACCGACTGCTGCCTCGATTCTGAAAACAGCAGATGAATGCCCAAGCCAAGGATTCTTGGATCCAACCGTCGGTCATCCAGGGCGCCAGAGGCACGTGCCCTGACAAGTTCTATTGAGGCTTCTTCTCGTCCGAAGCCTTGACCTGCGAGACAGCTCCCCGGCTGTATACGATGCTCTTGGTTCCACCGTCGCATCCGCCGACCACCTTGGCATCGCCTTCCTTGCCCTTATCGACAACGTCGAGGGTATAGGAAGTGACACCTTTCGCTTCCAGTTTTTTCGTGATTTCGGCTTTCAAGTCGTCACAGGATTTCCTTGCAGCCGGCGCCGTCTCCGCGGTTTGCGCAAAACCGCAGGTACCCACAAAAAGCAGAGCAGCGGCCACTGTCCACGTTTTCCATGATGATCTCCTCGCTTCGAGCGAAGTATACCGAGTTGCCGAAGGGAAGATTTATTACGAGGGTAATGCAGGTAACTATTTCTGCGGCGTCTTGTCGATCATCAACTCGCCGCCCGAAGCGTAGCTCTCTTTCGAGACCTCGTTGAAAGCCACGACAATGGCTTCCCGGCGCGCCCCGGCTTCCTCGACAAGAGCGTCAGTAATCCTCTTCGCGATCTTGCGCTTCTGATCCGCGGTTCGCCCCTGCAGCATCGTGACCTGAACCACGGGCATGATGAAGAACTCCTAAGAATAGCGTGTAGCGCCGGCGACTCGCCGGCTGTCGTGCGGGCGTCCCGCCCGCACACCCAGCCACGAAGACCGGCGCGTAGATCCTTCACTTCGTTCAGGATGACGGCTGCGGGCTCCCGCTTCGCTCACGCCCGCAAAGCGCCGTCACTTCGCCAGTTCGTACCCGGCAAAGAAGAAGCTCAGCTCGAACCGTGCCGTATCCTCCGCGTCCGACCCATGAATCGCATTGTGTTCAATGTTGGTCGCCCACTTCTTGCGGATCGTGCCTTCCTCGGCCTGGGCCGGGTTGGTAGCGCCCATCAGCTTGCGCAGATCGGCAATGGCGTTTTCCTTCTCCAGAGCCAGCACCACGATCGGCCCGCTGGACATAAAGTCGGTGAGCGTATTGAAGAACGGCCGGGCCGCATGTACGGCATAGAACTGCGCGGCCTGATGCTTCGAGATTTCCAGCATCTTCATGGCGAGGATGCGGAAACCATTCTTCTCGAACTGCTCAATGATGTCGCCCACGGCATTCTTGCGGACGGCATCGGGTTTGACGATGGTGAAAGTGCGTTGCAGAGTTTTCATAGGTTCGGTCGTTGGTCCTTGTCTTTAATCTTCGTAGAGACGTTGCTTGCAACGTCTTCTTGGCGGGCAAGAGGTAGCAAGCTACGTCTCTACAACTAGACGCTGACTCCCAGCGCTGCCGCCAGCGTCTCGCCAATCGCCGCCGGAGACTTCGCCACGCGAATCCCGGCCGCCTCCAGCGCCGTCATCTTTTCCGCAGCCGTGCCCTTGCCACCGGAAATAATCGCTCCCGCGTGCCCCATGCGACGTCCCGGAGGCGCGGTCTGTCCGGCGATGAATCCCACCACCGGCTTCTTCATGTGCGCCTTCACAAACTCGGCGGCGGTCTCCTCGGCGTTGCCGCCAATTTCGCCGATCATAATCACCGCTTCCGTCTCCGGATCGCGGTTGAACAGGTCCAGGGCATCGATGAAATTCGTGCCGATGATCGGATCGCCGCCGATGCCAATCGCGGTCGACTGTCCAATGCCGCGCTGCGTAAGCTGGTGCACTGCTTCATAGGTCAGCGTGCCTGAGCGCGAGACGATCCCGATCGATCCTTCTTTGTGAATCGACGCCGGCATGATGCCAATTTTGCACTTGCCGGGCGAGATGATTCCAGGACAGTTCGGCCCGATCAGCCGCGACTTGCGGTCCTGCAGGAATTCCCATGCCTTCACCATGTCGAGCGTCGGAATGCCTTCGGTGATGCAGACGATCAGGTCGATCTCAGCGTCGGCCGCTTCCATAATGGCGTCGGCCGCGAACGGTGGAGGCACAAAAATCACAGTGGCATTGGCGCCCGTCTTCTCAGCCGCCTCGCGCACCGTGTTGAAAATCGGCCAGCCCTCGTGCGTGGTGCCGCCCTTGCCCGGGGTCACGCCTCCCACGATCTGCGTCCCGTAGGCCTGGCTGGCTTTCGCATGAAACGTGCCTTCACGACCGGTAAGACCCTGTACAAGGACCCGCGTATTCTTATTGACTAAAATTGCCATAAATAAAAACTCCTCGCTTCTATACTCAGACCCTCAACGCCATTCCGTCACGCCCGCAGTGCCTCGGGCCGCCGCGACCACTTTGTCGGCAGCGTCCTTCATGGTGTCGGTCACGACGAAGTTGAATCCCGAGTTCATCAGGATCTTCTTGCCTTCGTCGACATTGGTTCCTTCCAGCCGCAATACGATCGGCAGCTTGATGTTCGTCTTCCGCGCCGCCTCGACAACGCCCGTAGCCAGCGTGTCCACGCGCAGAATGCCGCCAAAAATATTGATCAGTACCGCCTTCACGTTCTTGTCACTGAGCAGGATTTCAAACGCGTGCGCCACCTGTTCAGAACTCGCGCCGCCGCCCACGTCGAGGAAGTTCGCAGGCATGCCGCCCGCGTACTTGATGATGTCCATGGTCGCCATCGCCAGCCCGGCGCCATTCACCATGCAGCCCACGCTGCCGTCGAGTTTGATGTAGTTGAGACTGTACTTCGACGCCTCCACTTCCAGCGGATCTTCTTCGGTAATATCGCGCAGTTCGCGCAGATCGGCGTGGCGGAACAGCGCGTTATCGTCGAAGTTGATCTTCGCGTCGAGCGCAAACAGCCGCCCATCCGTGGTCGTAATGAAAGGGTTGATCTCGAGCAACGACGAGTCGGTGTCGAGAAATGCCTTATACAGGCTCGACAAGAATCCCACCGCAGGATTGATCTGCTTGGCATTCAGGCCAAGTTTGAAGGCAATCTTCCGCGCCTGAAACGCTTCCAGCCCCATGCCCGGATCGATGTGCTGCTTCAGAATCGCATCCGGATTCTCCGCCGCAACCTGTTCGATCTCCATCCCGCCCGCCGCCGAAGCCATAAACACCGGCTTCCCTTCGGCGCGGTCCACCAGAATGCCCAGGTAGAGTTCCTTCTCGATGGGCAGCGTCTCTTCGATCAGCAACCGGCGCACGATGCGGCCCTCAGGTCCGGTCTGATGCGTCACCAATTTCATGCCCAGCATCTTCGACGCGAGGTCGCCGGCCTCGTTCACCGACTTCGCGATCTTTACACCGCCGCCCTTGCCGCGGCCTCCGGCATGAATCTGCGCCTTGACCACCACTCCGGTCGCGCCGGAGCTGAATAATTCCTTGGCAGCGGCTTCGGCCTCATCTTGCGATGCCGCCATTGCCCCACGCGGCACACTTACGCCGTACTTCTTAAGAATTGCTTTTGCCTGATACTCATGGATTTTCATAAGGACGACTCGTCAATTAAGAATCGGAAGGATCCTGCTTGCGGCGACGCACTGCGGGCAGCAAACTTGTAATTCTATAGAAGGGCAGGGAACTAGGGCAAACGCCGCGCGGAGTTTTAATTGGCGAAAGTCCCATGTAGGGACAGCCGCCTTCGGCTGTCCGTCGAGCGAAGCGCGACAGTAAAATGCGACCCAACGCTCAACCGTGACATCCTATGCGTTCAGCCATCTCCTCCAAGCGATCTGGAGTTTCGAGAATGAAGCTAATATCCCTGAACGTCGCGCGCCCGCGGCTGATCGTGTACCAAGGCAAGACCATTAATACGGGCATCTTCAAAGAGCCAGTCGCGGGTCCCGTGCAACTCCGGACTCTGAACCTGGACGGAGACCGCCAGGCCGATCTCACCGTCCACGGCGGCCCGAACAAAGCCGTATACGGCTATCCGTCGGAACACTACCCCTTCTGGCACGAAGAGTTGCCGGGCACTACCCTGTCGTGGGGAATGTTCGGCGAGAACTTCACCACCACCGGGCTCTCGGAAGACGAACTTCATATCGGCGATCGCTTTCAGATTGGCTCCGCCATCGTGATGGTTCGACAGCCGCGTATGCCCTGCTACAAACTCGCCGCCAAGTTTCAGCGCGATGACATGCTCGAGCGCTTTCTCGTCAGCGGCCGCAGCGGTTTCTACTTCTCGGTCGAGAAGGAAGGTTCCGTCGCCGTGGACGACGACTTTCAATTACTCACGCGAAACGAGCAGGGCATTACGATCGCCGAAATGAACCGCCTCTTCGCACGCGACCGGTACAATCAGCAACTCCTCCACAAGGCGATTGCGACCGCGCCCATGCCCGAGCACTGGCGCGAATACTTGTCAGAACGGTTGCGGCGTCCGGCGACCGCGAACTAGTCTCGCCGGCCATCGCGGCAAACTCCAGTCATGCCGTACAATTCGGCCTGACAGAAATGATCCTCGACGCCCTTCATCGCATCGCCAACAACGCTCAATCCCTCGACCGCACCGAGGCGCGAGAGGTAATGTCCGAGGTCTTGGCGGGCACATGCTCCGACGCGCAAATCGCCGCTCTACTGATCGCTTTGCGCATGAAGGGCGAGACCGTCGAGGAGATCGTAGGCTTTGCCGAGGCGATCCGCGCCGCTGCAGCGCCCTTGCCGATTCGTGGTGCGGACGCGCTCGCAGTGAGCGGCACTGGCCGCGACGCCCTCGCCGAAGAATCTCTAGTCGACACCAGCGGTACCGGCGGCGACGCGAGCGGCACCTTCAACATCTCCACCGCGACTGCACTCGTCACCGCGGGAGCGGGCGTCCGCGTGGCCAAACACGGCAATCGCAGCATCAGTTCCAAATGCGGCTCGGCCGACGTGGTGGAAGCCCTGGGCATCAACATCCAGCTTTCGCCCGAGCGTGCCGCGCAATGCCTCCGCGAGGTCGGCATCTGTTTTCTGTATGCTCCGAACCTGCATCCAGCGATGAAGCAGGTGCAGACTGTCCGCCGTGAGTTGCGCATGCGCACCATGTTCAACCTGCTCGGTCCACTGACCAACCCCGCGCACGCTAACGGTCAGGTGGTGGGAGTCTATTCGCTCGACCTGGTTGAGAAACTAGCGGAAGCGCTGAGCATGCTGGGCCTGCATCGGGCGCTCGTCGTGCACGGCCTCGACGGTCTGGACGAAATCACGATCACCGGGACCACGCGTGTGGCCGAGGCTCGCGAGGGTTCAGTGCGAACCTATGAAGTGGAACCAGAAGAGTTCGGGATGATTCGGGCGGCACTGAAAGAGATCTCTGGAGGCGATGCCACCGAGAACGCTGCGATCATTCGGGCGGTTCTCGGCGGAGAGAAGTCTCCGCGCCGGGATGTTGTGCTGCTCAACGCCGCCGCCGCGCTCGTGGCTGCGGGTAAGGCGGATCGCATCGCCGAAGCAGTCCCGCTCGCAGCGAAGTCGATCGACTCCGGAGCCGCTGCAGCAAAACTGGCGGCACTCGCAAGCTTCACCTCAGCCAGTTCATAGCGCAATGATGGTCTTGTCATCCTGAGCGAAGCGAAGGACCTAATGCACTTCCTCGCGGCCACTGAGTGATGGCTTCAGACTTCCACCTTCTCCAGATACTGCGCCAGCTGCACGTTCCATCCGAGATCTTTCTTCATCAATTCCCGCAACTGCCCCGACGCATCGGGCTCTCCATGCACCAGATACGTCGTCGCCGGCTGGTTGCGAAACGTATGCAGCCACTGCAGCAACTCCGGCGGATCGGCGTGATCGCTGAACTGTTCCAGCGCCGCGATCTGCGCGCGAATCGGAACGAAGTCCCCGAAGATCTTCACCTCGTCCGACTTGCTCTTGATCTGAAACCCGCGCGTCCCCGGCGCCTGAAAGCCGATGAACAGAACCAGATTCCGTGGATCGGGCAGCCGCTGCGCCAGGTGATGCAGAATGCGTCCGCCCGTCACCATGCCACTGGAAGAGATGATGACGGAAGGCAGGACCGCCGCATTGATCTTCTTCGATTCCTCCGGAGTCGACGCAAACGTGAATCCCGGCCACTGCAACGGCGAGCCGTACTTCCGGATCATGTCGCGCGTCTCGACGCTGTACTCCTCGTCGTGCTTCAGGAAAATCTCGACCGCCTTGATGGCCATTGGGCTGTCGCAGAAGACAGGCATCCGCTGCATCAGACCCGACTCCATCAGGTGCTTGAGCAGGAATACAAATTTCTGCGTGCGTTCAATCGCAAATGCCGGGACCACCACGCTGCCGCCTCGCTCGGCAGTGGCCTTAATCAACCCCGCCAGCTCCGGCATGGGATCTTCTTTCGGGTGCGTTCTGTTCCCATACGTCGATTCCATCACCACCAGGTCCGCAATCTCGCCCTCTTCTGGACCCGAATGCACAACCTTTCCCGGTGCCACTTTGTGATCGCGCACGCGCCCAATGTCGCCAGTGAAAAGCAACCGGCGCGTCTGTCCTCCTGTGTTCAGCGAAATCTCGGCCATGCACGATCCCAGAATGTGCGCAGCGCGTACGAGTCGGAATGACAAGTCAGGCGAGACCCGAACATCCTCGCGCACGTGGACCGGCTTGAAATACTGCAGCGCGTTCTGCGCCTCATCGAACGTGTAGAGCGGCAACGCAGGATCGTGCTTTGATTTCTTGGTCTTGTTGTAGTAGCGGGCATCTTCTTCCTGAAGATGGCCGGAGTCGGGAAGGATGATTCCGCACAAATCAATGGTCGGTGGCGTCGCGTAGATCGGCCCGCGGAATCCCTCTTTCACCAGGCGCGGAATCCACCCGCAGTGGTCGAGGTGCGCGTGCGTCAGGATGATCGCATCGATCTCCTTGGCCGGAACCGGCGTATCGCGCCAATTGCGCTCGCGCCATTCCTTCGGCCCCTGGAAGAGACCGCAATCGACGAGCACCTGAAAGCCGTTCTTCCCCGACGGATCGCCCGTATTGATCAGGTGCTTGGAGCCGGTGACAGTGCCCGCGGCACCAAGAAACTGGATATAGGCCAAATGTCCCTCCCGAACTGCAACGACAAAACCTACCACAGAGACACAGAGGACGAAAAACGAAATCCCGCCCAAAAGCGCTTACTAGCGGAATGAACGACGGGATGCTGTTTGCCTTCAGTCGTTTCTCTGTGGCTCTGTGACTCTGTGGTGAATTTTTACTTGTCTGTGGCCTCGAGCTTGAACGTGTTGTTCGCCGTGTTGCTCTCGGGCACGCTGCCATCATTGAGCTCGATCTCTTGTGGATCCGCCGGAACCTCGATGCGAATGACCGCCTTGTTCTTGGCGCGAACCTCGAGTCGCTTCATGACCTCTCCGCCCTTGAATTTGACGATCACCGGAACCTCGGCTCCCACGGCGCCCAGATTATCCACCGTGATCGTGATCATGAACGAGTCCGTCAGGGTCTTGCGGGGGAACGCGGACTCAACCTTGAAGTCTGGCAGGCCGCGGTCGCGGTACACCCAGTCATCGAAGAACCACTCCAGATCGCGCTGCGTTTGCGCCGCGATCAGCCGCGGCATGTACGAAGGTTCTTTGTCCTGTTCAGGACGGTAGGCCGCGATCGCCTTCTTGAACGCCGCTTCGCCGACCATGTCGCGCAGCATCCACCAGACGTACATCGCCTTGCTGCGGTACAGTTCCTCGCTGGTTGTATTCACCAGCGATCGGTTCGCTTCGTCCTCGGATCTTGGTACAGTTGAAGTCGCTTCGATTTCGCCCAGCGCAAAGCGGTGCAATCCCATGTACTCAATCGCGGCCGGACGACCTTTCTCGTGTTCGACATAGAGCGCCTGTGCGAAGTGTGCCAGTCCTTCTTCGATCCACGGACGCAAGGACGAGAACGCCGCGTGTGTAAGTTGATGGGCGGCAGCCAAGCCGGCCTGCTTGGAGTTGTCACTGGAGATCGGCGTCAGCAACAGCGCACCGCTCTCGAACGCAGCCGCCTGAGGGTCTGCGAGGTCGGCGGTTTGCGCTTTCTCGCGCGGCGCTCCGAACCAATCGGTGACCAGCGGCACGACTTTCTCTGTAGCCTCGGCATAGACCTCGGCCGATGCGGCGTGACTGGTCAAGTTATAAACTCGAATCGACGGTCGATCGACCGTTCCATAAGTGCCCAGCACGAAAAGAGGAGCCCGCAAGCCCAGCGGTTGGTACGTGCAGTCCGCGCTGGAAACTGACGAACGGCCCATCGCCTCGTAAAACACCTGGCACGATGCCTGATTCACAAGCAGCAGTTGTGGGGCTTCGCCATCGTCTCTTGATACGCTGATGTGAAGGTGCATTCTGGACGCGGATTCCCGCGCCTTCCATCGTCCCAGCACTTCAAACAAACTGTTGCCTTCCGACAGATTGGCAACCTCGGTCGCGATCGGATACCACCCCACATTGCCCACTCCGCGCACCGCCGTGAAGCCGGGACTGATCTGGTCCCAGTCGGTGCTGCTCGCCGCTTCCACAGGGGTATCAATGCGGGTCAGTCTGGTCGCGTCGAGCGTGATGGTTCCCTCCTAGGGAATTTCCAGATCGATGGGCCCGTGGGG
>Ga0182024_10015347_pt1 | contig 14689 bp, 15 predicted proteins | sample P32metaG_FD_120480 | JGI IMG/M metagenome (GOLD analysis project Ga0182024, IMG submission 120480) | Permafrost microbial communities from Stordalen Mire, Sweden - P3-2 metaG (Illumina Assembly) | ecosystem: Environmental > Terrestrial > Soil > Wetlands > Permafrost | place: Sweden: Stordalen... | reverse complement strand
TTCATCTCTTCCACCCTGGTTTTGAGTTTGTCGGCATCGCGTTGCGATACCTTGCCGAGCCAGATGGTTTTGCGGGTGCGGGTCTTGTCCACGAAGGTGAGCCGCCGGCATCCGCCGGGGTCGTTCGAAACGCTTGCCATGATGGTGTTCCTTTCACAGAACGGCCGGCCGGCGGACGGGTCCGCCAACGCGGCCAAGGGTCAGTCGGATGATACAGCAACGGGTGACGACAGCAAGCCAACACGGGCCATTTTCTGCTTTCCGGGAATGGCAGCGGATTCCATGAACAAAACCTTCCTATGTCGGCCTTCGCCAATATTAACGGGGCGCACACGGAGAGCCTTCCCACCGGCATTCCTCCCCTCAGGGAAGTAATGGCTGCCTTGCAGCCTGTGGCTCTCCATATCCGATTCCCTGGGAACAGAAGCACTTTCAGGTTGTGCTGTCGGCCTTATACCGCGCCGTTTTCGCGATGCCATTGATGGACCGGGACGTAGGCTCTCATGCAGGATCGACTACCTGCCCGTTGCCCGGAATAAACCTTCCTGGGGGAAAGGGACGCGCGTTTCGGCAAACAACCAAAAGCACACCGGCGATGCTACCAACCGCTGGGGGAGGAAAGACCCCATGTGCCCCCGGCCAATGGCCGGTTCGGTGTCTTTTTCGTGCGTCACCGCACTGGCGAAAGTTCCGAAAAACATAACCATTCCCAAGGTGTCCTCATGCAGAAGATCGAGTACCGGACCGCCCATTGCGGGCCGCGTGGTGACGTTCTGGGTTTTGGCGGGGTGACGTGGTTCAAGGAGAATTCCCACCATGAACTGCGTCCTGTCTTGAGGCCCGGTCAGGCGATTCCGTCCGCGACGCGATCACTCTGGAGTTCCGCGCGGGGACTAGTCCGGATGGCCATTTCTCATTATTTCCAAAACGCTCTGCCGCCTTGCCAAAATGCCAGACGCATCGGCCTTTTGCTGGTCAACCTCGTGGTTGTAGGCTTCGATGTCGATCACACCACGAATCGCGGTATCGGTCCATTCCTGAATGGCTTCCGGCGCGACCGCTTCGAGTTCGTAGCAGTCTGTCCGACCGTGCTTGGCAACGAACGTGCCATAGTTCGGAGATTTCTCTTTTGCTTCCAGCATCTTCGGCAGTTTGAGGATATCGGCTTGGGCGTGAGTCATGGCGACGCGAGTGCCGTTAAGGTGGTCAATTCCGAAATCGTCACGGAGTGATCGCAGCGTGGAATCGACGATGCTATCGCCGTCGGGGTCGCAATCGCCCAAGCAGAACAGGAATAGACTGTGTTTGCCAGACGCTCGGTAGCGCTCCGCAATCTGATACCGTGCGTCGATGCCTGAGTTGCCACGCATGACCACGAGCGGCATGCAATACCTTGCGGCTATCGGAGAAATGAAGTTCTGCACGGTCAGTTTCTCGACCACGATTTCGAAATGCTGCTGCTGACTTTGGAGGAGGTCGCGAGCATAACCACGCAAGAACCTATCGGATTTCTCGGCGATGAAGTCTGCGGCGTGCCGCCAGCATGACCAGGTTGTAACGGGCCGCGTCTCGTCACAGATGGAATCCCACGGGATGTCTTCCGCAATCCGCATGCGAGTAGCCAGGTCGCTGAGATCTTTGTAGGACGCCAGGTCATTCTGATATCGCAACTTGTTCTTGCTATTCCGAAAGAACGTTTTCACCAGCAACCGGTAGTGGATCGCTCTCAGAGATATTGGCAAGTATTCGGCGAGGTCTTCCAGCACCTCAAGGATGGCGTCTGCCATGCCCCGTTTCGCATCGGAGATCGCGGAGCGCTTCATCTCCTTGGTGCCGATCGCGATTGTCGGAACCCGTGCCCGTGTCCGCTCCAGCCGATCATCAACGATCTGAGCAATAGCAGCGTCCGGGTTGATGTCGATCAACTTCTCCCTCACCAGCTCATCGAAGGACTTCTCGCGACCGCAATTATGCTCGCGTAAGAGCGCGAGCCAGTCATCGCTGGAATAGTTCTCGCGCAGAATGTTCAGCAGAATGACGGGGACCGTTGGCAAACCCGCTTCGATTGCTCCCTTGTGGCGCTGGTGACCGCTGATGATGTAAAAATCCCTCGACGCCAGCAACGGGGCTTGCACGCCAGAGCGCCGGATGCTCTGGACTAACCGCAGAAAATCCAAATCGCCTGCGGTGCGCTCGCGATATATGACTGAGTTTTCGGGCGATGGTTTCAGGCTCGCCACGTTGATCTGGACGACGCCATCGTCAGGCTTGAGATCATGGATTTGCTTCGTTTTCTTCATTGAATCACCTTTGGTTTGGTTGCGTTCTCTGAACTCGGGATGCTGGCCGCCTCACCCGGCGGCCCTATGCTTGATTCACGTACTGCTCCTTGTTTGCGTCATTGTTCTTCGCCTCCTTATTCCGGATTGATGAATCGCCACTCGGTCGCTTTCCCCGGCGCGCTGCCGCACGCTTTGATTCCGTTCTCCACCAGTTCCAGAACGCCATCGAACATTAGCGCCCTGAGCAAACGCCACGCTTGCGTTTTTCCAATTCCCAGGTATTCGCCAGCCTCTCGACAGCCCAGGAAAAACGGACCCTCCCCGCGCTGGGCCTGAAGTGCAGCACACAATGCCGCGAGCCGCCGCAGGTGTCCGTCGTATGATGCCGCAACGCCCTCAAGGACAATGCCTTCAGCCGTTTCCGTGGCCGCGTTAAACGACATGCCACCAGGGTGTTTGATGGCGCCCCAGGCGAAGATGAAATCAGCCCACGACGTGCCGAAATCCTTGGTGCCGATGTGCGGCAGCGCCTGCCGGTGCCAATCCTGGACGATGGCCCGTAGCTGATCCGGCGTTGCATCGAGCATGATGCCCTTGAGAGAGCGCGCCAGCCTGAACAGGCATCGATTCCGATGCCCCGGACCAGGGGGCAAAGTGCTACCTATCAGGTTCGTAAGGTTCGCCTGAGCGCATGCAATGGGTTGCAGGGGGTTGTCTTGGGTTGTCCGTGGATTGTCCGTGGGTTGACGAGGTTGTCCTTCGACGAGGGATTGAGGGAGCAACGGCAGGGGCCCACCGTCAAGGGGAAGGGGGTTCACCCAGGTGTAGACGGCGCCGTCTGGATGTTGCGACGGCGGCAACAAGACGTAGTGCCGGGAGTCGGCACGCAATTCGCCGTCGTCGAAGGTCAGGTACTGCTCGGCGTCGAGGCGTCCGTAGACGTGGTAACCCCGGCTAGTCTGTACGGTCGGCAGTCTCGCCGCATTTTCGGGGTTCGCGCTGGCCCAAGCGTGGTAAGCGTCGGTGTCGTCGAAGTCGCGAACCGCCAGGCCGCCCGATACCTGGCCGGTGATGACAGCCAGCCCGGTGACGCCTGGCCGCGCGAACATCTTCCGGAGAGTCGCTTCATCGGCCAGACGGTCCTGGAACGGTCGCCAAAGGCCAGCGGCACGCTTGCCGATTACGGCGATGATCGACCAGCCAAGGGCAGCGTCGTAGGCCAGGGCACGGTCAAGCAGCGAGCTGTTGCCGGAGCCCAGCAAAGGTGATAGGATTGAGGGTGCCACGTTTAAGATTCCTCCGAATCACAGAGCGCCGCCGGGGTTCAGCCGTGCGGCGTTGCTGTTGGTGTGTTCTCAGGCGGGCGGAATTTGCCCGGCCTTCCTGTGCTCTATCCAGCGCTTCAGATCTTCCACGGAGTAGCGGATCGACCTTGCCTTCCCCCGGCCGGGAATCCGCAAGCAGGGAATCTCCCCGCTATGGTTGAGCTGCCACAACATTCGCTCGGAGATTCCCAGGGCTTCGGCAGCCTCGCGCGGCGTGAGCAGCAGCCGCAGAGGGCTGGCGACGGGAACCAGGGTGCTAGTCATGGGCGACGCCCTCCCGGATAGGCGCGCTTTCTGTCAGATGGCGGACAAAGATCAACTTGACGCCATGGTGCTCCTCAAGGCGCTGGCGCATTTCCCGTTCGAGGTCTCGGTCGCCGGCTTTTCTGGCGGCGACCAGGATTGCCACTAGGGTCGCGGGACTGTCGGTCTGTCGAGTGTCGTTTTTCATGTTGGTTGTCCCTCTATCCCTCCCTGTGTTCATTCACTTTTTCGGGGTGAACAAACTGCGCACGCGCGCAAAAACAGCGGAATTCCCTGGCGAATTGCTCGCCAAGAAAATTCCGCTGCGTTCAGTTCATGCGCACTTTATTCAGTCTGAATTGCCATGGTGACGTGGCCGACGCTGCCTATCTCTTGCCAGCTCGGCTTGTTTCTTTTCGCGTGCCATTTGGCAATGCTGCCATACCTCTGTCCCGACAATCGACGGTCCGCTGCGGCGTATCTTCTTCGACCATTGGGTGCAGTTCCAACCCATCGCGCTTATGTCTTTCTGGATCTCCTCAATCATCAGCGCGTTAGTCGTCGCCTTCTTCAGTTTTCCATTTGGCTTGCTCTTATCTGGCCCGCTAGCTGGCGGAAAGACTTCGGCAGCGACGTCAAGGGCGGGGAGGTCGTCAAGGCAATCGTTAAGTGTCTCCACGGCGTCGGGCGGATATCCGTAAAAGGGAGGTTTGACTCGACTGTCTATATGCTTGAAAACCTTCACGGCAGCTTTGCGTAACTGGAAGGACCATACCGCTGAATCTTCGCCAGGAATGTAAATACTGGCAGCCAGGCGTTTGATGAAATCCAAGGCTTCGGAAGGGCTATCAAAAGGAATGTCCTTCGGATTCCTGACTTGCAAAAGAAGGCCGGTAATGGCGCCTTGAAGTTCGGCTACATCCAGCTGGCCAGTGGCCTGGGCGACCGTCCGGACCTCTTGCGGTTTGGCTTGAGACATGATGGTTGTACCTGAAGAACCGAGCCGGGCCAGGCAGCGCCAACGCAGGTACTCAACGACGCTGCCCAGCCCCAAGCCGCCCTGCTGGCCAGCAGGGCGGGAGCCCGATCTTGCAATGATTTTACGTCAAGGGCTGGCCGGATTCCAGAGAATCTGACCCAATGTTCACTATGGTTCGGTAAAGCCGGATGGCCGTCCCCGAAGTTACAGATGCAGATGCCGAACCTCGTGGGCACGACTCCGGGTCAGGCGAAGGCACGCCGTAGCGACCGAGGTCAATGTCGAGAAGCATCAGAACGGGACTCCATCAGCTTCATTGGCGGGGGCAGGACTTCGGCGGTTTGTCGAAGGCGATGACACGGTCCTTGGCCCCTCACACGAACTTCGCTACAGCCTTTTGATCGTCGTCCAGGAAATACTATCGCATTGACCCTTTTTCCGCACCTGCCGCAAATTCGACCAGTTGGCAAAATCTGTTTACCAGTCTCAACTGATGGATCGTCCTGCAAGGCGTTTCCAGGAGTTTCAGGCTGGCGGCTACTACTGCCAGGCACTGGGCGCGAGACAAAGCGACGTTGAGACGGTTCGCGCTGAACAGGAATTTGATGTCGCGGGGCAGGCATTCGGCATCCGAGGTAGCCATCGAAACAAGAACGACTGGTGCTTCCTGGCCCTGGAATTTATCGACCGTCCCGACTCTGGCTCCGGCGGGCAGAACTTGATTGCACTCATGCTGACGGGCCAACCGGGGTCGCCGCACAGTGAGTGCGTTGTGGGGCGACCCGGTCGCGTTGTGCCGCTCGCCCGGCCGGGCGCTCGGCAACCCGTCTTGGTCGTCTACGCTCCGTCCATCGCAAGTGATCGATCACTATCACGATGGGCCCATCAATCCGCGAATGTCAATGTAGTGCTGCCCCAACTCGCTGCGGAAGATCCAGCCGCTCTTGGTTATCACGAAGCCAGCGGCGGTATTCTTCAAATTCGGGGCAGTGGGAACGAACAATGAGCCAGAATTTCACCGAATGGGAAGGTTCGATTAAGTGGGCCAGTTCGTGAACCACAATGTAGTCCAAAACGCCGGGGGGCGCCATGATCAGCCGCCAAGTGAAAGACAGGTTGCGGAGCCGGGAGCAGCCGCCCCACTTGGTTCGCTGGCTCATGATGTAGAGTCGGCCCGGCTTGACCTTCATCTGGCGTGCCCGCTCAGCTATCCGTGCCTCGATCTCCCGGCGGGCTCGCCGGCGCAGCCAGCTTTCCAACGCCCTCCTGACATCAACCTCGCCGGTTTCGGGCACGCGGATACGAAGAACGAGCCCCTCCCGTTCAATGAGTGCGAAGGCGCGGCGCGACGGTTCCTTGATGACTTCGGTTTGCACTTCGTCGCCGCCCAGCAGGAGCGACCCGAGCCGCGCCCTGGGGGCATTGACGCGGACTGTCCCCATTCGCTCCATGAATGCCAGCTGATTGAGCACCCAGGACGCGTTTTCGCGGAGAAACCCGCTCGCTCGGGACTTGTCGCTGCCGCGAGGAACCACCACCTCGATTCCGGCGGGGTTCACGCGAATGCGGCATTTCCGAGCCGTGCGCGATTCACGGACGGAGTAGCCGACTCGGCGGCCGTCCAGCTTGATCGACAGGAGAACGCGGCGTGCCGGTTTCACTCGATGGTCCTCGCCAGTTCGTCAACGGCAGCTGCCAGGAAGGGCGCGTCTTCTACGTCCGTGGGGCACAGGTCCAAGGCCATCAACTCAGTGTCCCAGCAAGCCACTTGCAGCGCAAGGCTGATGTTCTTGCGGCCGCCCGCGTTCGTGGACCAACCCCGCGGCAGCAGTCGCTTCGACCGAAGATCACCAAGCAACTTCTTGGCCGCCTTCACGCACAGGCCCTCGTCCTTGTCCTTGGCATGGGCACAAACGACGGTATACAGGGGCCATTCGCCTGGCGAGGTTAGCCCCAGACGCTCCGGCTCTGACTGTGCGACGTTGACCTCGCGAACCAACGCCTCCAGTTCTCTGAGTTTTTCCGCCGCCTCCTGGGCGTTGACAGCCCGGCGGGTGAGGACCAACTCCAGCCGCTCGCCAAGCTTCTTGTACAGGAACCCGCCGTCTCCCTCGATCAATTCCGCTGTCAGCGCCGCTTCCAGTTCTGCCGCCTTGTCCGCGGGCGTTGGCAGTTCGTGGACCAGGGTCAAGTAATTCGCGTCGATCTTGTAGACGGGCAGGTTCTCGGCAACGTCCATGATGGTCGTGTGCTCTTGAATCAGGTCCCGTGTCTTTGCGGCCAGCTCCTCGTGCGTTGCCTGAACCCGACGATTGCGGCGCCGGTGGGCGATGAACATGGTGCAGAGGAACGCGTATTCCTTGCGGTGCGGATACAAACACTCGTCAGGCGCGATCGCCTCCCAGAGAACCTCCATCCGCTTGAATTGAGCCTCGAACTCGTGGGCCGTCAGGTCCTCGGCGAGGCGTTGCAGGCAGGCCATCAGGCAATCGCGCGTGTCTTCGATCTTGATTCCCTCGAAGAACTTCATGCAGCGGCCGATTTCGTCGGGCACCTGAGCTTTTAGCTTTTCCCAATCAATGACCGCGTCCTCGATCTCGTCTTCGCTGAAGTTGAGCGCCTTCTGCATGTTCTTGAAAACGCCGAAGTAATCGACGATGACGCCGGTCCGCTTGCCCATCTCCGTCAGCGGCCGGTTGGTCCGGGCCATTGCCTGCAAGAGATTGTGGTCACGGAGCGGCTTGTCCAGGTACATCACCTGCTCGATGGGCGCGTCGAAGCCGGTCAGCAGCCGGTCGCAAACGATCAGGATTTTCAGCGGCGGCTTCCACTTGCCCTTGTCGTCGCCGTGCTGCTTCCGGTTCCACGTCTCCCACTGGGCCGGCGTCAGCTTGAAGTAGTCAATGAGATCGTCGGTCTTCGTTTTTTCGTAGTGGAAGCGCTCCAGCTCTGGCGGGTCGTTCTGTGCCGCGGAAATGATGACTTCCGACCAGGCCGGCCCGTCGAGGATGCCGCGCTTCTTCAGTTCCGCGTCGAGGGCCTCCTTGTACTGGACGCAGGCGGCGCGCTCGATGCAGACCAGCTGAGCCTTGAAGCCGGATGGGTCGGGATGCTCCAGGAAGTGCGTCACCATGTTCTCGATGATCTTGGCGACGCGCTCGGGATGCCGAGCGAGGGCTTTCCAGCGAACCTCCTTGCGCTGCAAGTAATCCTTTTCCTCCTCGTCCTCCAGTTCCATCTCCGCGCACATTTTCTCGAAATCCGTATCAAGAACTGTCTCATCGGCGGCGAGCGGCACGGGACGAAACTGAAAATACACTTCCAGAGTCGCCCCGTCCTTGATTGCCTGGCGAATGCTGTAATAACTCAAGTAGCGTTCTTGTTTGCCGTCCTTGATTGGGCCGAAATCGCGGTGCGTGTTCACCATCGTCTTGTCGATGGGCGTGCCGGTGAAGCCGAAGCGGAAGGCGTTCGGCAGCTTCACCCGCATCGTCGTGGCATAGCCGACACCTTTTTGGCTGCGATGGCATTCGTCAATGAGCAGAATGGTATTGTCGCGTTGCAATGGTTCCAGGTCTTCCATTTGCTGGAAGCATTGCAGCGTGGTGATGATGGTCTCGCGCCGGTCGCCCTTGATCCGCGCTTTCAGGTCGTCCACGCCCAGGGCCTTGACCACGTTGCGGTAATCGCAGTTCTCGAAGTCTTCGCCGAGTTGCGTCTTCAGGTCGCGGCGGTCTACCACGATCATGACCGTGGGGCTCGCCAGCTTGGGGTGACGCCGAAGCTTGGCGCCGGCATAAATCATGGTGAGGCTCTTGCCCGAGCCCTGGGTGTGCCAGATAAGGCCGGTGCGATCTTGCGTCTTCACGTCCGGCTGGCCGACCCGCTCCAGCACGCGGTCCGCCAGGTCGTTGGCCGCCTCGAACTGCTGGTAACGGGCCACCTTCTTGACCGTTTTGCCTTTCTTGGTCTCGAAGACGGTGAAGTGCTGCAAGAAATCGAGGACATTGCACGGCAGCAGCAGGCCGTCCACAGCGGCCTTCACCCGGTCAGGGTCGAGTTGGTCGGGCTTCAGGTTCCAGTAGCCGCGCCGACGGGGATACTGGCTCAGCCAGGGCCGCCAGTGATCGCGCTGCAGGTCGATGTCCCTCTGGGAGTTGATCTGGAAGGCGACGGGGCCGTAGCGGAATTCCTGCTCGTCGGCGGACACGGCGAAGACGTTGGCCGTCAGCAGGGCCGGGGCCTCACGTTGGTAGCGGTGCAGCTGGTTGACGCCTTCCCGCCAGTCCTTGCCGCTGTTGACGTAGCTCTTATACTCGGCCAGCACCAATGCGACGCCGTTGACCAGCAGGACCGTGTCGGCCCGGACGGTCTCGGTGCCGTGGACGCTGTACTGGTTGGTGACGGTGAAGTCGTTCAGGTTCTGGTGGTCGGGATCGAAGGCGAAAAACTTCACAGTGACCGCTGGCTCGCCCGGAGTCAGCACCACGGGCACGCCGTCGCGTAGGGTCTCAAGCGTCCGGCGGTTGGCCTCCAGCGGGTCCGGGTTGGCCATGATGTTGCGGAGGGCATCCACAGCCAGCCGAGCCTGGGCCTGTGTTTTGACCAGGCGGTTGACCCGCAGAATCGCCGGCAGCAGCAACCCCTCGACAAGCGGGTCCTCCAGGCGCCGGTTGAACTCAGCCATCTCCGTTTCAGAGCGAAACGCCAGCCCAGCCCGCGGTCGTCGGGGCGGGTTGGGCTACCGGTCAGCCATTCGAGAATTGGCTTCTCGACGTAGCCATATTCGGTCATCATAAGCCGACTCCCACCGGATACGTGAAGCGACGTATCCATTTGTTGCCAAGCGACTTGTGCCGCTTCAGGCGCGAGTCGCCCTCGGTCACTGGGCCGCCTCGCGTAGCGGCAATTAGGTCGGATGAGTGCTCACAATCGGCCTCTGGCTGGTCTAGGGAAGCGAAACATGTTGATCAGTTCAGTTGCCGCTACCATTTCACGTCTTATAATTTAGTGAATTCCGGCAGGGCTTGACATGATTGGGATCTTTGTTAGATTGCGAAACTTTTGCTCCCGGCGTCCGTACAGAAGAGAGGGAGCATTGTCGCCGTACCACCTCCTCCGGAATTGGGAGAATAATGTATCAGGAATTCTTCGGGGCGAACGTAGTAATTGTCGCTCAGCAATTCAATCCGTCAATTGTCAGCCAACTTTGGCTCGTCCGTCACGGCTTGGTTGCTGAAGAGGACTTCCAGCCTGGCTCTCTCTTCATGGACGGCCTGGTCCAGGCCTGCACGCGCCGTTTCGGTCTCCTGGTGACGCCGCAACAGTTGCAACTTGTGCCTCTGGTTCCGGAAGAGGAGCAGGAAGAACTCATCGTCCAGACTGTCGGGACCCTCGTTCGCACCCTGCCACATACCCCTTTCCGAGCGCTGGGGGTTAATTTTACGTGGCATTTGGTTCCCGATGACGGCGACGTGCACGCCCTCACCCGGCGGCTGTTCTACATTCCACGCCGTCCGGTGTTCAGCGACTTCGACGTGCCCGACGCTGACTTTGGTGCTTATTTCAGTAAGAACATCTTCGGTTATCGTCTCAAGCTGGACGTGAAGCCTGTCATCATGCCTCAAACCGAGGAGAGCGAAGAACCGCCGGAAAGCCGGTTACAGATGCTATTTAACTATCACGCGGATTTGCCCCAAGGCGACGAGGCCGCCGAAACGATCGTAGGTCTTCTGGGCCACTGGCGAGAGGCGGCGGAAGAATCGCGTCGAATCGCCGAGAACATTCCAGACGGAGGTAACGCATGACGAATACAAGACCTATTCCGCTGTTCGACGTATCGCCTTCGACTGAACGCTCGCACAAGTATCGGCCCGCCATTGCGCAAACGGCAATCGGAACCGCACTTCAACTCGGTCATTGCGTTCCATCCGTCGTCGGCGCGATGGAAATGAAGCGACGCAAAACATTGCTTTCTTATGAGCAATTCGACCGTCTGTTGGTGGATAACTTTCTTGCGACGTGTAGCCGCTGCCACAAACCTCCCCGTTGCAGCGCGGAGACAAAACCTGTCATCCTCGCGGAGGCACAAGAAAATCAGCAAAATCGCCAGTGCACCCCCACGAAGTGGATCTACTTCGTCCAGGTTGCGGCCGTATCGGCCTTCGTTTCGCTGCGCCGTGCGATGGCGGATAATGAGTTGTCCCGACCACTCGAACTTCCCGACTTCAAGTCGGCGGTCATGTGCCACCACGCCGCTATGTACCAGGACCTAGGGCATTCCCCGCTCCGGATGGCGTTTCCGGCGGTTGTGGGCAAACCTGTCAAGCCGCACGAGGAATTGCAAACGGCCAATCAGCCATTGAAGTTTAGCTGGAGCAAGACTCGCAGGAAAATCCGCGCTGCGGCCAAAGGGTACAGCGAAAACACCCATGCCGATTATTGAACCACCAGTTCCGGAGTTGCCAATCTCCCAGGGCGACGTCCTGAATGGCGTCACTCTGTTCATTACCAAGGAAAGTTGGGCGGAAAACGGCGGGGATCACAAGGCGACCGGGCACAAGCTGTGCCTGATTGCCTCGCGCCCCTGTGCCGTGGGCCACAAACCAAACGCCATTGTCGCGGCCGTTGAGAAGATGGCCGACAAGGTGCCGCGTGAGGTCGTGACCTTCGATGACATTCTCGACTTCCTGACGGACCTGCGAGACGGCACCGATTCCCCCGACATCTTTTACCTTGGTCAGATACCTGGCTTCGATGGCCGATATGCGGCACGGTTGGACTCTCTGCACACGATTCAAATTCCGCCAGAGAACGAGCAGAGGGCCTTCACGGATCAAAAGAGAATCGGCCGTCTGCATACCGACTTTGTCCGTGATTTCCATACCCGCATCTTTCGAGCTTTCGCGACCCTCGGTTTCGACGATGACTGCTGGATGTCCACCGTCGATCTCGGCAGGATGGTTACCCAAGGAAAGAGTGAAGTGCTCGGCGCCCAAACCGCCGTGGAAGCAGCGAACGCTGCTTTGCGCGGAGCCGAAGCGCAGGGATTCAGAAACGACGGCGAGCGAAGGAAACTGGAAAAGGCGGTCACGGACGCCCAGGCCAAATTAGACGAACTAACGGAGAAGGTTGCACCGTACAAAGCAGAGTTGGAATATCGGGCGTCTCCGCTCTCAAAAGAAGGAAGAACGACAGCGGCAAATTGAACTTCATCGCTCTCGGGCAACGCGGACGCGACCGGTGAGAAGGTCTTGCATCAGACCCCGTTTCAGCTTTTCTAGGACAGCAACCTTTCGCTCGTAGGCATGGATTAAATCATCGCACGCGTCCAGGCGCCCAGCTACTTCCGTCTGTTTCTTTGGGTCCAGAATGGGTAGCTGAATTCGCTTGAGCAGATAGCAGTTCAGTGCCCCTTGGTTTGTTCCGCCGCCGATCTCACGCAGGAATGTGTAATGGAAGTCGAGAAAGTGACACAGCCATTTCCCGTGGAGACGTGGGCCGGGAACAAACGCGCCGAAGTTCTGGTTGATGCACGCGGCAATGTCAAGAAAAGCTGCCATGCCACGGGTCTTGCCCTGGCCAATCATTCCAACAAGTACCGTTCCGCGCGGCAACAATTCGATGCAACATTCCGCGAGTGCTTTTTCCGTGACAAATTCATCCGCCTGCTTGATGATCCGATCGTTCACCTTGCCCGTCGCGAGCCACGGAACCGTTCCATTTCTCCAGTAACCTTGCTCAGCCCGCGAAGGTGTCGAGCCATTCAGGACGCGAGCCACCGCATACGCAGGAAGGAGTTCTCCGTTGATTCCAAGGGCTTCAACCTCAACTCGTTTGAAGCCGATCCAAGGCGGCAGTAGCAATTGCATCAGGCCCCGCTTCACCCGCCCTGCCTTGGCGATGGCCGCGCGCGTACTTTCGATGACGGCGTCGGCAGCATCGAGGATGCGGGCGATGGCACGCTGTTCGTCCAGCCCATTTCCGGCCAACGGCAAAGCGATCATGACCTTCTGAAGGTTGGACGCATTGATGTTGACTTGCTGAACTCCGGGAGTCGCGTATCTCCGAATCCGACATTGAACGAGATGACTATCGAGAAGCCGACCCAGAAAGTAAGGGTCTACGAGTAGCGAGTTGACCTTGAGACGGATCAAATAGGAAGCGAACACGGCCGCGACTTTGCTGCGATAGATGCCAACCTTGCCGACCAAGTCCCCGGAGTTGGTCCGGTTAAACAATATGTCGCCGTGACGTAGATGGTACTGAGCGGCGATGTTCTCAGGCAGATCGACGTACTTTAGGTCATCGAGGGACACGCTACCGCCCTGAATTGCCGCCATTCGCAAGATCGGGTACTGACCTTTAGATTGCATCGGGAGGGACAGCCCGTATTGAGCCTCCGTGAGAACATCACCTATCCTCACTTCTCGCCAAGACTCTGGCAGGTGCAAATTGTTAGGCACCATACCCAGCCCCTTCCAGTAACTGCCGCAACGCGCGCTCGGCAGTCTGCCGTTCCCTCTCGGCTTCCTCCAGTTCGGCCAGAGCTTGCTTCACGTCAATCGGCTCCTCCGGCTCGAACGTATCCACATAGCGGGGAATGTTCAGATTGTGCTCGTTTTCCGCGACCTCGGCCAGGTCCACAACCCGAGCATGCTTGCCCAGTTCGGCCGGGTTGGCGTAAAGGGCGATCAACTCCTGGCCGACAGCCTCGATGGCCTGCCGCTCCTCGGCGGCTAGCTTCCGGGCCTCGGCGATGCGTTCGTCGCGCTCGGCCAGTTCCTTGCGGAATTTCTCAGCCGTACGGGCTAGCTGGGCGGCGCGTTTCGTGTCGGCGTCGGCCAGGTCGGCCTCGACCGCGGCGAGCTTATCGGCAGTTTGCTGGTGCTCGGCGGTGATGCGGGCGACTTCCTCGGCTTCGTCCCGGTCGATCACGGCTCGCAGGCGGTTGCCGTGCAGTTTGACCAGGCGGGCCGCCTTGGAAGCGTCGCCGTAGGCGTGGTAGTGGACCAGAACGCGCATCAGGTCCTGGGGCAGCAGCTGGTTCTTGTTCGACAGCTCGCGGTAGTGCCGGGCGGCGTAGATCAGCAGCAGCTTGTCCCGGCGCCCCTTTGGCCGCTGGCGATTCAGGATGAGCAGACATGCCGGGACGCCGGCCCCATAGAAGATGTTCAGCGGCAGGGCGATCACAGCATCGATCAGGCGGGCATCGAGCAGGCCCTTGCGGATCAGGTATTCGTCGTCGGGCTTGCGCCGGCGGATGATCGGCTGGCCGGCCGCGTTGAACTCGCCGGTCTCTTCCTCGATCTCCGGCTGGCCGCGGAACAGGATGCCTTGCGGGCAGACCACGCCCGCCCGGCCGGTGTCGTTCGTCGAGGCGGCGATGTGCTGGATGAAAGCGTAGTCGCCATAGCTGGCCGGCGGCTTGCCGAAGACGAAGCGGCCGAAGGGGTCCGTGAACTCCTTCGACATCTTCGGTTTCTGGGGCTTCTTCCGCTTGCCGTTGTTGGCCTGGGAAGATGCGGTATCGGCCGCGGCCCGCTGGTCCGGCGTCAGCTACCAGAAATCTTGCGAGAAGGGGAAATTGGCGATGACCAGGTCGAAGCGCTCCACGCCGCCGTCGGGTCGGAGAAACTGCGGATCGATGATGGTGCTCTTGCCGCCGCGAATGTCCGCCTCCAGGCCGTGCAGGATGACGTTGATGCGGGCGATGGCGTAGGTGGACCAGTTCAGCTCCTGACCATAGTAGCGGAGTTGGTCGGGATTGTGGCCGTTCTCGGCGAGGAAGTCGGCCGAGTGGATCAACATGCCGCCGGAGCCACAGGTCGGGTCGTAAACCGCCTCGCCCGGCTGCGGCT
>Ga0182024_10015346_pt1 | contig 14689 bp, 17 predicted proteins | sample P32metaG_FD_120480 | JGI IMG/M metagenome (GOLD analysis project Ga0182024, IMG submission 120480) | Permafrost microbial communities from Stordalen Mire, Sweden - P3-2 metaG (Illumina Assembly) | ecosystem: Environmental > Terrestrial > Soil > Wetlands > Permafrost | place: Sweden: Stordalen... | reverse complement strand
ATGTACTTGACGTAGCTCACGTCGAGGTCGTCGAAGCGGATCGCAATTATGTAAAAATCACAGTGGGCCGCGAAGTTTTTCACGCGCGCAGTACATTGCTGCAGGCGGAGAAAGCCTTGCAATCACAGCCGATGCTGCGCATTAGCCGATCGTGTCTTGTAAACATGCGCCACGTCAGTGAGATCAGTCGTACTCCGCGGGGCGATGCCATTTTGGTGCTCGCTGGAGGCATAACGGTCGCGAGCAGCGAAGGCTTTCGCGAATCTGTCAGAGATTATCTTGATACCTTGAAGATGCGGCCGCTGTGATTGAGTCTCATCGCAGGTATCGGTCATGCGTTATGAGTTACGTAAACGCTGCGCTACGCGGGCCTGTCTTTCGGCCCTAATGGCGCCTGCGCCGTGGGAGATCCGAAGATCTCACTGCCGTGCGCTGACGGACAAGGAGCCGCGATTGCCATGTCGTGGCCTACTGAAGAGGGCAATGGTGTGGCACCTAGGGACCGCCCCGTCCACCAACAGCGCCATAGACTTGTCCGGTGGCGTAGCTCGACTCGTGTGAAGAGAGAAGAACGTAGATGGGGGCCAACTCCACGGGCTGGCCCGGTCGCCCCATGGGCGTGTTGGCACCGTAGTTGGGTAACTTGCCTGGTAGTTGTCCCCCGCTCGGCTGCAGCGGCGTCCATACAGGTCCCGGCGCCACGGCATTAACCCGAATGCCCTGCTTGGCGAGCTCTTTGGCCAAACCCTTGGTGAAGATGGCGATTGCGCCCTTCGTCGCAGCGTAATCCAGTATGTCCGCCGATCATAGGCGTTAATCGAAGCCGTGTTGATGATCGTAGAACCTGGACCCAAATGAGGGATGGCAGCCTTTGTGATCCAGAACATCGCGTAGACGTTAAATGTTGTATCGAACTGTTCGGATGAAATCTCGAGGATCGAAGAGCGTGCGACCTGCCGAGCGGCGTTGTTCACCAGGATGTCGAGGCCGCCCAACCGACGTACGGCATCCGCGACCAGTTTGATGCAGAAGCCTTCATCGCGGATGTCGCCGGGAATAGCGATTCCTTTGCGCCCCTCTTGCCGAACTACAGCAATGACCTCCCTGGCATCGGGCTCCTCGACGGGCAGATAGTTGACCGCCACGTCCGCGCCTTCCCGTGCGAACGCAATGGCTGCGGCGGCCCGCCCCATGCCACTGTCACCGCCCGTCACAAGAGCCCTACGGCCCGCAAGACCGCCGGATCCCCTGTAACTCTTCTCGCCATGGTCCGGCTGCGGATTCATCTTGGACGCAAGCCCCGGCCACTCCTGCTGCTGCGCTGGAAAAGGTGGCCGCGGATATTCAGTTACTGGATCGGAATTTGCAGGCTGTGCAACTGCCGGCCTGTGGCACCCGTAGATTCGCCCTGCTGTGCGAACACGGCTGCGGCGATGGCGGCTACGAGCCCCGTCGAGGCACCGCGCAGAAGTTGCCGGCGTGACGTCGTGGAATTTCAGCATTCCCGCTGCTTCCACAGCGACTGCGCGGGCAGCAGCACCAAGGCTTACGTACCCCGCCCCAGCTGGCGGGATGCCAACCGTCCGAACGCGCGCGGCATTCGCGAGTCTGCCCCCTTTCTGACATGTGCTCGCGGCTTTCTCCTACACCTTTCCCCACTCAAGACAGTGATGATCCACCCCGGTCTAAACGCTTACGCAAATTGGAACACTGGCATGACAAGCTTCCGACATACCTCATCGACATCGCAATCCAAGAAGTCAAAAGAGAGTTTTGATCGTCGCACCAATGTGATCACTCTGTTGAAGGCCGATCATCGGCAAGGCGAAGAGTGGTTTAAGGAATCTGAAGGGGCGCGATCACCGGATAGAAAGCAAGAGCTCGCGACCCAGATCTGTGGCGCCCTGCGCATTCATACGACCATAGAGGAAGAGATCTTCTATCCGGCATTCATTAATGCCGCGCAATGATAAGGACGTTCACCACGAGACGATTATTGAGCATGCCAGTGCGAAAAACCTGATTGGAGAGACTGAAGGATCGGATCCGACAGACGATTATTTCTATTTCAAGGTGAAAGTTCTTTCCGAGATGGTAAAACACCATGTGAAGGAAGAAGAGCAGCCCGGAGGGATGTTTGCGGAAGCCAAGGCGTCTAAGATGGATCTGGTGGGGCTCGGCGCTGAATTACTTAAGCGCAAGCAGGAACTCGCCGGCGAGTCAATTCTAGGCTAACCGCACGAAGGCAACGTGCTCGGGAGGTGATTATGGCGAGAAAGTACAGCAAAGCGAGTGGGCGCAAGGTCAAGAAGGTGATGCACGAGATGAAACGCGGCACCCTGCGCAGCGGTCAGTCAGGCGCAAAGGTCAAGAGCCGCAAGCAGGCCATTGCAATCGGACTATCAGAGGCGCGGCGTGCGGGCAAAAAGGTGCCAAAGAAAAAGAAGTGATCGGGTAAGCAAAGTACTGACTGCGTCGTCTCACTGAATAGGCCGATTCTGATTCCACGCGACGCCAAGTTCGCGGGGGTGCATGCATGGCAGCCCGTGCCGGATATCAGCCGAAAATGTGCCGCTGCGCTCGGCTCCGTTCGCGCGTTCGGTGATCCGCCCCAACGCCCGAAGCTCCTGCAGCGTATATCGCGCATCGAGGCCCCCGACGCGATAGACGTACGCGGGAAGAAATCCCGAAAACACCAAGCGGTAGTCCCACGGCAGATAGCCGACGATATGCTTCATCATATGATAGACCAGCGTCGTGCAATTGACGTTAATGGTGTTGTAAAAACGCGGCGTGTGTACCAGCCTGTTCGCCTGGTCGACGTAGGCCAGAAATAACGAGCGCATGGCGGACAGCGGCAAGCGGATCCGATAGAGATAGGCATCCTCGCCTCGCACGTTGGTTCGCACGCGAATGACGTCCCGCTCGTCAGCAGCTATAATGCTGAGCTCAAATTCCTTGAAGAAGCCTCCGATCTCTGAAAATGCCTGCCCCTTTTGCCGGCGGATCTCCACCGAAAACACGACGTGGCTGCCGTCGTTGAAGCCGAACGAAATCAATACGTGTGCAATGGCCCGATATGACCAATAGGACACAATCATGTCGACGGAATCAAGGCGCTGGAGTTCGTAGCTGCGTGTTTCCCAGTGCTGCGTATAGTTGGTACGCGTGAGCCATTCGAAATTGCGCACGTTGTGTAAGGTAACCAGACCTGCCTCAACGGTTCCCGTTGTCATCTCGGCCACATCGTCGGCCCAAATCCGATCGTTAGACGGCATAAGGCGCCGCCACCAAAGGAGCAAAGTACCGAACCCAATGCCGAATCCAAGGAAACCGAATACCATCCAGCCCTGCCACAGCATAATCAGGATCGCGAGCGTGAAGGCGATCCAGACGGCAATGCTCACAATCCTGCGCGCTCGTCCTCCGGATATCTGATACCACAGCGCGAAGCATCCCCAGGCAGCAAGCAAGCACACGATTAATAGTGCGAGCCGAGTTAGGACTAGGCCCGGAAGAGCTGCGAGGGCACTACTCATCCGCTGTCTTCATCGCTGCCTCACTGTCCCGACGGCGTGGTGTCGCGCTGCTTCTGACGATCTTTGGCGTGCCGCGCGTCGTCCTCGATCAGCTCTTTATGTACGTATAGAAAACGCACCGTTTCATATTCGAACGGCGACCCCGTAGAGTAGTAACGAAAGCTGGCGCTCGAACGCTGATCAATAGCGTTGACAGTACCAAGGAGCCACGTCTTATTACCGCGATACAGTTGAGCTATATCGACTGCGTATGAAATGCCGAAATCACCGAACAAGCCAACGGCGTCGCGTAACGTTGACGGTCCATAGAATGGAAGAACAAGATAGGGACCCGGATGCATCCCCCACCTAGACATCGTCGCGCTGAGACCCGTTGGCGCGCTTTCCAGATTGAGCTTCGCAGCAACATCGAACAGCCCGCCGATCCCTAACGTGCTGTTGATCAGGAACCGCCCGAGCGTGCGTACGCCCGCCATCGGATGCAGTTGAAGCGCGTAATTAATTGTGCTCTGCACGTCGGTCAAGTTGTCGAAGAAATTGTGGACGCCGGAACGTATCGGCGCCGGCAGACGTCCATAGCCGTACGCGACGGGCAGGAACACTGCCTCGTCGAACCGCGCATTAAATCGATACGTGAAGCGGTTGACACGCTCCCATGGATCATAGGAATACATGGACGGAGCATCGGCCGTCGTCAACGGGATCACGGCCTGCTTGGTGTTTTGCTTGGCAATCTCGCGGGACGCGCCCGCAGCTGCAGCGGCCAATACAGCCGCGTTCTTCACGGCCGCAGCATTGTCCGCGGCAGGCGTCTCAGCCGGCAGTCTTCGAATAGTTAGGTTTTGCGAGGCACAGGCACTCAATGCCAATGCAGCCCAGCAAGTGCAGACTGCAGCTCTCATCTCCCCGGGTCATTCCAATGCCCGGAGAGCATCTCGAGCATGTCTGCGATTTGGCGACGCTCGCCGAGATTGCCCAAGTGTCCGCCGTGGTCGTAGACCGCAATTCTATCGCCCAGAGTGGATTGCAACCATGCAAGCTCCGACTTATCCAGAATCACGTCGTCGCTGTTGGTCTGCGCGTAGTAGTCAGGATTCTTGCGCAATGGCACAGCGATAATCGCGAGATTATTGTCGGCCTTGAGCGACTCTGGGGTCGAATTGACGCGATGTGCCAGATAGAACGGCGCGAAGACCTGGGTGAAATACTCCGAAAACGGCTTGTCCCGCAGGGTACGCGCGGTTTCCTCCAGGGAGTCATTCACCCGCGGCGGGTGCTTGGGATCAATCACGACTCCCGTGCCGGCATATAGGTCTCCGGCAAAGAACATATTCATCAAGGCAATGCGAAAAGTGAAGGCAATCGCCGCCGAAAAGTCCGCATCTGTCTTCAAGACTACAGCAGCGGCAGCCAGCAAATCGTTGTCGTCCGTACGGACCTTGTCCGACATCCGATATAAGTTCGCAAGCCGCGTGTACAGACGCTTATAAAGCCGTTCGACGCCCGCGTCGCCGGAGCCAATGCTGACCGCGAACAACTTGTCGAGCCGGGCGACGGACGTGAACAGACTGACCGGAGGATTGATCATGATCGCGCGATGGATATTCAACTTGCCTTCGACTGCATCGATCGATTTCACGACAGCCGCATTGGCGCCGCCCAGGCTGTACCCGAGTACGTCGACATCGGTGATCTGAACTTGACGGGGGAGATGCGTGAGGATCTGCTGCATTGCTGCGTACAAGTCGCGATCGTCCTGCAGCAGATCGCCGGCGACCCCAGTGCTCGACGCGGCCACAATGAATCCCGGGAAAGTGGGTGATGGCATTGTCAGAACGTGGTACCCGGCTCCGTAGAGCGCTGCACGAAGTGTCGAGAGCAATGAGGTGTTGCCGTCGCTGCCGATTCCGGAGATCACTATGGCGAGTGGGGCTGGCTTGTCCTGCGCGGAAAACCATACGCGCAACCTGCGATCAAACCAGAACACCTCGGGTACCGGCCGCGCCCAGGGCATCGCGATGTCAATTTCTTCCAGCGGCACCGACTCCGGCAACGACGCCATTTCTTGCGGCGGCGTCCCGAAGATCGTCGCACGCAGTGCCGCTGAATCGGCTAGGCCCGTGGCCGGACCGGTATCCAAAGGCTCTAAATGCAGGGCTGGGCTGGACGCGTGCGTGGCTCCCGCAAGCAGCAGAGTAAGCGTAAGCGCAGCCGGACCTTTCACTCGAGTTACCGCGCACCTGGATGTTGGGGCACACCGGCCAAGGGCTTTTTGCAGCGCGCCTCAGGCGTCGCCGCAATCCTTGCATCTGTCGCGCGTGCCAGAAACGCCCAGGCGTAATTGGAGCCTAAGATCGTCTAATGCATTCAAACGAACGATCTGTACAGGCTGATAAAGGCGCCGGCGGTCACTCAGCACGCTGTGACGCTCCGTCCATGATTTCGTAATAGTCTGATTTATGTGCCACAAAAATGTGCTGCTTCAGCTTGAGTTGGGTCGGCGGGTCAAGGGTGCCAGCCATAATGCTTGTCCATCCGCGATCATCCTTGAAAGGGCGCCAGAAAAGATTGCCGCCGCAACGGCTACAGAAGCCCCGCTCCGCCCGGTTAGATGAAGCAAACCACGTGAGGGTTTCATCTCTTTCGAATGTTATACGATGAGATTCGGCACCCGTGGCAGCTACGAAATGACCGCTGGTGCGCCGGCATTGGGAGCAGTGACAGGCAATGATATCGCGCAGGGCGCCGCGCACGGTATATCGCACCCCGCCACACAGACAACCTCCGCTCGAACTGGCGCGCTCCTGCTGCACTGCGAAGCTCCTGAGAGAAAATAATTCAAGGATTGCTCACATTGTGCCACATCGGCACCTCCCGAGCCGGGACGCCCGATCAGGCTCGAGGAGATCATGCCGCGATCCGTTTATTGCTCGCTAGACCTTGGCATGCCAACAGTGTCGCTACTTCTGGGATTCTCATGGTTGTCCATAAACAATACCCGGGGCCACCGACTGCCTGAGCGGTGATCCTTGCAAAGCCGCAGCTCACCCACGCAGCGCTGAACGATCTATCCGACCACAACGAATAATTGCAATTCCCTATTGCACTCAAGTTCAAAAAGGTTGAATGTCTCAAACGCTGCCGCTCCAAGCAATCAACACCAACACGACGGAGACGATCATGGCTGAGAATGTATATAAAGTGATAGAGCTCATCGGAACCAGCACGGAGTCATGGGAAAAGGCGGCTGCCGCCGCCGTTACACGCGCTAGCAAAACTCTGCGGGATTTGCGAGTCGCAGAGATTTCCGAACTGGATTTGCAGATCAAGAACGGCAAAGTCGAAGCCTATAGAGCAAAAATCAAGGTGTCATTCAAGTACGAAAGGAAAAATTAGCACTTGGTCTTTTTGGCGATTTAACAGACCATCGGGCCTTCGCCACTCAGTTTTAATGGTTGTGCCGAGGACTTATTTCCTTTGCGGAGTACCATGCGCAGAATTTGCTGGCACGTGAAGATAATTTTTAGAGATCTACCTGGAGGTTTCCCACGTCAGCGCTCTACTCTGTCGAGCGTCCCACCAGCACGGCGTTCGTGCCACCAAATGCGAAGGAGTTTGACATGAAAGTACTGATTTTCACGTTATGCCGAGCGCAGTTGGGGACGTAGTCAAGATCACAGTCCTCAGCCGCAACCTCCAGATGCATGGTCGGCAGCAGCACGTCGCGTTGCATTGCGAGCAAAGCAAGCGCAAATTCGATAGCTCCGCTTGCACCAAGCAGATGGCCATGGATTGCCTTTGTGGCGCTGATCGGAATGCTGTAGGCAACATCGCCGAAGACTTCCTTGATCGCTGCAGTCTCTACCGCATCATTAACTTGAGTTCCCGTCCCGTGCGCGTTGATGTTATCGATTGATACCGTCGCACAAGCGGCCGCCTTCAGTGCAGCGCGCATCGCAGCGGCTTGTCCGTCAACTGTAGGCCGGGTAATGTGCGCCGCATCCGTGACCACACCGTAACCGATAAGTTCGCCATGAATAGTTGCGCCGCGTTTGATCGCACGTTCCCACTCCTCCAGTACAACAACCGCCGCACCTTCGCCGAGCACCATGCCGCTGCGGTTCTTTGCAAAGGGCTTGCAAGAGCTTGATGGATTGGTCGGATCTTCGCTGGCGAGGGTATGCAGCGCCTCCCACGCTTTCAAAGCACCGAAGGATAACGGCGCCTCGGCGCCGCCCGCTATCGCAATGTCTAAATCGCCCTGTCGCAGCCGCATCCACGCCTCGCCTATAGCCACGGCCGAGGAAGAACAAGCCGTCGAATACGTCAAATTCGGCCCCGTCACTCCGTACTCAATGCCGATCCAAGCTGCTGGGGCATTCGTCATGCCCATCAAGATCGTGAAAGGCTTAATGCGGTCTGATTGTTCCGCATATAGCGTCTGATATCCGTCATCGGTCGTCTGCGAGCCGCCCATGCCGGTGCCCAGAAAAACTCCTATGCGCTGCCGGTCAGTAATCGCAATATCGACGGCTGCGTCTGCGATTGCCTGCCGTGCGGCCACGACTGCAAATTGACTTACGCGATCCAGCATACGCAGCTTGGGGGGCGCGAAGTGCTCATCGCCATTGAAAGCTACGCGTGCTGCAAGAGGGGAAACGAGTCGCCTGCACCAAGGCTCGTCAATCCGACAAATGGCGGACCGACCGGCCGTTGCATTACTGAGTGCTTCCGCGATGCTGTTGCCAAGCGGAGAGATGATTCCGATCCCTGTGACGGCAACGCGCCTCATGCCGGTGGATGGGGCGAAGCGGGCGGCACAACGCCAGCGATCGTCGATTTCTCCGTTGCATTTTGGGCGGCGAGAAGCCTGTCGATATAGCAGACCGCATCGCCGAGGGTTGGGAGCGCTACCGGATCAAACGGTAATTGGACCTTGAATTCATCTTCAATAAAGAAAAGTAGTTCAGCCATTCCAAGCGAATCAATGCCAAGCTCTGCGAGGGGACCATCGAGAGTGAGCCGTGCGGGATCAATCTTGTAGTTCTTTACGAGAATCTTCGATAGTTGTTCAAGCGTTGTCATTGCTCATGCTCCGGAACGAGTCTTTGCAAGCGCTGCGCAGGTTGACCCGCGCGTGCCGGGTCGCACAGATAGATGAGCCGCGCTATCGCTTCCTGATTCGCCACGCATCGTATTTTGCCGCTCCACCGTGCGCCCTGGGTAAGTAACCTCGGGGCACGCCGCAGCAGCGGAAATACTCGCGCAGTCACAGAAGGTCGCATCGCCGTATGCGCGAATACGGCCGCAATCCGCATGCGTGGCCTGAAATGGGAGTGCCACTGAGCTGCATAACGTTCCTGGACCTTGTGTTGCCATTTGTGTGCGCCGCTGCCGTGCAGTAGGACATTGCGGCGACGAACGAGTTGCTCACATAACATCCATGCCGACTGCATGGCCATGCTTATGCCCTCCCCCACAATGGGATGGGCCTCACCTGCGGCGTTGCCTATCATAAAAACACCAGCGCCGCCGTGGGGCAGCCGCACCCCCGGACGTATTGGGCCCGCAGCGAGCCACGGCCCGACGCGTACCGCCCCGCTCAAGGCATCCTGTACTCCCGGGCACTCATGCCGCAGGTAGGCTTCGACAGCTGTACCGGCCTTTTCCCCCGGGAACGCTTCCCGGCACGCAGCCAGCCGATCTTCGCGAATGCAGCACGCGAGGGTGGCGCTACCATTGTCGGCAACCACCATACCACCGTAACCGCCCTGAAATGACAGCACCGGCAAGAGCCCTTTCTCCAAACGCACATTGTTGAAGTTTGCCTTGAACGCCAGCAGATCGCTGGGCCGCCGCTCGGTGCGGCGGCGCGCCCGATCCGCCGGTAACAGCTGCCACGATCCATACGCGGCGATTGCCACCGGCGCACGCAGCGTTATCGCTTGGTCGCCATCGGCAACGGTTACACCGCAGAGAAAGCTACCCGCGCGCCCGCTCAACGACTGTGCGACACACGGCTGCAGCACGGAAGCTCCGACCGCCCCGGCACGATGCAGCAATAACGCGTCCAAATGCTCGCGCCCAAGCGCTCGCCCCCAGAGGTATTTCGCATCTCTTGCCGCCGGCAACGCCGCGCTAATCGACTGGGAGCGGCAAAATAGCGCCACGCGGCGCAGCTCCGGTCCTGCCATCGCCGCGAATGCATCGCCGATGCCAAGCGCGTCCAGCAGCGGCAAATTACTCGCCGCAATGCACTCCCCGCACACTTTGCGACGCGGAAAGCACTGCTTCTCAAGCAGAGCAACCGACCAACCCGCTTGCGCAAGCAGAATGGCCGCGGTCGACCCTGATGGGCCAGCGCCGACGATGATTGCGTCGTAGTCAGTTCGCATTAGGCCGTCCCAGCTGCAGCAGCTCAGCGTCTTGCGGCACGAAAGAGGTGGCTGAAAAGCCCCGCTGCATGCTCTTGCAATTGCCAATCATCATGATCTCGTGGCCAAACCATGGAAAGCTCTGCGCCATAAAATCCCGCGTGCACGCTGAGCACGGCGTCCTCGCGCGTAACACTGTTCACGCCTACTGCGCCGATCAAGTAACTGCCAACGAGTGCAAAACGACTCCGCCTCGGCTCGCAGGCAATAAAGCAATTGCATCGAGCAGCGACTGCAATCAATAACTGCCGAAGCAGCGAATTGTCAAAGTGATGCAGGAAAAGATTCGCCACGATTACGTCCCATCGCGCCGGTAGGTGTGGCGGCAGTAGTACAGCCCAATCGAGCACATTTACGCTCAGGGATTGCACGGTCCATCCAAGGCGGCTGTAGGCGCTGCTCGTAGCCGCGTCGACGAGCGCCACTCGATCTAGCAGCGTCAAATGCACCGCCGGCCACGACGCCGACATCTCTTGCGCAATACTGAGCATCAAGCTGCCATCACCCGCGCCGAGTTCAAGCACATGCAGTGGCACGTCGCGTGGGCATCTCTCAATGATCGAGCGCATTCCGCCGATTATAGTGCCGCGCGATCCGAGAATACGGTTGACTCGGCGCAGATCGCGGCGCGAACGAACTGCGCGTGCGTCGTTCGCCGCGAGTGTATCCAGGGTCTCGATCGACACCGTCCTCGGAAGGGTCAAAGGGGCTCCTTAGACGAGGTCCAGAGACGCCGGCCAAGCGTTCGACATCAGGCAACCTCGAGCAAGGCCCCGTGACAACTGAAACCTGCGCCGAATGACGACAACCACCACCATCCTCCGGGAGCGTCATCAGCCAGTGCAGCCTGCAGTACGAAGTAAACAAACGCACTGGAGAGATTCCCGTACTCACGCAGCATTGCAGCACTGTAGCGAAAGTCCCGCGCCTCTAGACCGAAGCGTCTCTCCATCAAAAGCAACACATCGCGACCTCCCGCGTGCATGATCCAGGTACTGATTTGCGAGGTGGAAAGGCCAGCGCGGCGCAAGACCGCGTCCAGCACGCCGTGCGCGTACTCTGCAGCTAATCTTGGCACCGCACGCGTTAGGACATTGCGCAACATCCCTTGGCGCTGCTCAAACATCAGTGCATTTCGCTCAGCCGGATCAATGAGCGATTCACTATCTCTCCATGCAATGCGTCGACGCCGCGGATGCGAAGTCTGCGATAAGACAGCTGCCCCCGCGCCATCCCCGAACAAGCATGCACTCACCAATACCCCGGGGTCGTTATCAAGGTACATGGCGGCACTACTCACTTCCACGCATATTGACAGTACGTTCTGACATTGACCGGACTTGAGCAATGCGCTCCCGAGTCGCATATTTGGCAGCGCCGCGGCGCAACCTTGCCCGACTAAGTCGAAAGCCTGCGCACCGCGTTTTAGACCAAGTTTCTCAATGACATAGCCCGATAACCCCGGACAGAGATAGCCAGTACAGGTGCTCACGATCACCGCGTCGATGTCGCCGGCACTCAATTGCGCGTTGGCCAGTGCGCGTCCACCCGATTGTGCAGCAAGTTCAGGCGCGGCAGCGATAAAGCGAGCACGCAGAGTATCAGCATCAATTTGAAAGACTTCCGCGAGAGAGCTAAGCGCGAGTCGCCGCGCCTCAATTCCGTTGTCGCCCTGAAGAATCGTTTTCGCCACGACGTGGGCGCGTTCGTCAAGACGCGCAAACCAGTCAGAACATTGAAATGCCTTCCAACAGTCCTCCTTTGTGTAACGCGCCGCCGGCGTCGCAGTGCCAATTCCATTCAAGTACATGCGATTATCCGTCCAAATTTCCGAGTGGTGTGACTGTCTACAGGAGCGTGACTCTGGAATTTACATGCAAGGTGCGGTTGCTCCAGGTTAGACGAGGCAAGATCGAGGTGGATGGCCCCTGCGTGACCTCTAGTTACCCTCCATCTCTAAGTATGGTCGTATCGGGCCGGAGATATCTGCCCTCCTCCCACTGTTAGTCCGTAACGGCGCGCGCTTGGTTCTACTTCTCGAACAAACACAAAGAGGCGGGTCGCGCCTTTACTCGCAAGCCAATGCTTGCATTGAGTATTTGCAAGTGCCGGCCAGCCAGCGACAGTCAGATAGCGCAGAACATCGCTGCCACGACTGTTGTAACGCGAACGTCTACCTAGGCCTGAACGGTCGTATTCATTTCGCAGCCCGCTGCTTCTGCACTCTCCAATGTGGCCGGCTTAGCGGCTCAGCTGCGAAGTTCCAAAAAGTCATGCGCGAGATCGCCGAACCGGGCTAGCAAGTAGTTCTGCAAACGCTGCTACGCACGCATCTTGGAACGCCGGCGACAAGTACATGCTGGAGCTGCGTGCAAACTTAACCTATTGATTGTAAAGGCAGAAATATCCACGCGCGCACACTACTCGAGAACCATTCACAGCAATAATGTGGGCTTGCCCATCGTCCAGCCGTATGCTCGAATTACCGGAGTGCCGGCGCGGAAAGCTCACCTTGAAAAAAGTGGCAGCGCTGTCCCTGCGGACGACCCAGCTAGAAACACTGTCCGCGTTGTATAAGCCCGTTGACGTTTCAACTGAATGATAAAAACCTTGAGAGAACAACATGGCATTTTCGCGAATCGGACTGTTTCCTGCTGCCTGTATTGCATCGGCTCTGACTTGTTTTGCGCTTGCTGCTTGCGGCCGCACAAACCTCAGCGGCACATATCTTCCAAAGGGCGCAGGTATGGGCAATGGCCTCGTAATGGAGAAACTCGAATTTAACTCCGGTGACGCGGTCACCCTGACCATGATGGAGCAAAAAATCCGAGTGACTTACAAGGTCGACGGCAAACAGCTGCTCCTAAATGCCAATGGGCAACAGATGGTATTCGACATCGAAAGTGACGGCTGTCTCAATGGGGGTTCACTCTACGGCAGATTCTGCAAGAGCTGACGCACCTCCTGTTGCTTTCATAGTGCCGACAGTCCTCACGGACTGTCGGTTTTTTTTGACCCAGGAATACTGTTCGGATCCCTCGGTTTGTCTTTGGCTCCGTCTTGCTTAGTAGCAGTCACGCCGCTCTTTGCAGCTTCCTTGACCTCGGAGCCGGCTTTGATGGCCGAATCGGCGACTTCCTTACCGACTTTCTTACTAGCGTCGGCGACATCCTTGGCGGCCTTTTTGACAGTGTCCGCAACATCTTTGCCCGCTTCTTTGGCGTCTTGGCCGACTTGCCGCGCGGCAGTATCGACGGATTGTGCGGCTCGCTTTGCATCCGCTTGCATCGCGGAATCGTCCGCGAGGGCCGCGTGCGCCACGCTAAACACCAGCGCAATTGCGAGAAATCGTGCCGCTGTATTCCCGCTGAAATAGTGACGTGTGCTCATGATCGTGGGTGCGCTCCCAGGAGCATCGTAGCGCAGCATGGCCCCTCCCGTCATTTGATCTCTTGGACATAGAGCCTTTATGCTCGTCGCGAGACATCGGTGTTACTGATGTTGTCGCACCCCGGAATTCTGGCGGTTATTAATCCAAGGCACCCTGCAGCGCGTCAAGCTGGCGGCATGCTTCATTCCGAGGATGCAACAACTTACGGAGAAGTGACTTGCGAGAGTTGAGGGGTTGATCTAGGCCACCGAAGGTTGTGCCACGCTGATCGCAGACTGGAACGAAGCACCCGACGCCCTCATGGCGTACCACGAAGACTATTGTGCGACACAGGGGCTATGCCTCGGCCAGCGAATCGCGAGATGCGCGCGAGGTCGCCCTAGACCGCGCCTGTACCCTACGCGGACGCCTTCCTGCTGAAAGCAATTTGCGAGCTTCACGCGATTGCGGCTCAACATGAATTTGTCCTACAGACACCGGCGTTCGCTCGAGCTAGCGTTCAGCAACGCCACAGCTCCGAGGCTCGCCATGCCAATCCGCAATGCAATTGCCAGCGTCGCCGTCAAGAATGTCCGTGCCGCTTCTCAATGGTATGAACGGCTGTTTGGCAGACCTGCCGACTCCAAGCCTATGCCCACAGTCGTCGAGTGGAAATTCGAACGAGGGGGCTGGCTGCAGGTTTATCAGCTTCCCGAGCGAGCCGGAAAAGGATCTGTGACTCTCGCCGTGAGCAATCTTGAGCAACAGATCGGCGACCTAATAAAATGCGGTATTGATCCTGGCGCACCCATGCGAAACGCCAAGATCCATGTCGTCATGATCAAGGACCCCGATGGGAACAGCATCGCGTTCGCAGAGGCGCTCGATACCACCATAGCGCAGTAAAAATTATGACCACCAATTCAACGCATAATTACGCAACCCTCCAGCACTTGCAGTTTCCAGGTGAAAGCAGCGCATATCGCACGGCGCGTAATGCGCTACTCGCTGAAGAAATGGAGCTGCGACGTCATCTCGAGCGCCTCGCGGCGCAGCGTCGTGCTTTGCCGCGCGGCGGGGAAGTGAAGGAGGACTATGTTTTCGAGCGCGCGGATGCACGGGGCCAAGCGGCAAAGGTGCGGATGTCGGCGTTGTTTGCAGGCGGAAAAAATACCTTGGCGATCTATAGTTTCATGTTTGGACCGGAGCGCAAACGACCGTGCCCCGGATGCACGCACTTTCTGGATGGCCTAAATGGCTCCACGCCGCACCTGCAGCAGCGAATTAATTTCTGGGTGGTCGCAAAATCTCCATTGCGGCGCATTCTCGACTTCGCAGCCGAGCGT
>Ga0182024_10015345_pt1 | contig 14690 bp, 11 predicted proteins | sample P32metaG_FD_120480 | JGI IMG/M metagenome (GOLD analysis project Ga0182024, IMG submission 120480) | Permafrost microbial communities from Stordalen Mire, Sweden - P3-2 metaG (Illumina Assembly) | ecosystem: Environmental > Terrestrial > Soil > Wetlands > Permafrost | place: Sweden: Stordalen... | reverse complement strand
GTCGAGGTGCTGTCGACGACCGGTGAGGAGATCGAGATGCGAGAGCTCGACGAGGACGTCTTCCGGACGGCCGAGGAGCTCGGCATCGACATCAGCCGGCCCGAGCGTGGGTCGGACGAAGAAGACGAACGTCGTGCCGCCGAGAGGAGCTTCTAGCCGTGCTGGACGTCAATAATTTCGACCAGCTCCGTATCGGGCTGGCCACAGCGGAGTCCATCCGCTCGTGGTCCAACGGAGAGGTCAAGAAGCCGGAGACCATCAACTACCGCACCCTGCGCCCGGAGAAGGACGGTCTCTTCTGCGAGAAGATCTTCGGTCCGACCAAGGACTGGGAGTGCTACTGCGGCAAGTACAAGCGCGTCCGGTTCCGGGGCATCATCTGTGAGCGTTGCGGCGTCGAAGTCACACGCTCGAAGGTGCGGCGCGAGCGCATGGGACACATCGAGCTCGCTGCTCCGGTCGTCCACATCTGGTACTTGCGCAGCACCCGAAGCTGGTTGGCGTACCTCCTCATGGGGACAGAGGCCCGCGAGGAGCTGAAGGCCAAGCAGCTGGAGAAGGTCATCTACTTCGCCGCCAATCTCGTCACCTGGGTCGACGATGACCGCCGGCACGAGGACCTCTCCGCCCTCGAGGGCGAGCTCGCCGAAGAGGTCACCCAGCTCGAGCGTCAGCGCGACCTCGAGATCGACCGTCGCTTCAAGGAGCTCGAGAAGGAGCTCGCCGACCTAGAGGCCGGTGGGGCCAAGGATGCCGAGATCAAGGCCCGCCAGCGCCTGTCGGAGAAGGAGATCGGTTCGGTTCGCGAGCGGTCCGAGGCCGATATCGACCTCGCCAAGCGCGCCTTCGACGAATTCCGTGACCTCTTCCCCCGCAAGATCATCGAAGACGAATTGTTGTGGCGTGAGCTGAAGATCCGCTACGACGACTACTTCGAGGGCGGCATGGGCGCCGAGGCCATCGCCCGGCTCATCGACCGGATCGACTTCGACGTCGAAGAGGTGAAGCTGCGCGAGGCCATCGACGCCACCGACGGCCGTCGCCCCCTGTCCGCACAGCGCCGGCAGAAGGCGATCAAGCGTTTGAAGATCGTCACCGCCTTCAACCGCCGTGACGACCACGGCCGTCGCGCCAACGACCCCCGGGCCATGATCCTGGAGGTCGTCCCCGTGATCCCGCCCGACCTGCGGCCCATGGTGCAGCTCGACGGTGGCCGGTTCGCCACGTCGGACCTCAACGACCTGTACCGCCGCGTCATCAACCGCAACAACCGGTTGAAGCGCCTGCTCGACCTGGGCGCCCCTGAGATCATCATCAACAACGAAAAGCGCATGCTCCAGGAGGCCGTCGACGCCCTGTTCGACAACGGCCGCCGGGGCCGGCCCGTCACGGGTCCGGGCAACCGGCCCCTCAAGAGCCTGTCGGACATGTTGAAGGGCAAGCAGGGGCGTTTCCGCCAGAACCTGCTGGGCAAGCGCGTCGACTACTCGGGTCGGTCGGTCATCGTGATCGGCCCCACCCTGCAGTTGCACCAGTGCGGCCTGCCCAAGCTCATGGCGCTCGAGCTGTTCAAGCCCTTCGTCATGAAGCGCCTCGTCGACCTCGAGCTGGCGCAGAACATCAAGTCCGCCAAACGCATGGTGGAACGCCGTCGGCCCCAGGTGTGGGACGTCCTCGAGGGCGTCATCAAGGAACACCCGGTGCTGCTCAACCGGGCGCCGACCCTGCACCGCCTCGGCATCCAGGCCTTCGAGCCCGTCCTGGTGGAGGGAAAGGCCATCCAGGTCCACCCTCTCGTGTGCACGGCCTTCAACGCCGACTTCGACGGCGACCAGATGGCGGTCCACCTGCCACTGTCGGCCGAGGCCCAGGCCGAGGCGCGCGTGCTCATGCTGTCGGCCAACAACATCCTGTCCCCCGCCACGGGACGACCGATCACCGTCCCCACCCAGGACATGGTGTTCGGCGCCTACTACCTCACCCTCGAGGTCGACGGGGCCAAGGGCGAGGGATACGTGTTCCGCCACGCCTACGAGGTCGAGCGCGCCTTCGAGGAGGGTGAGATCGACCTCCACGCCAAGATCGTGCTGCGGACGAACCCGGGCTCGTCCATGCACATCGCGCTGACCAAGGCGCTCGACGCCGTCCCCGGTGAAGACGACTTCCTGTCGATCGTGACGACAGCGGGACGCGTGTTCTTCAACAGCGCGCTGCCCAAGGGCTTCCGCTACGTGAACGACGTCGTGGGCAAGCGGTCCACCCCCATCGGCGGCATCGTCGAAGAGGTGTCGGCCACCGAGCCCAAGAACGTCGTCGCCGAGAGCCTCGACCGCATCAAGTCGCTCGGTTTCCGGTACGCGGCCCAGTCTGGGCTCACCATCTCCATCGACGACGTGCGCACGCCGCCCGAGAAGCGGGCCATCCTCGACCGCTACGAACGCGAGGCGGAGAAGGCCGAGGCCCAGTTCAAGCGCGGCATCATCACCGACGACGAGCGGCGTCAGAAGGAGATCGAAATCTGGACCTCCGCCACGTCCGAGGTCGGGCGGGCCATGGAGAAGACCCTGTCGGCGATCGCCTTCAACCCGCTCGACATGATGGTCGACTCCGGGGCCCGAGGGAACTCGCAGCAGATCCGCCAGATCGCGGGCATGAAGGGCCTGGTGTCGAACCCCCGGGGCGAGATGATCCCCCGCCCCATCAAGTCCTCGTTCCGTGAGGGCCTGTCGGTGCTCGAGTACTTCATCTCCACCCACGGTGCCCGCAAGGGCCTGGCCGACACCGCACTTCGGACGGCCGACTCGGGGTACCTGACGCGGCGTCTGGTGGACGTCGCCCAGGAGCTCATCATCCGTATCGACGACTGCGGCACGTCGCGAGGAATCTGGCTCGAAGGCATGGTGCCCGACGAGGCCAGCCGCCGTTCCTACCTCGAGACCCGTGCCTACGGGCGGGTTCTCGCCGAGGACGTCAACCTGGCCGGCGGAGTCATCGCGGCGGGGACGATGCTCGACGACGACATGGTCGCCCGTATCCGCGACGACGAGAACGTGGACCGGGTCCGGGTGCGCTCGGTCTTGACGTGTGAGTCCGAGCACGGAGTCTGTGTCACCTGCTACGGCCAGTCCCTCGCCACGGGCCGGCTGATCGAGCTGGGTGAGGCGGTCGGGGTCATCGCGGCCCAGTCGATCGGTGAGCCCGGGACGCAGCTGACCATGCGTACCTTCCACACCGGTGGTGTCGTCGGTGAGGACATCACCCACGGCCTGCCCCGCGTCGTCGAGCTGTTCGAGGCCCGTACGCCCAAGGGTGCCGCCGTCCTCGCCCACTACTCGGGCGTGGCCCGCATCGAGGACGAGGAAGGTGGTCGGCGCATCACCGTCGTGGCCGAGGACGGCACCGAGGAATCGGTGCTCGTGTCGGCCCGGGCGCACCTCGAGGTGACCGCGGGCCAGGAGGTTTCGGCCGGCGACGCGCTGGTCGAAGGCCCCAAGGACCCCAAGGAGCTCCTCGAGGTCAAGGGCATCCGCGAGACCCAGCAGTACCTGGTGGAAGAGGTCCAGAAGGTCTACCGGGACCAGGGCGTGTCCATCCACGACAAGCACATCGAGCTGATCGTCCGTCAGATGCTGCGGCGGGTGCTCGTGGCCGAGCCCGGGGACGCTCCGTTCCTCCCGGGCGAGCGCGTCGACAACCAGATCTACGCCGAGGTCAACCGGAGCCTGGTGCAAGAAGGCAACCGCCCCGCCGAGGGACGGCCCGAGCTCATGGGGATCACCAAGGCGTCGCTCGCCACGGACTCGTGGTTGTCGGCCGCCTCGTTCCAAGAGACCACCCGGGTCCTCACCGAGGCCGCCATCGAGGGCAAGTCCGACCAGCTCTTCGGGCTCAAGGAGAACATCATCATCGGCAAGCTGATCCCGGCCGGGACCGGCATGGGCCGGTACCGCGACATCGAGGTCGACCTGCCCGATGCCGCCGGGGTCTCTCTGCGGACCTACGGATTCGACGAGGAGACCGAGGACCTCGCCGCCTGGCTACGTGACGTGGGTGGTCCCACCGGCGGTGGCGACTCGGGCTTCGGCGAGGCCGGGCTGGGCGAGCCTGGCTTCGGAGAGCTCCCCGAGCCCGGGGGCAGCGCCGCCGGGTGGGGTGCGCTCGACGCCGGGACGGCCGATCCCTTCGCGGTGTCGTCGAACGGAGAGGGCACCGACCACGGGGTCGACGGCAACGGCCAACTCGAGGCCGGCGCTTGACCCGACACGCCGACGGCACCCCCGGCCCGATTGCTCCGAAGACGCCATAAGATCTAGGATTGCTTGCTCGCTTGGGCGTGGTGTCCGCAAGGACCCCGCGCACGGCAGTTCCCGCGAGCAAGTCCCGAAAATCCCCCAGAGGTCACGCGTGCCCACGATCGAACAGCTCGTCCGCAAGGGACGTGCATCAAAGCAGTCCAAGACCAAGACGCCGGCGCTCAGAGGCGCGCCCCAGCGTCGTGGCGTCTGCACGCGCGTCTTCACGACAACGCCGAAGAAGCCGAACTCGGCGCTGCGCAAGGTGGCCCGGGTGCGGCTCACGAGTGGGGTCGAGGTAAGCGCCTATATCCCCGGCGTGGGCCACAACCTCCAGGAGCACTCCATCGTGCTGGTACGCGGGGGCCGTGTGAAGGACCTCCCCGGGGTGCGCTACAAGGTCATCCGGGGGGCCCTCGACGCCGCCGGGGTGCGCGAGCGCAACCAGGCGCGGTCGCGCTACGGCGCCAAGAAGGAGTCCTGAGATGCCCCGCAAAGGCCCCGCCACCCGGCGCGAGCTCGTCCCGGACCCGGTGTTCCGGTCGGTCCTCGTCACCCAGGTGGTCAACAAGGTCCTGTCGCGTGGCAAGCGGACGCTGGCGGAACGTCTCGTCTACGACGCGCTCGAGGTCGTGCGGGACAAGACCGGCGGCGACCCTGTGACCATCCTCAAGCGGGCCGTCGAGAACACCCGGCCCGAGCTCGAGGTGAAGAGTCGTCGTGTCGGTGGTGCCACCTACCAGGTGCCAGTCGAGGTCCGTCCCCGTCGAGCCACCACCCTGGCCATCCGGTGGCTGGTGGGGTTCTCCCGGCAACGACGCGAGAAGACGATGGCGGAACGGCTGGCGAACGAGGTCCTCGACGCCGCCAACGCCACCGGCGCGGCGGTCAAGCGCCGGGAGGACATGCACAAGATGGCCGAATCCAACAAGGCCTTCGCCCACTACCGCTGGTAGCGGGGAAGGCGCCCGGCGGGCGCTACCGCGGCGGCCGGGCCCACCCACGAACAACCTGAAAGCTCAGCATCATGGCCGAAGCACGCCCTATTCGAGAGTTCCCCCTCGCCCGGACCCGCAACATCGGGATCATGGCCCACATCGACGCGGGCAAGACCACCACGACCGAGCGCATCCTGTACTACACGGGCAAGAACTACAAGATCGGTGAGGTTCACGAGGGCGCCGCCACCATGGACTGGATGGTCCAGGAGCAAGAGCGCGGCATCACCATCACCTCGGCGGCCACGACCTGTAAGTGGCGTGACTGCTGGATCAACATCATCGACACCCCCGGCCACGTGGACTTCACCGTCGAGGTGGAGCGGTCCCTACGCGTGCTCGACGGGGCCGTGGCCGTGTTCGACGCCGTGGCGGGCGTGGAGCCGCAGACCGAGACGGTGTGGCGCCAGGCCAACAAGTACTCCGTGCCGCGCATCTGCTTCATCAACAAGATGGACCGCATCGGCGCCGACTTCAACCGCGCCGTGGAGATGATCCGGGACCGCCTCGACGCCGTGCCGGCGGTGGTCCAGCTCCCCATCGGGGTGGAGGGCGGCTATCAGGGCGTCGTCGACCTCCTCGCCATGGAGGCGCTCGTGTGGAACGACGACATGGGCGAGAAGTGGCGGACCGAGCCCATCCCCGCGGAGCTCGCCGACGAGGCCGACGCGGCGCGTCACCAACTCGTCGACGTGCTGTCGAACTACGACGACACCATCATGGAGAAGTACGTCGGCGACGAGCAGATCACGAACGACGACCTGCGGCGGGCGCTTCGCCGCGCCACCATCGCCAGCCAGATCGTGCCGGTGCTGTGCGGGTCGGCCTTCAAGAACAAGGCCGTGCAGCCCCTTCTCGACGCCGTGGTGGACTACCTGCCGAGCCCCCTCGACGTCCCCCCGGCCATCGGGACCACCACCAAGGGCGAGCCGATCGAGCGCAAGGCCGACGACGCCGAGCCGTTCGCGGCCCTCGCCTTCAAGATCATGACCGACCCCTACGTGGGCAAGCTGACGTACCTGCGCGTGTACTCGGGCACCCTGGCCAAGGGCGCCACCATCATCAACTCGACCAGGGGCGGTCGCAAGGAGCGGGTGGGCCGGATCCTGCAGATGCACGCCAACCACCGCGAGGACAAGGACGCCATCTTCACCGGGGACATCGTGGCCGCGGTGGGGCTCAAGGACACCACGACGGGTGACACCCTGACCGACCCGGGCCACCCCATCCTGCTCGAGACGCTCGAGTTCCCCGACCCGGTGATCCACGTGGCCGTCGAGCCCAAGACCAAGGCCGACCAGGACAAGCTGGGCAAGGCCCTCTTCGCGCTGAGCGAGGAGGACCCCACGTTCCGCGTCCGTACCGACGAGGAGACCAATCAGACCGTGATCTCGGGCATGGGCGAGCTCCACCTCGAGGTCCTCGTCGACCGGATGCTGCGGGAGTTCTCGGTGGACGCCAACGTGGGCAAGCCCCAGGTGGCCTACCGCGAGACGATCCGTAAGACGGTGGAGAAGGTCGAAGGTCGCTACATCCGCCAGACCGGCGGCCGGGGCCAGTACGGCCACGTCGTGATCGGCCTCGAGCCCACCGGGCCCGGCGGGGGCTACGAGTTCGTGGACAAGATCACGGGCGGGGTGATCCCGAAGGAGTACATCCCCGCTGTCGACGCCGGCATCCAAGAAGCCCTGACCAACGGTGTCCTGGCGGGATACCCCATGGTCGACGTACGGGTCCTGCTCACCTACGGCTCCTACCACGACGTGGACTCCTCGGAGATGGCCTTCAAGATCGCCGGGTCCATGGCCGTGAAAGAGGCGGCGCGCCGGGCCAGCCCCGTCCTGCTCGAGCCTGTCATGGCCGTCGAGGTGGTGACTCCCGAGGACTACATGGGCGAGGTCATCGGGGACCTGTCGTCCCGCCGGGGCAAGGTCGAGGGCATGGAACAGCGGGGCACCAGCCACGTCGTGCGGGCTCTGGTGCCGCTGGGCGACATGTTCGGCTACGCTACCGACCTGCGTTCGCGGACCCAGGGCCGGGCCACGTACACCATGCAATTCAGCGCATATCACGAGGTCCCGGACGCGATTGCACGCGAGATCGTGGCTCGGGCACGCGGCGAGTAGAGGCCTTCGCACCAAGGACAGCCGCGCAGTACAGCAACTCGGTACGCCACGCAGCATTCAGGATCAAAGCCACAGGAAAATGAGGCGCCCCCCGAGGGGGAGCCGCCGGAGATAGGGAGTCGGAGCAACAGTCATGGCCAAGAAGAAGTTCGAGCGGTCGAAGCCTCACGTCAACGTCGGGACGATGGGTCACATCGACCACGGCAAGACCACGCTCACGGCGGCCATCACCAAGGTGCTGTCGGAGAAGAACCCCAACGTCGCGTTCACGCCCTTCGACCAGATCGACAAGGCCCCCGAGGAGAAGCAGCGCGGCATCACCATCTCGATCGCGCACGTCGAGTACGAGACCGACAAGCGCCACTACGCGCACGTCGACATGCCCGGCCATGCCGACTACATCAAGAACATGATCACCGGCGCGGCCCAGGTGGACGGCGCCATCCTGGTGGTCTCGGCGGCCGACGGCCCCATGCCCCAGACCCGTGAGCACGTGCTGCTCGCCCGCCAGGTGGGTGTGCCTTCCATCGTGGTGGCGCTCAACAAGGCCGACTTGGTCGACGACGAGGAGCTCATCGAGCTCGTCGAGCTCGAGGTCCGCGAGCTGCTCACCATGTACAGCTTCCCCGGCGACGACGTCCCGGTGATCCGCGTGAGCGCCCTCAAGGCGCTCGAGGGTGACCCCGAGTGGACTCCCAAGATCATCGAGCTCATGGACGCCGTGGACGAGTTCATCCCCGAGCCCGAGCGCCCCATCGACAGGCCCTTCCTCATGCCAATCGAGGACGTCATGTCCATCACCGGTCGTGGCACCGTCGTGACCGGCAAGGTGGAGCAGGGCCAGGTCAAGGTGGGCGAGGAGGTCGAGATCGTCGGGCTGCGGACCACCCAGAAGACCGTCGTCACCGGGGTGGAGATGTTCCGCAAGCTCCTCGACGAAGGCAGGGCCGGCGACAACATCGGCGCCCTCCTGCGTGGCACGAAGAAGGAGGACGTCGAGCGGGGCCAGGTGCTCGCCAAGCCCGGGTCGATCACCCCTCACACGAACTTCGAGGCCAACGTGTACGTGCTCACCAAGGAGGAGGGCGGTCGCCACAAGCCGTTCTTCAACAACTACCGGCCTCAGTTCTACTTCCGGACCACCGACGTCACGGGCTCGATCACGCTCCCCGAGGGGACCGAGATGGTCATGCCCGGGGACAACACCGAGATGACGGTCGAGCTCCAGAAGCCCATCGCCATGGACGAGGGCCTGCTGTTCGCCATCCGTGAGGGTGGGCGCACGGTGGGCTCCGGCCGGGTCACGAAGATCCTCAAGTAAGGGATCAGGGCGCGGCGGCGGGAAGGGAATCGGAGAGCCAGGATGGCAGACGCATCGCGCCAGAAGATCCGTATTCGGTTGAAGGCCTACGACCACGAGATCCTCGATCAGTCGACCGAGAAGATCGTGCAGACGGTCCTGCGGACCCAGGCCAAGGTCCAGGGCCCGGTCCCGCTGCCGACCGAGCGGCACCGCTACACCGTCATTCGCTCCCCGCACAAGTACAAGGACAGCCGCGAGCACTTCGAGATGCAGGTGCACAAGCGGCTGGTCGACATCGTGGAGCACACCCCCAAGACCGTCGACTCCCTGCAGCGGCTGGACCTGCCCGCCGGCGTCGACATCGAGATCAAGATACAGAACGTGTGACACTGAGCGTGGTGCGCCGGTCACTCGGCTCACCAACGCCCAGGATCTGATCCTCGGGTTCACGGACCGCTACGCCAATCCGAAGACCCGCCAGCACTACGGGTCCGAGCTCTGGGAGCTGTTCACCGGCACGGGCCGTGGCCATCCGGCCGAGCTCACCGAGACCGACGTCTTGGCCTGGTGTGCGGGCCTGCGGCGCCCGGCGGCCAACAACACGGTCCGCAACCGCCTGTCCTTGGCGGCCACCTTCCTGCGCTGGTGCGTCCGGGAGGGCCATGTCGGTCCGGGAGTCCTCGACGCCCTGACGGACCGGGACAACCCCCTGCGCCGGGTCCCCCGCCTCTACGGCAAGGTCCAGTCCAAGCATCCGGCCCGCTGGCTCACCCACGAAGAGACCTTCAGGCGCTTGCTCGGCACCTGCGTCGGGGACGGGGAGGTCGGCCGGCGCGACGAGTTGGTGTTGCGCCTGGGCCTGGCCGGCCTCCGGGCGGCGGAGATCATCGCCCTCGAGATGGGCAACCTCCACCTGGGCGATGCCCCGCCCCAGATCCGCTGGATCGGCAAGGCCCGCCGCTCCCGGCGCGTCGTGGTGGGGCGCGACCTCGGGACCCTCCTCGAGAGCTACCTGTCGGCCTACGAGGCGGGGACCGGACGCCCGCTCTCCTCGGAGGATCCGGTGATCTGCCGGGGCAAGGCGGGGGCCGGGTCGGGTCAGTTGTGGTGGGGGCGAGCGATCGTCCAGACATGCTCGGTGCGCGACATCGTCCTGGACCGGGCGCACGCGGCGGGTCTCGGGCATGTCTCGCCCCACGACCTGCGCCGTACGGCGGCGGGGATCCTCCACCGGGCGAAGAGTGCCGACGGCGGGCATCTCTTCGACCTCCGGGACATCGAGCAGGTGCTCGACCACGTGGACCCGGCCACAACCCAGCGCTCGTACCTCGACCCGCTCGACACCGACACGAAGGAGCGGGCATCCGCACTCCTCGATTGATCAGCAGCGCTCGCCACGAGGTCGGCGCCCCAATTCCGGCGTGATACCGACCGGGTTCGGCCCGAGCCGATGCACTTCGTTCCACCATCCCGGACCGGGTGTTATGCCGCCCATCGGAGATGGGTTCGCGCTTCGCGCCGGCATAACCGCAGATCATGCCGCCCATCGCATCCAAGTTCTTGTAATGAAAGGCGATGACGATGGGAGGCATATCTGGGTGATCCCGCCTGGTACGACGGCCATAAGAACCAGCCAGCCAGGGCACGCAGGACCGGCAGTTGCGACTGGTCCGAGGACCGACGCCCGCCTCTCAGCGGCCGGTGCTATGCGCTCCTTCGCAACGACCAGATCGCCGAATCGGCGTGCTCGGCGAGGGAGCTGAGGCCGTCATTCGGTGCGTCCGCGGCCCGGCGGTAGGGGACGCCTTGGACTCGGGCGACAACGAAGGTCCCAGCGGGACAGACTGTTCTTCGCATGGACCGGCCGGAAACCAAGTTTGTGGCTGTCGGCGATGCCGACGTCGCCTACCAAGTGATCGGCAACGGACCCTCCGACCTGCTCTTCTTCTACGGGCTGGGAAGCCACGTCGAGCTGTGGTGGGACGACCCCGTCACTGCCGCCTTCCTCCGCCGCTTGGCCTCGCTGCGCCGCTTGATCCTCTTCGATCGACGGGGAACGGGCGCCTCAGATGGCGTCCCGCGAAACGCCATCCCGACCTGGGAGGAGTGGACCGAAGACATCGGGGCAGTCCTCGATGCGGTGGGGTCCAAGCGGACCTCCATCATGGCGACCGTTGACGCCGGTCCCATCTCCATCCTGTACGCGGCGGCCCATCCCGAGCGGATCGATGCCCTCGTGCTGTACAACACCGCTGCCAGGTACATGGTCGACAACGACTATCGCTTCGGTGCCTCTCCCGAGGCGGTCGACGCGATCCTGGAGCTCTTTCGAACGGAGTGGGGGACACCGGCATTCGTCGGACTCGCAAACCCCGGCACCGTCGACGACCCCGCTCGCATGCGTCTTCTTGCGCGGTTGACTCGATCATCAGCGACACCGCGAACGGCTGCCGCCCAATACGACTACGTGCTTCGAAGTGTGGATGTCCGCCAGGTACTTTCGCTCATCCGAGCGCCCACGCTCGTGCTCAGCGTCGACAATCAGACCTTCTTGCCACCCGCGCACGGACGCTACCTAGCTGAGCACATCGAAGGAGCCAAGTTCGTAGCGCTGCGCGGTGGAGATATGCTCTTCGGTCAGGACAGCAGCGTCCTGTTCGAAGAAGTGGCCGAGTTCTTGACCGGCACGCGGCCCATCACCGACATCGAGCGTGTGCTTGCCTCGGTGCTCTTCACCGACATCGTCGGATCGACAGAGCGTGCCGCTTCACTTGGCGATCACCGCTGGCGTTCTCTTTTAGATCAGCACGACGACACCGTGCGCGAACAACTTCGTATGTTCCGAGGACGAGAGATCAACACCACAGGAGACGGGTTTGTTATGTCGTTCGACGGCCCGGCCCGGGCCATCCGGTGCGCCCAGGCGATTGTCGCCGCCAACGAGTCCCTGGGCGTCGACGTGCGAGCCGGACTGCACACCGGGGAGTGCGAGGTCCGCGGCAACGACCTGGGCGGACTAGCGGTCCACATCGCCGCCAGGGTGGGGGCAATGGCTGATCCCGGAGAAGTCATGGTCTCCCGCACCGTGAAAGACCTCGTCGCCGGTTCCGGCATCGAGTTCGTGGATCGAGGTGAGCACGAACTTAAGGGCGTCCCGGGGACCTGGAAGCTCTTCGCAGCAAGGAACTGACCGCCCGGTAAATGCTCTGGTGTGTATCCAAGTGGACCGGGCGAGATGTGCCGGTTTCGGTCGACGTCTGCCAGGAAGCCTTCCACCGTCGGCGACCCACATATCAAGGGTTCCCGATCGATGCCACATTCCTTTCGGACTGGGCCGGATCCGGCGATCGTGCACGCAAATTCCAGCCCGTGACAATACCGTGCGGGATGCATCCCGGGCTGCCCTCTTCCCTGGGTATCAGGTGTAGTCCGACCATTTCCGCGGATGACTACTCGTGGCCGGCTAACCGGCCTCGTCCTCAGCCCAGATCAGGAGCTTCTCGGAGAAAGCGAATCCGTCACAGAGGTTGGTGACCGTGACGCCGTCGAGTGACAGCTCGCGGCGGCGGGGCACGAGTTTTCCGGACCGGTCTCGGATCCGCACCTTCACCCCGGCCACGTCGTCTCGTTTGCGCCGGAGCACCCGGCGCATCTTGACGAATTCAGTCTCGGACAACTCGCTGTGGATCTCGATGGGGTCGATTCCCCACACGTCCCACCACTTGACTCCCTTAAAACCTTTCGGTGCGAGCTTCTGCCCGAGCTTGCCGGACTCACGCCAGAAATAGTCACCGACCCGTTTCGCATCTCGCTTGTCGTCCTCGTAGGCGTCGTAGAAGCAGGCCGGATGTGGACACCTCGGCGCCGGTGGTGAAGGTCACCAGACTTGACGATCTCCCACCATGCGTCCCGAGCCCAATACCAGACGGGACTGCGCGTGCCGGGGTCGTGCCAGAGCTCGGCGTCAGACGGTAACGCCACGTAGAGATGGAAGTGGGGGGCGAACCGCTGTCGCATGGGCCGGTGGCTTCGCGGCTGGAACTCGAGGACCCATGCCCCTCGAGGTTGTCCCCAACGGCGTCGCCAGCGCTCGCGAAAGGCGCGGAGATGTCGTTTGAGTGTCAAGCCGTCAGGACACCACGTGCGCCAGTCCGCCGGGTACGTGAGCGTGATCATCATGGGCCGCTCGATCTCGGCCCAGGGCAGCGCGTTCCACGTCCAGCGCATCTGCCGTCGAGCCTTGGCCGTAAAGCCTGTCACCGGGCTCCCGGTACGACCGGTGGGACGCCCGACCCTGCCGCCGTCACTCGGTGCCGATCCTTGCCAGTGCGAGCGAAGCCTCATGCCGCCGGGTGTGGCCACGACGATGTGCCGGCGCACGCCAGCGCCTTCGTGGGGCCGGGGTTCGATCTCCATGGTGCCACCCTCGGATGCGGGTGTGACGCTCGAAGGGCCGCATTCGACCGTGTTGGCGGCGGCATTGGGCGGCGACGGACGCCAATGGACTGCAGTGGACGCCACTGGACAATTCGGGAGGTTTCAGAATTTCTTTTTCGATTCTGATTTCCGAGGCCCCGGGCCTCGTCGCCTGACGGCGCTCGGCCCGGGCCGGAACGAGTCTGAGGCGCACGAGGCTCACCACAGTCCAGGGGCTCCTGGGAATCGTCTACCGTCACAGGCCGTCGCTTCCGTCCCCGCCGTCATGCCGTCACTGCTCGTGCTGCGCGGAGAGGATCCACCCGATGACGCGGCTGTGGTCGTCCGAGGCGGGGAGCACGGGCTCGACGACGATGTACTCCGGCGGACTGCGGAACGCACCTTCGAGGACTACGGGTTCCACGGGGTGTCGGTGTTCGTCGCCGTGGACGGGGCCGTGGACCGTCTGTGCGCCCAAGTGGACGAGGTCCGTCGCTCCGCCAGGCCGGGTTCACCCTCCTGTCGACCGGGCGCACTCCTCATTTCGACGTCGCGTTGCCCGATCTCGCCGGGGCGACGCTCGGCCACCTCAGGGCGGCCTTCGGTCCTCCGACGGCCAATCCGGGCCGGTGACGTGAGCGCCCCGGTGGTGGGAGAATGACGGGCGTGACAGAGGATCGCCGGTGGGACCTGTGGGTCGACTTCCACCGCGTCGACGCCGACGGCCTGACCCATGCCAGCCTGAAAGACGCCACGGAGGGGTCGGCCATCGAGCCGGGGCGCTACGTGACCGTGGGTGACGAGGACGCTGATCCCGCAGTGGCCCACGTGGTCGAGGTGAAAGCGAACGGGGTGGTGCTCCTGCGGGTCCTGCCCGGCCATGCCGACGAGCACCTCGACCTCCTGGGACGTTCGTCTGCCTGAGACCGGGTGGGGGGGCGACGGCTGGCACGCCCCATGTCGCTCGTCAAGGGCTGCGCAAGCAGGGGGTCTTCGGGGATCCCGCTGGCCGCTCCCCCTGCCCTTGACGTCACTCCGGGGCCGTGCGGCATGCTGTCAGGCCTCGACGTCGAGACGCTCATCGAAAGGAGCCCTGATGACGACGGCTGGATCGCAGCGTGCAGCTTTGGCGCTGATTACATCAAGATCCAGAACGTCTGAGCCGGCCGCATCCCGTTCCGCGGGGTGAAATGGCGGGTGGCAGGCCCCGAACCCATGGTGTAACGTCGCAGGTCGGGCCGATTTCGGCCCTGTAGGCCGAATCGACGTCTCCGAGCGCCTGCCGGCATTTCAGGTAGGGACCTCGGGGCAGAACCTGGCGAGCGCTCCGCTCCGGGCTTCCCGGGCGGAGCGTTGGCATGCGAACCGGGCGCCGGTGACGGCGCCGAAGAACCGAACCAGGCGTGCCGCGCGTTGGCGGCCGCTCCAGCATGAGGACGGAAGGGACCCTATCCACCGTGGCGACCAAGGCGATCGTCGGCGAGAAGGTCGGCATGACCCAGGTCTGGGACGAGAACAACCGCGCCATCCCGGTGACGGTGCTCAAGATCGCGCC
>Ga0182024_10015344_pt1 | contig 14690 bp, 13 predicted proteins | sample P32metaG_FD_120480 | JGI IMG/M metagenome (GOLD analysis project Ga0182024, IMG submission 120480) | Permafrost microbial communities from Stordalen Mire, Sweden - P3-2 metaG (Illumina Assembly) | ecosystem: Environmental > Terrestrial > Soil > Wetlands > Permafrost | place: Sweden: Stordalen... | reverse complement strand
GTGTAATTCCCCCGGTGAAGCAATCAGTCCATAGCCTGTGTCGCCAATCCCCAGCCGCATGAAGCGCAATCCCAACTAACGGCTAGGCCCGCTTCGGTGTAGGTCACATGGCCGCCGCAATTGGGACACTCACCTTTTTCCAATGCCGCAAAGTCTTGTTCGATGCTGGCGCAATTCCGGAGATTCTCTTCGTTCAGTTCCTTGGCGATGCGTTCCATTTCTTCGCGTGTCATCACGGCTTCTCCCTTCATTGTTCCGTCCCATTTAATTCAGGCGGCTTGCGAACCCGAATGTGCGTTTCACTTGCTGTCACGAAATTGCCGGGCAAATCGTCGATGTGACTGGCCAAAACTGCCTTCACCACGGCCACACGCTGCGCCGCACTTTCATCTCGCAATCGAAGCAGAAGAACGCCGGCGTTTGCCCGACGACCTCGAAACACGAGCGTTCCGAAATCCTTGTCATTCGTCACGACGACAAGATGTTCGGCCGAGGCTTTGGCGAGAATTTCCGTGTCATCTGCCTGCGGCATCACTTCAGCGACCGCAAGAGCTTCGTGGCCTTCTCCGCGCAGGAATTTCACGACAGCCATGCCCGTTGATTCATCCACCAAGAAACGCATGGATTTCCTCAACCAGCAATGGGAAATACATCCTCATTCGCCATGACGCGCGCTGCGTAAGCGAGTGCTGCCTGAATGTCCTCCGCTTGCAGACGGGGATATTCGCACAGGATTTCCGCCTCCGGTATTCGTTCCGCCACCATGCCAACGAGGAGTTCGACCGGAATGCGCGTACCGCGGATGACCGGCTTGCCCAACATGATTTTCGGGTCGAGCACTACCCTGGAAAGCAACTCTGACTGCATGATGCACCTCGGAAAGAGAGATCTACCTTTAATCTACGGTGTCGAGGTAATGAGCGGTGTAAGGAGAGGCAACTGAGTCCTTGCACGGTATACCATGGGGCTAACGCCCCCGCTCGCCCCAAACAGCCGTCTGCTAAGCCTGCCGCCTCATGATTAGTACCACCGTACCGTATTCTACTCCAGCCAAGTCCAGAAGGTCATGCTCGATGTCTTCGAGTTTGCCGAGTTTGCTTGTCCAGCGGCCGTTTGGCAGTTGGCGAGAGGCATGCGTGGGTATGCCGTTGCCGTCGGCGAAAATCGCGATCTTCTCGAATCCGCTCTCCAACCCGGCATCACTGCAAATAGCATAGCCCAAGGTCACGAAAACATCGTGGAACGCCGGGATTGATTCCGTTTTCGCTGCTGCAGCGGGCCAATAATTTCCGGGGAGATCATAAGGCCACCACCACTCAGAGTCACGTTGGGCAGCCCAGGCGATGCAATTGTAAACGTCGTTGGCCGGGCTGGTAACCTGATAGTTCTTGCCGATCAGGCCGGGAAAGAGCGCTTCGATGCCGATCACCATGTGTAGCCGTTCTCCTTCGCCCAGCGCAGCCAAGCTTGCGACATCTTGGCAATGTTGCCGCAGTCGCTTTTGGGTATCGGATCGGCCTGGGTTATTCGTGGCAAGGCCCAGACCCAGAGGCGTGGCCGGGCTTCCAGGTCGCGAAGCATCAAGGGAATCACGGCAGGCCCAAGCGTGAGGATCTCTTGAAAGGCCGGGTGATTGATGATTTTGGTCGTTGAGGACAGGTGGCCGGTCTCGGCGGTCCAGAGCGCTTCAAGTCTGCGGAAACGCCCTTCGAGTGTCTCCGCAGGCAATGCGGAAACAGGTTCCTTGGTCGGTGCGGTTGCCATGGGTTCGATCTCCTTGGTCTTCCGTATCATTAGCCATGCGAGCTACTTCGCCTCGGGCAAGGGCCAATCGCCGGTGTCGTGCCACACCTCGTAGCACGCCAGCCAGCGCCAGGCCGCCTGGACGGCGAAGACGCTGGTGAAGCGGGCCGGGTCCCAGCGGCTGGTTTCGCGCGTGCTGCCCTGACGCCAGACGCACAGGGTTTGGCCTTCCAGCAAATGCGGGCAGGGCTTGATCGGCGTCAGGACGCGCGATTCGGGCGCCGTGACCGGATAGGTGGAGAAGAGCCTGGTTTCCAGCTCGTAGACGTTGTGCATCGGCTTGAGCCGATAGTGCAGCAGGAGCAGGCCGCCCAGCCGTTCCAGGCGAATGCGATACGCCGGGTCGCGGCCCTCGTTGTAGCGCTCGATGACGGGAATCTCCACGGTCAGCAAGCGCCGTTTGCCGGATTCGCTGTCAAAGAGGCCCATAATGAAAGCCACCAAGATTCTTGGCGAGCCGGGGGCGTAAGCCCCCGGAGTGTGGGATGATGACTAACTCCGGGGGCTTACGCCCCCGGCTCGCTGGCCAAACAAATCAATAGTGGCACGGCACCGACTTGATCGCGGAAATCACCTCGTCGTCGCTGATCTCCTCGGCCGAGCCCGCGAAGGAGGTATCGCGGCGGTCGGTGAGAATGGCCTGGTCGGCCTCGGCGTTGCCGCGGAGGGCGCCGATGAGCTGCCGGCGTTCGGTGTCATTGAGAGGTCGAAAGTCCATGGGCCAACTCCTTTTCTTCGGTTTCCGCCGGGCCGGCATTGCCCGCCAGCTCGGCCAGGATCAGGTAAAGGGCGCGTTCCGGATTGCCCGCCTCGGGCTCCACGGCACACAGTTCGCCCTGCCGATTCAGAAAGTACCGCACTTCCTCGCGATCGAAGACGAGCCGCAAGCTCTCGCCCGGCTCGGCCAATTTGACGTTGAGCGCCAGGGCCGGTCGCCCTCCCGACGCTCCCGTCACAGTCTCCAGAGTAACACCGGAGAGCTGCCGAAACAAGCGATCCAGGCGCCGGGCGTGAACTTCCAGGATCGGCCAGATCGGATGCAGCGGTCTGGCCAGGTCGGGGCCAGGCGTCAGCTCCACCGGCAATCGGCGATACTGGCGGTCGGCGGCGCCCAGGGCGTACCAGGAAAAACAGAGCTCGCCGGACATTTGCATGTGGGGCCGCGGCTGGCTCGTAGCAATGCCAGCCAGCGGCTTTCGCGCGTCCGGCCCCCTCTCCCCCGTACTCGGGGGAGAGGGTTGGGGTGAGGGGGGAGCGTCAGAATGCCCCGAAAGCTCATGGAGCTTTTGCACTGACGCTGTTGCTCCCCCCTCACCCCAACCCTCTCCCTCCGAGTACGGGGGGAGAGGGGGCCGGAATTGCGAGCCTTGCTCCTTGGAAACAATGGCTCCCCTCGGCCCGTCGGCCGTGCCGATGCCGAACGCTCCTTCGCCGCCGCGCAGATGGCGGACCCAGAGACTGTCGCCGCGAAAGTCGCCGTCGCTGGGATGCCGCAGACTGCCGGGATGCGTGTGCACGACGCCGACGATGGAGAGACGTTTGTCCTGCTGGCGCACCACCCGGCTGCCGAGCGCCTGGGCCTCGCTATCGAAGCGGACATGGACGCTGCTGGCGCTGCGAGCCGTGCCCGCCGGCAACATGGCCAGGACGTGCACCTCGTCCTCCAGGCGTCGGCCGAGCAGCACCCAGCCGATCTCCTCGTCGCCCCGGCTGCTGGCACGGTGGGCGGCGAACTCCTCGAAAAACGTTTGGTTCACCTCGTCGGTCACCACGACGCGCTGCAATCGGCGATAGTCGGATTTCGCCGTCGTCGGGGCGAACAGTTCCGGGCCGGGCAACCGCTCGCGCCACCACGAACCGGTGGTGGCGTGCAGCCAGCAGTTGACGAGATTGATGATATCGCGAACCATCCGATCCTCTTGCCCGTTTAGCCGCTCGCCTCCGGCGAGCGCGGTTGGAATTGGGCCACGTCCCACCGCGCTCGCCGGAGGCGAGCGGCTAAACGGTCCAACGTCATTTTGACCGTGACGAAATCATCCGAAACGACAACTTGCCCAGCGAATTGATCAAATTTTTCGTCGCGCGCTGCTCGGTGCCGAAGCAAATATGCCCCGCGTCCAGATCCACCTCGTTCAGCGACGCGTCCACCGGCACCCAGACGCCGTTCAGGACCACCTCGTTCCACGCATGGCCGCCGAACGCCTTGGTGTCGTCGCCCATGTAAAGCAAGCCGGAAACGTCGCGTGCCGGAATGCCCGCGGCCCGGCACAGGTTGGTCGTCAGCAGGGCGTAGCATTTGCAATCGCCCTTCTTCAGCTCCAGCAGATCGTGGATGTTGGGCAGGCTCGCGTTCAGCTCCGGCTCGATAAAACGCTTGACGAACGCCACGATGCGCCGCAATTTGTCCTCCGGAGTCTCGGCGTCCCCGACCGCCTTCTTTGCCAGCGCCTTCACCTTGGGATTGGTGATGGCGTAGGCCGTGGTTTCCTTGAGGCTCTCCTCGATCTCCTTGTCCGTCGCCTTGACCTCCCGGCCGAACGCCTTGCCGAGTTTGATCAGGCGTTTGTCGCCCTTGACGACGACCGTTTGCCGGGGCCCATCTTCGAAGACCTCGCCTGCCTTGCCGTCGATTTCGAGGACGAGTTCGGTCAGGTTCTTCGTATAACCGATGGGCCGATCGATCTTGGCCTGGCCGAGCACGAACAGATCCTGGCTGTACTCGGTGTTCTTGGCCTGGTCCTCGGGCTCGAGCCGCAGTTCGAAGATGGCGAACTTCCCTTGCAGCAGGCGCCCGGCCGAGTCATAACGGCCCAGGGACTTGATCATTTGCACCTTGGACTCGCTCTCCGCCTCCAGGAACTTCACCTCGACGCCGCCGACCAGGCTGGTTTTCAGCGCCTTGAGCGTGTAGACCGTCTCGTCGGCCTTCCATTCCTGCACGTCCAGGTCCTTGCAAAGAATGGTGGCGTCCACCTTGGGCAGACTGTGCATCCACACTTCCGAGCCCATGGCGTCGGCGAGCGTGTAATCCAGGTCGGCCACGGCGCGCGTCTGCTTTTGCCCGGCCGCTTCCACGGTGTGCGAGAAACCCTTTTCGGTGCGGCGGGCCGTGATTTTCACCTGGATCATACCGTCGTCTTGATGGAAGGTCCCGAGCAGCATCTTGTAGGGAGCCTTGTTTGCGAAGGTGACGCTCTGAGTGATTTTCAGCTCCGACTTCTTGCCCATGGAGACGAGCTTCATGCTCGTGAAAATCGATTCGACGATGGTATCGTCCTTCTTTTCGCGCGAGGCCTTGAAGTAGCCGATCTTTTTGCCGTCGTTGTACATGCCGTACCAGTCGGTGCGCAAGGTCGGCTCGATGTCCTTGGCCTGAAGATTCGGGCGGTAGAGCTTTTCCTGACCATCCAGGCGGACGGCGGGAGCGATGACGAGCAGAACGGCGAAGAGCCAAAGGGAGCGCTTCATGGGGACCTCCTTGCGGGGTAAAATGTCCATGCGGAGACGGCAGGAGTATCGTAAGAAATTCCGGCGATTCGAGCAATTCAAAATTTCTGGGCGAGCCGAGCCGCGTAAGCGGCCGGAGGGGAGGGTTATGACGGCTCCTCCGGTCGCTGACGCTCCCAGCTCGCCGGGAGACTGCTGACTCCGGGCAGCCGAACCGCTACAATGTTGCTTCAAGTATAACCTGGGCGGCTGCACTTGGGCGGCTGGGCGACGGGACGGCTGGAGCGGAAAGGACCCTCGATGGGAAAATACCTCTGTTGGGGTTCCCTGGGAATCGCGGGCTTATTGTTCGTGGCGTTCATCCTCGATGTGATCATCAAGAAGCCGTTCGATGGCATCAGCACGACGGTGGACGTCCTCGGTGCGCTTTGCTGCGGGATTGTCGGGTACCTTGCCTGGGAAGCGCTGCGCGACCTGCGTTAACGATTAAGATTAGGCTCTTACCGCTGATGATCTATGTAACATGCGGAGAACATTGACAATTGACAATTGACAATTAGCAATTGACAATATAATCTAATCCTGATCGCTCGGTTTTTCAGCGAAATCGCAGCTCCGCACCATCCAGCTGCCGAATGAGTTCATTCAATTTCCGAAACCTTCGCCCATTCATACTCGGCCCATTCTGCGCCACCTCGCGCAGCCAACCGATCTGCCGATTCCTTCGCCACCGCTGCCAGAGCGACCCCTTGACATTCCTCGCCGGCAAACGAAAACCAGGCTCATCCCAGGCGATCGGCGACACACGGGCGTGCTGGTAAAACCATTGCCGAGCCAGCGCCTGGGCCGGTTCACCGTAGTTGTCGAGCTGGGCCAAAGCTTGCTGGCGCAGTTGCAGCGGCGTGGCGGCGAGCTCGGCCGGCGGGATCGGCTCGATCAGCAGCGGCACCGTCGTGTCCACGCGCAGCATCCCCCGGGCCAGACGCCAGCTGCCGTAAAACAGTAAACCGGCCGACGCCGTCAGCAGCAACGCCCGCAAAATGTTGTTCAGGCCAAAGTTTTCCTGGAGGATCTCCTGGAGAAGCTTCTCCTCTTCGATGTGCCGCAAGAGCCGATTGGCGAGGATGGCCGCGGGGATGGGCGGCAGCCCCGGCAGCCGTGGCGTCTTGGCCTTGATCGACGTCGGCAGGCCCATGGAACTGACCACGACGCCGTTGTTCACGAAGAGCACACGGCTGCGCGGCCCATTGGGTCCTTCCTTCAGCCAGTTCACGCAATTCGTGGCGAACTGGAAGTTCACGTTGTCGTTCCGGTCCGGCAGCAGCATGCTGTTGAAAAAGACTCCCTGCCCCGCCAGCACAAGCATCCGGCCCGACGGCGCTGCCTTGACGGGCGAACCGACCATGAAGTACCCCGGCTCGCTCTTGCTCGCCGGTTGGTCACGCCAGCAGTCTTTCGGAAATGACGCCAGTGCGACCAGCGGCGACCTTTCCTCTCGCCCGATGTCGCTGGGGCCATTGGTCGCCAGACCCTTGCCCAACGTGATGCGGCGCATCAGCGGATGCTCGGGGCCGAGCGTCGATTCCAGATAAATGAGGGGACATTTCTCCTCGCCACGATAGGCGTGAGGCTTGGCCTGAAGAATGTCGATGGCGCTGATGTGTACGCGAAGGGAATCTTTGAGCCGTGATTCGTCGGGCCCGTCCTGGGCGAGCAGCATGGCGCCGCCTCGATTGAGGAAATCGCCCCATTCCACCTGGGCGAGACAGCCGAGGTCGCCCAGGACCACGAACAGGGTGGCGCCAGGGGCCTTCGTCAAGTGGTCCAGAGTCGAAATCGGTTTCAGCCCGGCGACCTTCAAGATCAGGCCAAAGACTTCGGGGCCGCGCGAGTCGAAGGTCGCCCGGGCCGGCTGTTCCTGGGCGTCGGCGGGACGAGCCAGGCAGCAGAGGATCAACAACCCGAGGATCGGCGGAAAAAGTCTCATATGTGATGAAACCAACACAGAATTTCTACCCCGAAGGGGTTATATCCGTCAGCCCAGGGTGCACTAGCGCGACCCTGGGCTGATGGATGTAACCGCTTCGCTGTAGAAGACCATGCTCATGGCCCGACTGGTCATCCCAACCCCGCCAGCAAGCAAAGATCTCCGCGTACAACCTCCCGCAGAGGCTCCGGCAATGCATCCGGCCCCTCCGTATAGCGAGCAGCTTCGTAGATCTCCGCCAGCCGCTGCGCCGCTTGCCGGCTCGCGTCGCTGTTGCCGCCGAGCGCCTCGGCCGCCCGCCGATGGTTCCAGCACTGTGCATCCTTGCCCAAATTCAAAATGGCCAGGTAATCGAACGCCTGCACCAGCTGCTGCCTTGTGCTCACGTCGCGGGGAGCCACCGGCCAGGGACCGAGCGACGCCCTGGCAGCCGTTCGCCGGTTCGGAGCGGCGCGAAACATCCACCACAGCAGAACGAGCGCCATGACGATGAGCGCCACCCAGCCGAGCGTTTGCAACAATCCTGAGCTGGGGCTGGTGAAGGACGGCGGCGCAAAGTTCGGCATGCTCGGCTGCGGCAGCGAAAACCGCCAGGACGGCAGCCCCGGCAAACGCGCTCTGAAATCGAGTCGGCCCAGGTTCGGCAAGCGCAGATTCTTCAGATCCATATTCATCTCGGGCCGCCATGTCAGCTTCGAGGCCCAGTTCGTCCATCCCTCAAGCGATTTGTTGCTCACTGCCGGCGAACCAGGAGCTTTCATGTCCGTGAGCACCTTTTGCCAACCGGGCGAGTTTTGCAAGAATTCTCCCCAGCGCGATTGCTCGGCACGGTCCATCATGTTCGTCAGCCAGTCCTTGAACTCGTCCGACGGCTCGATCGGCTCCGCGGGTTCCGGCGGCGGCACGGCCATATCATCCTTGATCCGCTTGGCGAACTCGCGCAGATCGTCCCGATCCAGGAGTTTGCCCGCACTGCCGTCGAACTTGCCGGTTTTCATATGGCTGGCAATCTTCTTGATCCATTCCTCAGATATCATGGCTCTTTCTGGATTGATCATCGATTCGAAATAATCGTCGATGGCGGCCCGTGAAAAGGCGTCGAAGTTGTCGAATTTCTTCACGGCGTCCGGACCGACGATCCTGGGATCGAGAAGCTGCTTCAAGGTTGACTGGAATGCCTCGATGGAAGCCAACCCCGTCGCCTGCTTGAGGCGATTCTTGACGGCCGATTTCAGGTCATCGGGCAGGGGAAAGCTGGAGTAGCGATCTTCACTGGGTGGGGTTTCGTGCTCGGGCTGCGCGGCGGCGGGAAGCGCCGTCATGGCCAGGAGAAAGAGGGTGCCGAGGTGTGCAGCGAGTCTGGCGTTCATGCCGCCATTGTACCCGCTCAGGTGGCCAGGCGGTAGGTCATGGCGCTGCCGGCGTTGCTCGAACCGGGCAGGCCGATCTTCTTGGTGTCGTTCTGCATTTGCTGCAGGATGCGCTGATGGATGCTGAGGAAAGCCGCGGCGGCCTCGGGGTCGAATTGCCGGCCCTTTTGCTTGTCCACCTCGGCGAAGGCGACTTCCGGTGCCATGCCGGGCCGATAGGGCCGATCCGACGTCATGGCATCAAAGGCATCGGCAACCGCGACGATACGGGCCAACCGCGGAATGTTCTCGCCCTTGAGCCCGTCGGGATAGCCGCCGCCGTCCCAGCGCTCGTGATGGGAGCGGACGATGGGAATGATGTTCGCCAGGTCGCCGATCTGCTCGAGGATCTTGGCGCCCATGGTGGTATGGGTCTTCATGATGTCGAACTCGGCCGGGGTCAGCTTGCCGGGTTTGCGCAGAATGGAGTCGTCGATACCGATCTTGCCGATGTCGTGCAGCGGCGTACCGATGCGGATGAGGTTCAGGTCCTCGGTGGGTATATTGAGCTGCTGGCCGAGCAAATAGGAGTATTCGGTGACGCGGGCCGTGTGCCCGCCGGTATACTGGTCGCGCATCTCCACGGCCTGGGCCAGCACGTTGACGGTGGCCAGGAACAGCTCGCGCTGCTTGCGCAAAAGGTGAGCGCTTTCGATGCCGGCCGAGACGTGGGCGGCCATGGCGTCGGCCAGGTGCAGATCGTCCTTGGTGAACGGGGCCTGGAGTGGGCCGCGATCCAGGTGCAGAACACCCAGGCATTTTCGCGGCGTTCTGAGGAGCACGCACAGCACCGAGGCCATGGTGCCCTCGGCGATGCTGCGAGCGCCGGCCAGCACCGGATCGTCCTCGACGCTGCTGCAAAGAATCGATTCGCCGCGGGAGAAAGAGCGCTGAGCCAGGTTCTGACTGAAGCCGGGCCGCGACGAAACTTGCTGCTGGCCGCTCGCCAGGGCGCGCAGCCTCAGGGGACCGGTGGGCCCGTCGGCCAGCACGATGGCGCCGCGCTGGGCGTCCAGCGTGCTGACGGCGTCGTTCAAGATCGTGTGCAGCAGGTCTTCTTCGCTTTCGAGGTGGACCAGGTGATGCCCTGCCCGGAGCAGCGCCAGCAGCTGCTCGCCCGGACGCGGACTGCGATTGCGGTCGAAGGCGATGCCCTGCATGGCGTCATCCCACGAACTGGCGCAGGCCTCGACCAGCACCTTGTCGGGCGTGAGCGACAGGTCGCCGTCCTCGTGATTCTTCTCGGCTCCGGGGAAATCGACGACCAGAGTGACGTTGCCGCAACGGATGATGTCGTTGGGCCGTAAAGGCCATTCGCCCGCTTCCAACCGCGAGCCGTTGAGGAAGGTGCCGTTCGTGCTGCCCAGATCGCGCACGCGCCAGCCCTGCGGCGTGGCCCGCACCTCGGCATGGCGACGGCTGACCGAAGAGTCGTCCAGCACGACTTCCAGAGTGGCCAGGCGGCCGGCGCGCAGCAACGATTCGGATTCCCAAATCTTGCCGTCGATCTCGCCGTTGATGCCCCGTATCCGTATGCGCCGCTTCAAGGTCGTCTCTCCTCGCTGAGGAAAACTCAGGCCTCTATCTCGGCCGAAACGCTGCTTCGTCCGCGGAACTCCCTCTTGGGTCAAGGCGTTCCTCAAGCAACTATAGCTCGAAACTTTCCAGCTTGCCTGATTGTTTTTCTCGATGTGACCAATTTGTTCCGACTGTTAGATGCAACCGAAATCGATTTGGTTCCCTACCGCGCAAAGTGGGCCATGTTGCGGCGGCAGATCGAGATCCAGTCGTCATGGGTGCCTGGTTCATAAATCGCTATCTTCCTGACACTTACGTCGCAATTGCGACTGCAAGAATCGCTGCTCCACGGGAGGAGCACGGTTGCCTCTATCATTTACATCCACAATGGGGCGCAGAACCGGACACGATTGGCCGACAATTGCCAAAAAAATCGGATTGAGCATATAGTTGGTACTGGTGCGCTATTTCCGGCCACCAATCGGGACCGTCGCGCACAAAAGCAGGAACATGCGTGCGCGACGGTCCGGCGACCTTAAGTCAGGACTCTGGCTGTGCTTGCGGCCTCGAAGGGAAGCGTCGCGCACGCGTGCGCTGATGATACCCCCTCGTGCGCGACGCCCTGGTGTGCGCGTGCCCCGGCCATTCCGAGTGCGAATGGCAGGTACTGACAGTCCAAAAATTTCCTCCAGCCGGAACAGGGAAGAGGAAGCAACCTGAAGGCGTAGGTGCTCATTTTCATCATCGAGAAGCCGGCACGATTTCGGCCAGCGCGAAAATGTCAGTCGGTCAATCGACGTGGGTCAGGATTCCGATCCTGACGTACGTCAGGATCGGAATCCTGACCCACAGGGCGTGCAACCGTCTCACGAGCCGCAATTCGACGAGTTAGACGTGAGCGAAGCAAGGCATTGGCATCACTGGCCCGACCGAAAAACAACCCCGCTATTGAATAATGCTGTAATGCGGCACCAGCGCCGTGTTTTGCCGATGATCGAAACGCTGCTGCGGCCCCGGATTGCCCAGGATGCTGTTCGGCACCGCGCCGGGCTGGCCCGGCAGCAGCAGCCAGGCGCCGGGGGCATAAGCGTTGGCAAAAGTCGCCGTGATTGTGGTGCCGGTCACTTGTACGTTCTGCAGAGTTTCCTGTACCGGCACCTGGGGATTATTGGCGTCAAATCCGGAAATGACGAGACTCATGCCGGGCTTGATCTGCCAGGCATAATTGGTGGCCAGCGATGGTCCCACCGACGGCGTCCATTGCGCGGGGAAGTTCAGGCCGGCCGTGCCCGCGATCTGGTTCACCGGCACCGTGGCGATCTGCGGGACCGAGATCTTGAAGTACTGCTTCTCGAACCCGCCCGTCTCCTTGTGGAAGTTGATCGAAAAATAAGTCGTCGGCGTGGTGCTGGCGATAGGCGTCCCGCTGAAGGTGACCCAGCTCGTGTTGGCGGCGATGACGGCGGTCAAGCCGGTGCCGCCTGCGTTCACGACGGTCTTGGCCTTGAATGGTCCGCCCGGAACGAAGACTGTGTAACCAGGAGGAGTCGCCACCGGCGCCGGGTTGTAGACCCCCCCGACCTGGCCCTGCGGCAGCACGATGAGCGGCACCACCGGCGCGGCCGGCGGCGCCACGGCTGACTTTTGCAGCACGGCGCCCGGCGCCTGGGTGAGCGCGCTCGGAATCGACAGCGCCGAGCGATCGACCATGCTGAACATGCGATGCCGCACGTTACGGCCCTCGCTCAGGCCCACCTCGCCGCCCAGGACGCCCTTCATGCTGACAATGGCCCCGGCGCTGTGAGCGTTCACAAACGGCTTCCAGAACGTGACCGTAAATCCCGAGGGGGCCGCGGGCGCCACCGACTTCACGGCCAGAGGTTCGCCATCGACCCAGAGGCCGCAGCCCTTCTGAATGACCCAGGGAACCCCCAGCTGCGTCCCCGTCACCGCGGGCACGACAATGCTGACGCCGCCGGCGGTCACGGCACTCGCAGCAGTCGTGACCGGCCCGTCCGTCACGTCGAAGAAGCCGACCGTCAGCCAGACGGCGAAAACGTTGCTCTGGCAGGTGACGTTGTTGAAGATCTTGTTCATCAATTCCATTTTGACGTAGGGCGGCGGGAAGCTGCCCGCCGGTTGATTGCTGGCGGCACTCAGGGTCACGATTTGACTCGGTATGCCAAGCATTTTCGAATTCGGGTCCGAACTCGGATAAGTTGTGTTCGGGGCAATCAAAGCGGGCCGGAGAAAAGTATCCTCGATGCCGCGGCCGGCCGCCAGGTTGCCCGGAGCCATGCCCATGAATGGGCGATCACCCGGAGCGGGCATGCCGTTGGGGCTGCGGCTGGCCATGATCTGGGCGAAAACGGCATCCACCTGCTGATAAATGTTCGTCGCAGGAGCCGGTTGGTAAAAAGTGCTGAGGCCCGCCTGAGGATCGCACAGGGCCCTGAACTGCTTCTTGTCCCAGATTTCGTTGATGTTGGGGCGGCCGGGAATACGCCCCGTCAGAGGAATGGAATTACCGTACGGATCGATGGCCGTGGCCCGGATGCCGGCGTCGAAAAACTCCAGGGCCCGATAGATGCGCGCCGTGTCATCGAACCAGGCCGGCATCGACATGTGCCCGTAGGTCGTATTGAATGGCGCCTGGGCATACATGAACAGCTGCGTGAGCTGGTAGGGCGGAAAGGCCGAAACGTGCAGCAATTCAAGCGGGCTGGTCACTTGCCGGTCCAGATGGACGAGCCAGTTGAACGGGATCGTCAGCGTTTGCCCAGCCGTGGCCGCGCTGGGCGGGGCGGCTTTTTCCCGGGCGTTGTGGCGGAAAAACGTGGTCTGCGGCTCGTTCGGCAGCGCGGGCAGCGGATTTTGCTGCATGTTCATGACCTGGGCGCCGCCGAACGGTTGCATACGGCCATAGGAATGGCGACTCTTCTTGGCGACAATCAGGCCGTTGACGCCAGTGTTCGTGTTCGTGCGGGCATCGTTACCCTGGAGGTTCGCCGACGTGAAAGTGAAGTAATCCACGGTGACGTAGGGGTTATACATCGGCAGCGCGGGGTTGCCTTGCGGCGGCAGGTCGGGGCAAGCTAGGCGCTGGAGGAAGAAGTTGGTATTGGGAAGCGTTGGGGCCGTGGTAACGACCTGATAGGTCATGGATGGCAGTGGCAACGTCGGGATCATCTTGTTGGGCCCCGTGGTCTTGAACGGGTTTTGGGCGCCGAGACCGATCGGCCCGATCACGTAAAAGCCGTTGTTGCCAGCTTCCGTTCCGGTGTAGTTGGTGCCGACCGGCCCCACGGTTTGCAGCGTCGCATTCGGGGTCACTGAATAACCAGTTCCGGGCAGCCCAGCGCCAACGCCGGGCAGCAAGTTATCGGGCGTTCCTTTTTGTGGATCAGTGTTGAAGCTGGCGAGCCCATTGCTGACCACCATCTGGTAGATCTGATACCGCGCCACGCCCGCTCCGGCTGGCATCTCCAGCCGCACGACTCCTGGGAGACCCGAGGAAACGTCCACAATCGCCGGGTCGGCCGCGAGAGGGTTGAGCAATTCCACCCAGAGGTTCACGTTGTACGGCATGCCCGCCATTCCCATCGGAAACGCATCGGCCGGATTATTAACGATCTCCGCGTAAGTTTCGTTGATGACCAGCCGAGGCTGTTCGGTGCCGTATACCCAGCCGCTTGGCGTGAGGTCATTCGGGTTCCAGTTGAAGGGCGTGACGTAGTTGTCGTCATCGATGAAATCGACGATGTTGACCGACAACTGCGCCAGCCAAAGAAGCGACTGGTAGGCCGAGTAACGCGGGTCGGTGCTGAGAATGGGGCCGGCCGGCAGCGCCGGTTGCCCGCCGATGGTCACCTGGGTCAGCACATTGAAGATGTCCTGGGCCAGCTTCTGCCGATCCTTGACGGCCTGGGCGAACTGGCCGTAGTACGGTGTGTCGATCACTCCCACGGGCGCGGTAGCCGTGGCGACCTTGTTCGGGGCTGGATACGCAGTCAAAGGCCGATTGAGATTGACGCGCTGGAGCAAGCCCTGGGAGTAATTCCAGGCTCCATTCGCGAACTCGCCGGCGCTCGGAGGAGCGGCGAGAGGCGGCCCCGTCGCCGTCCCCGGGGCTCCGATCGGCTGACCTTGCGGATAAGCCACTGTGCCCGTGGGACTGGCAGCCGACGACCCGGCCGCCATTTGATAGCTGCCCGGCAGGGGCAATGTGGATAGATTCGGGTACGTCCAGATCCAGGGCGCGGCCACCGGTGAGCCGAACGAAATGCTGCGCGTTGTGATCATGTTGCGATTGTGCCCGGCGGGATCGTTGAGGCTCGTGCTGGGAGTCAGGCACAGCCGCTGCAGGTTGGCCGAAAGCGACAGCGAACCGGTGCCGCGATAGCGCAGCAGGGCTTCCATGTCCGAGTCGCGAAACTTCGAGTTGAGAGCGCCGTTGTAGGCCGGCTTGAACCAATCATAAAGGCCCGAATGGTTCAGCAGCTGCGCGGCACTGGTGGCGCTTGGCG